>ERZ869921.369-NODE-369-length-29965-cov-11.083216_pt1 | contig 29965 bp, 34 predicted proteins | sample MGYA00579310_ERZ869921 | MGnify/ENA primary metagenome ERZ869921 (study PRJEB32216, sample SAMN09231816) | wastewater metagenome | place: USA: Maryland | collected 2016-06-21 | study: EMG produced TPA metagenomics assembly of the PRJNA472060 data set (Reclaimed... | reverse complement strand
TCCAGAAGTCGCTGGGCGGCATCGTCGCGCAGGTCCAGAAGAGCACGCCGATCTATGACCAGTTCGGGAACGTGGCCGCTGGCGCGACCGCGAAGGTGGAGTCGAGTACCGAGAAGGCGACCAAATCCACGAGCCTGTTTGACGCCGCCTGGGTGAAGATGACCGGCGCGTTCACCGCGGCCGGCCTGATCGACAAAGCCATCGGCTCCCTCGTCAGCCTCGGCACCGAGGCGGTCGGCGCCGCCAGTCGCATCCTCGACATGAAGGACGTGACGGGCCTCAGCGTTGAGGCCCTGCAGCGCCTGGAGTACGTCGAGGCCAAGACCAACACCCAGACCGGCACCCTCGCGAACGCGGCGTATCAGCTCGGCTTGCGCCTCGCCGGCGGGGAAGACAGCGTCGCGGGCGCCGCGCAGAAACTGGGCTTCAGTGTCGACCAGTTGCTGGCCATGAGCCCGGAGCAGCGCTTCCTGGCGGTGGCCGAGCGCCTCGGCGGCATGTCGGACGAGACCGAACGCAACAACGTGGCGGTCGCGCTCTTCGGCAAACAGTGGAAGGACATTGCGCCGGCGGTCTCTGGTGGGCTCCGCGAGATCGGGAGCGCGGCGAATGTCGCGAGCGAGGGCCAGCTGCGGGCCATCAGCGAGGCTCAGGGCGCGTGGACGGGCTACTTGAAGTGGCTCGAACAGTCGACGACAGAAACCCTCGGCACGCTGGTCCTGCTCTGGAATGAGGCGAGCGAAGGCGCGCGGCTCACGAACGCCGACAACTTGAAACGGCAGCAGGACGCGGACGCCCAGGCGATGATCGACACCGCCAAGCGTCTTCAAAAGGAAGTCGACGCCGTCCTCCGTCCCAAGCCCGGCGCGCTCGCGTTGCCGAGCGGCTACACCGAACAGCTCGAGGACGCGCGCCGCAAGATGGCCGAGCTCACCGACACCCAGCGCGCCAACATCGCCGCCGGGATCGAGCTGGGCAAGAGCACGAAGGACATCGCCGAGCAAACCAAAGTCGCGGCCGTCGTCGTCGACCTCTACAAGGACAAGCTGGCGGACCAGAAGACGGCGTCCGACGAGGCGGCCCGGAAGGAGGAGGAACGCCGGGCGGCGATGAAGAACCTGCATTCGTCGCTCTCGGATCTGACGGACACGGAATACAAGCAAATTGCCGCCCTGCTCGCGGCCGGAAAGTCCGAAAGCGACATTGCGAAGGCGTACAAGTTCACCTCGCAGCAGGTCCACGACGTCAATGCCGTCGAGACGATGCTGCAGAAGGATCGCGTCGACCGCGCGAAGGCGCTCGCCCAGGCCACCAAGGAAATCTGGGAGCACATGGCCGAGGTGGCGGACAAGAAGGCCGAGGAGATCGGCGCCGCCTTCATCAAGATGCAGGCCGAGCGCCGCGACGGGGAAGCGCGGGTGGCCGAGGCGTCGATGGACGCCTACGAACTCGAGGTCTTCCGCACGCAGCGGGCCGCCGAGGAACGGAAGCGCGCGTTCAAGGGCTCCGCTGAACAGGTCGTCGCGTACTACGCTCTGGTGGATGCCGAGACCGCTCAGTCGCTCGAGGACATCGCGTGGAAGTATCGCGACACCCAGGAGCACATGCTCGCCAAGGGCGTCGAGGGGACCGTGAAGGCCCGCACGGCGTGGAGCGATGCGCTCGGCGCGGCCGCCGCGGGCTTCCAGCAGCTCGCCCAGATCTCGGACGGCGCCATGTCCCAGATCGCCCGCAGCATCGGCACCGGGATCGCCGCCGCGGACCAGTTCCAGAAGGGCATCGCCCAGATCGGCAAAGAGGGCCACACGACCGCCGACTTCGTGGCCGGGTCGATGTCGGCGATCAGTGCCGTGTTCTCGATCGGCAAGATCATCGAATCGTTCTTCCCGCCCGACTGGGAAGCGGTCACGGCGGACATCGGACGCCGCTGGGGGATCTCCATCAGCGACGGCCTCGCCCAAGAGATTGACCGATCGGCGGACGCCCTGCTTAAGGACCGCGGCCAGCGGTGGTCGAAGAAGGGCGCGGCGCGCGACGACGCCGAGATCCTGGCCCTCGACAAGGTGCTCGCTGAGGCGGGTCTGAACGCCGAGAACATGACCGTCTGGATTGAGCGCGCCCTGCCGCTCTTCGCGATGGTCCGCGCGGGGGGCGACGACGGCGCGGCGGCGACGAAGACCCTGGTCAGCCTCATCGACCAGTTCGGGAAACAGGCCACGGCGACCGGAGGCCTCTGGAGCAAAGCGTTCAAGGACATGCTTGCGCAGGCGCGCGAGCTCGGCGTGGGGCTGGAGACGATCCAGGCCCAGGTATCCGGCCAGCTCGACATCGTGCAATCGAGCACGACGTCGGTGGTTACCGGGTTCACCGCCGCGCTCGCGCAGCCCGGCAAGGCCCTCGACGACCTGTACGCCAAGTGGAAGGACTACAGCGCACAGAATGACGCGTCGGGGATCGCGAAGACGAACGAGCAGATCAGTGCGCTGAGCGCCGCCACGCTCGACCAGTATCAAGGCGATTTCGACCGCCTGAACCGCATCACGCTCGCCGCCTACAACGCCTACATCGCGAACGGCCACTCCGCGGTGGAAGCCATCCAGGCGCTGGGCCCGGCCATCGATCAGCTCATCGACGCGGCGGACAAGTTCGGCTTTGCCGGCGGCGCGGCCTTCACGCAACTGGCTCGCTGGCGCGAACTGACGTCCGCGAACGCGCCGCTGCTCGACCAGGTCGGGAGCCTCAACCAGCTCATGACGGCGCTCGAGAACATCAACGGGTTGACCGCCGACAGCTTTGCCGACCTGCAGGCGCAGGGCCAGACGGCCTACGACCGGCTCCTCGCCGCCGGCTTCACCGAACAAGAAGCGCTCGCGCAGATGAAGCCGCTCCTCGAAACGATCCGGCGGCTCCATGAGGACAAGAACTACGCCGTCGACGAGGGGACGCAGAAGCTGCTCGATCAGGCCGAGGCGTCGGGCGTGCTCGGGGCACGCGAGGCCTCGGTCCAGCAGACGCTACAGGAAGGGCTGGGCGCCCTCATCAAAACGCTGGGTGGCGACCTGCCGGAGGCGTGGCAGAAGAGCGCGCAGGCCGCGAAAGACGCGGCCGATGACATTCATCAGCAGGCCACGGGCAAGATCCAGGGCGGACTCGGACAGGTTGAGCGACAGCTGTCCGATCGGCGCAGCTGGCAGGACTGGGCGCGCAACGCGGCGGACGCGGCCCGCGAGGTCTCCGACGAGGTCGACCATCTGAACTTTGGCCACTCGCCCGGCGGCCTGAAGGAAATGCCCATTCTTCTCGGGCGGTCCAACGTCGCGGCCCGCGCGTGGACGACCAATCTGCTCGATCAGCTGCGGTATGCGCAGGCCGCCGTGGACAGCTTCGCCGCCCCGAGCCTGGGCGATCCGCTTGGTGTCGGCGTGTCTGGCGACGGGGCGGGCGGGCCCGGCGTTGGCGCGCCCCCCGGGTATGCCGGCCCGCGCGAACTGCATGTGCATATGCCGGGTCCGGATGGGCTCGATCGCGTCGAGGTGATTGACCTCGTGGCCACCGCCGCGGCGCACGGGTATATCCAGATCCCGAAGCGGGCGGTCACGAGCGAGGTGGCCCTTGGCTAACCCCGCGCGCTTGCTGTGGAAGAACCTCGCGACGCGGTCGGGCACGACCGTGGCGGCCTCCTCGGCCGCGACGGGGTATCCGGCCACCAACGGGCAGAACACCAAGCGGGGGCTGCCGTGGCGGTCGACGACCACGACCGGCAATCACGACTACACGGCGACGTTCGCCGCCACCAGCATCCAGGCGGTCGGGATCGTCAACCCGCTCGCGCACACCGGCGGCACCGTGAAGGCGGAGTACAAGAACGGCGGCGGCGCCTACGCGAACTTCGGCGGGGGCACGGGCCTCTTCACGATTCCGTCCAGCCTGCGGACGCGCCTGGTCATCTTGTATGCCGCGGCCGGCGTGACCGCGACCGACGTCACGTTCACCTTCACGAACACCGGCGCCGTGAGCAGCTATGTCGAGATCGGGGTGCCGCTCATCGTGCCGGCCGCCAACTTCTTCGAGCCCAGCGCGAAGCTCTCCAACGAGCGCGGCATCGAGCCGATCGACCCGTCGTTGCGACGGGAGGCCCTCGGCGGACAGCGGCAGGCGTGGAAACGCCAGAAGACGCTCACCTTGAGCGGGCTGTGGCCCGTCCTGCCACGCGCCGACCTCGACACGTTCATGCAGATGTGGGATGAGGTGGGCGCCACCGACCCGATCGTCTTTGCGCAGGCGGCGAGTTCGATCGACCAGACCATCTACGGCACGCTGATGGCGCGTCCGCAGTACAAGCACGTGGGCGGCGACCAGTGGGCGCTCCGTTTGAGCGTCGAGGAGGCCGCGTAACCCATGGCGTCGGCGGCCTATCTCGCACTGCTCGAGCAGGCCTCGGTCGAATGGACTGTCCTGGCCGAGGTGCAACTGCGGCAGGCGCTGCGCGGGTGGACCAGCGAAGGGTCCAGCGCGTACTCCGTGCCATTCAGCCTGTATACCCACAGCACGGCGCTCCGGCTCGATCGCGGCCTGTACCGGGGCCTCGATGCCGTGTGGGTCGGACGCACCCCGTTGACGCTGCTCGCCAGTGTCGCGGCCGTCAAGGCGGCGGCCGGGAGTTACTACTACGATGCGGCCACCGAGAAGCTCTACGTCCGCACGTCAGACAGCGTGAACCCGGATACGCTGGCGCTCATCCAGGCACTGGGCACCCTGCGCCTGGCCACGAGCCCGCCTGACTTCAGCGACCAGCCCCCCTACGACGCGCAGCTCGACGCAGACAATCTGCCGTCGGTCGAAGCGAGCCGGCCCGATCTGCTGCGCGGGCTGTCGAAGTACCCCAGTGGCAATCTGACGCTGCTCAACGCGGATGGGTTCTGGGATCCGCTCTGCGATGTCACGCCGGCGGCGGGGTGGCTGTGGCTGAACAACACCGTCCGTCTCCTCTTGGGCGGGGACGCGCTGGCGTACAGCGAGTACGAAGTCATCGCAACGATGCAGATGTCGGACGTCCCCAAGTGTGCGGACCTGTCCACCACGATTCAACTGCGCTCGATCTCGAACGCCATCGGCCTCTCGTTCCCGCGACATACGCTGCAGGACTGGTATTCCAGTTCGGTCAGTTTGCTCGGGGGGACCCCCAGCGCCAGTCTGCCGGTGTGGTTTGGGGTGGTGCGTGAGGCGCCGCTCGTGTTCGTGGGCGACAACGGCACCCGCAACAAGTGGATCTCCGGCGACCCCTTTATCCTGACCGCCGTCACGTACTCGAATCTCTATGCGGTGGAGCGCGCGACGGGGACCCGCACGGCGCTGACCGACATTGCCTCGGGCGGGACGGACTACCTCTACCTGGGCGGCGCGGATCGGGCGATGGAAGTCATCAAGGCCTGGGACGCCGCCACGTACGACATCATCGCGGACGTTTCGCAATCGGGACAGTCCTGCGGGGCCATGGCGCTCCAGATCCTGCAGGCGTGCGGGATCCCCTCCGCCCTCATCGATACGGCGAGCTTCACGCAGGCCGATCTCGACAATGCAGCCCCCCTTGGCCTGTGGATCGGCGTGCGGCAGGGCAGTGACCTCGTGAGCGCGTTGCGCTCCGGCGCGGACTTGCTTGACGAGGTGGGGCGCTCGACGTTCCTCGATGTGGTGTTCGCCAGCACGGGGCTGTGGACCGCCACCGTGTGGGACCCCTCGTTCGATCTCGCCACCACCCGCGTGCTGACCGATGACGACTTGTTCACGTGCGACGCGCCGCAGCGGGTGCAAGTCCTCAGTAGCGGCGTCAAGGTGCAGTACGCCCGTGCGGTCTACGCCGACACCTGGAGCGAGACTGCTTCCAGCCGGTCGGCGGCGTTGGCTGAGCAGAACACGGACAGCGAGAACACCAAGACCGTGCAGACCTGCCTGGTCAATCTGGTCGACGCGGCCACGCACGCGCAGCGGTGCGCGCTCATCGACTCACGCCCCACGCAGCCCCTGCGCATTCGCACCGGGCCCGTCCTGATGAACTACTCCGTGGGAGACAAGGTCCGGATCGTCCGCGCGCGTGGTCCCGCCAGCGGGGGCACGCTCGATCGCATCTTCGAAATTGAAACCCTCAGCAAGAGCCTCAAAACCCTTGAGTGCGTGGCCATGCTCGGCAACCAGCGCGGCCTCGGGGAAGCCGTCAAGCGCGTCGCCCCAGACGGCACGCCCGACTGGGCGTCGGCCTCGGCCGACGAGCGCCGGCAGTACGCGTTCGTCGCGGACGACGTCACGCACATGGTCGATCCCTCCGACCGTACGACATATGAACAGGCGGTGATCTGGTGAGTAAACCTGTTGTCGGCAACGCCCTCACGCGCGCGCTCCTCAACGGCATCAACGAGGGGACGACGCCGCTCGAATGCGCCACGCTCAACACGGTGCGCACCACCGTCACGGGCAATCAGGACAACTACAACTGGGACTCTGGCGCGTCGTCGCCGCAGATCGCCTTTCAGCGGAATCAGTGGAACGGCGCGTCCGATGTCACGTGGCGCGGGTTCGCGGGCGGCGTCGCGGGCCGCTGGGACTACCTCGAGAACATCACCTCGGCGAAGGCGATGATTTTCAAGCACGAGGACACGGGCTCGACGGCTGCGAACCGGCTCAAGCTCCCCGGCGGCATCTCGAGCGTCGCGGTCGGGCCCGGCGGCCTGGCCATGCGCGTCTATGACGCCACCGACAGCCGCTGGCGGATCTTCGTGCTGGACCCGGGCAACTGGATCGACGTCGCGCACGCCGGCGCGAACTTCACGGCCAGCTCCGGCACGTGGACGGTCGACAGCGGCGACCAGACGATCTTCCGGTACCGGCAGCACGGCAATCAGCTCACGTATGACATCGCGCTGACCGGCACGAGCGTGAGCGCGACGCCGAGCTTCCTGCGGATCGCGCTCGTGAACGGGCTCGTCTGCGCGGGCGGGTTCGGGCCACTCATCTTGATTGTCGACAACGCGGTGCGTGTGGCGGGCCGGCCGCTCTTCAACGGCACGGACGCGTACATCTCGCTCGAGCGCATGGACGGCGGGGCGTTCGCGGCGGCGACGAACACCACGACGATCCAGGGCTTGCTCATCGGCAAAGTGGCCTAACGGAGGCATGTGAGGATGCTGGAGTTTTTCAAACACGTCGTCGAACTGGTGGGCCAGATCGGGGTGCTGGCGACCGCGGCGCTGGCGGTGTGGTCGGTCACGAAGAAGCCGTGGGTAGCGGTGCGCGCCTGGCTGAAGAAGACCGACGACGCGATCGCGAAGGTCAGCGTGATGAGCGCGGCGCTCGGCCCCAATGGCGGGTCGAGCCTCTACGACAAGATCACGGCGACCGAAGCCCGGTCCCAGATCTCAGGCGTGCGCATCGACTGGCTGTTCGACCAGTTCGACCGGCCCATCTTCGAATTCGCGCCCGACGGCACGAACGTCCGCATCAACGCCGCCTTCGCCAATCAGTTCGGGTACGCGCCGGCCGACATGCTCGGGCAGAAGTGGGTCGGGATGATCCATCCCGAGGACCGCGAGCGCGTGATGACCGAGTGGGAGCACGCCCTGGCCGATCAGCGGATGTTCGAGTCGCAGTACCGCGCTGTGACCAGAAATCGCGCGCTGACGATGGTCGTGCGGGTCATCGCGGAGCCGCAGCCGCATCCGAAGACGGGCGAGATCCTGCGGTGGCTCGGGCGCGTCGAGATTGTGAAGACGGGAGCGTCGGCGTGACGCGCGAGCTGCTCACGGCCTACGTACTGCCGCACGCGTATGCGCTGCTGCCGAAGGCCTGTCGTACAATAGACGGAGTCAACGAGCGTTGGACGCGCCCGCTGACCCCTAACCACAACCTGACCGATTGGAGCGGTCCAGCCATGGCTGTACTAAAGCCTAACAAATCGCGCGTAGCTCTGTTTCCAAGGACATGTTCCGGTTGCGGACGTGTCAGTTTTGTCGAGGAGCGGCGGCTAGCCAACCAATGCCGAGCGTGTGCCAACTTGGCGAGGAGCACCCACGGCCTCGCGCGTCGCGGAAGAATGCACCCGCTATATCGAGTGCTGAAAAGTGCCCATGCCAGGTGTACCTACCCGGCTGCCGCTGACTACAAGTACTACGGGGCGAGAGGTATCTCGTTCTACCAGCCATGGGTAGACGATCCGGCCTCGTTTGTGGCATGGGCTCTCGCCAACGGCTGGCAGAAGGGCCTAGAGCTCGACCGCATCAACAACAACGGGAACTACGGACCTGACAACTGCAGGTTCATCCCGCATCAAGCAAATTCTCAGAACCGTCGATCTCGTCGCACGACGGATGAGCAGATTCGGCAGCTCAGGCAGCTCGTCGAGTCAGGGATGCAGATCAAAGACGCTGCGAAGGTCGTCGGCGTGCACGTCAGCACCGCTGGAAGCATTATCCGCCGAGCTTCGTGGAGGAATGTGCTGTGACGCGCGACGAAGCCGCGATGGCCCTGATCGTCCGCGTCCTGGCCCGTGAGGGCGGGATCGCCGACGTCGGCGACGGCGCCGGTGTGACGCGGTTTGGGCAGACGCCGGCTTGGCTGCACACGTTCGGACTGGCGGCGCCTGAAACGGCAGCGGAGGCCGCACGGAACTACCAGGTCTGGCTCGTGCGCACGGGGCTGATTGGACTGTGCGACTACGCCGACGACTTCGCGGACGCGACGATCGACTTCGCCGTGAACGCGGGTCATCGGCAGGCCATCCGGGCGCTACAGAGCGTGCTCGGGTTGCGTCCGGATGGCATCTACGGTCCGGAGACGCAGGCGCGCGTCGACCAGGCGAACCGACCCGCGATGGCCCGGCGCGTCATCGGGCAGCGGCTGCGGTACCTCGGGTCGCTGATTGCGAGCAAGCCGGACCGGTTCGCGAAGTTCGCGGGCGGGTGGACGGCTCGGGTGGCGGCGCAGGTGGAAGCGCTGGCCTAGGGAGTTCGGATGGGCGCCGAGTGCGCCGGAGAGAGGGTGAGGACATGGAACTGAAGCATTACGTGGTCGCCGTGATCGTGGGCGCGCTGACCGGCTGGGCCGGGGCGGCGCGTGCCGACGTGATGGCGTTCAAGAGCTGGAAGCGCTATCAGGACATCCGCGACTACGACTGGGCGGTGGCGACGTTCCGCTGGCTGCAGGGCGCGGTCAGTGGAGCGATGGCGGCGGTGCCGGCGGACGCGTTGATTCGCGCGCTGACGGGGCTCGTCTCCGTGCTGGTACTGGCGGTGACGCTGGCCGGGTGCGCCAGTGTCCCGCTGAAGCAACAGATCAGCCGCTCCCACCAGGTGGCGCACCAGGCGCTCGTGGCGGTCGACGAGGCCGAGCGGGCGCTGTGCGCGCCGATCCCAGCGACACCGAACGTCTGCGGCAGCGCGGTGGCCGCGGCGCTCGGACTCACCGACGCGAAGCACCAGGCGATCTCGCGCACGTTGGCGCGCGCGTTCGACCACGACGCCAAGGCCGGCGTGGCCGTCATCGCGTGGCGGGCGGGCGATCCGGTGCCGGCGGACCTCCGCACGTTGCTGCAGGACGCGCAGGACGTCGTCGCGGTGGCCACGACCATCACGGATAACGCGCTCGTCACGCGGGCGCAGGCGCTCGTGGCTCGCGTGGCGGCCGTCGTCGCGCTCTTTGGAGGTGGCCTATGAAGTTGACCCAGACAGAGATCCAGACCTACGTCGGCGTCGCCGGCACGCTCATCGACGCCGGGATCGCCATCGCCGGGAAGATCGGGCCGCTCGTCTCCCTGTTCCATCCGCAGGCGGCGCTGACCGAGGACGAGATCAACGCCATCGAGCAGGCCGGCGTGGCGGATGCCCTGCGGCGGCGCGACGAGCGCGCGGCAATGGGCGTGCCAGTGCCTGGAGATTTAGTGTGAAGGCGCTCCTGCTCGCGCTCGTAATGCTCGTGCCGCGGCCAGTGGTCGCGCAGGACATCGACGCGCGCACCGTGCTGATTGCGGCCGGTGTCGCGGCCGGGGTCTATGCCGCGCACCGGGGCGACGAGGCCGCGCACGATCGGCTGACCTGGCCGGATCGACGCGCCGCGGACTGGCTCAGCACGGGCGCTGTTGCCGCGGCGGTGCTTGAGCCCTGCATCCGGAAGCACAACGCGGTTACAGACATGTCGACGCGATCGTGTCTCGGCCGCGAAGGCCTCCGGGTCGGGCTGGCCATCGGGGTTGCAGAGGCGACGAAGTTCGCCATCCATCGCACGCGCCCCGACGCGTCGGACCGCAAATCGTTCTTCAGCGAGCACACCGCCATCGCGTGCACCGCTGGCCTGTCGTCGAAACGGGAACTGCTCGGGCTCGCGCTATGCGGCGCGGCGGGCTACCTCCGCGTGGCTGGCGAGCGCCACTGGCTCACGGACGTCGTCGTGGGCGCCGGTGTTGGATTCGGGATGTCGAGGATCGCACGATGACGCGGCTGGTTGCCCTTCATCCTGAGTTCATGAACTCAGGCGGCCCTGGCATCTCGCAGCCGTCGGCTCAGCCGTGCCTCGTCTGCGGCGGGGCGCGCTGCGACAAGTGCCATCACACCGGCAAGGAGTACGAGCCGGCGCCGCTCAGAACAGGCGTCGGTCTCGCGTTCGACTGCCCGCACGGAGAGGCCTGCCCGAAGTCCGCGATGGGTGGCGACGACCCCGAACTCCGCGCATGGTATCGCCGGCACTATGTCGATTTCGCCAACCCGCTCGATGGCGGGCCGTCGGTCCGCGCGGAGCACGCCTGGCAGCGTACCGGTGAGACGTTCGACACCCTCACGCTCACGCCGTCGATTCATTCCGTCGCCGACAAGGGCGGCTGCGGCTGGCACGGGTTCATCACCAACGGCGAGGTCACGGGGGCCTGATGCCACGCCTCTCCTCGACCGGCCGCATCACGCACATGGGCCCTGGGGCTGGCCCCAAGCGCTGCTTCCTCACCGCCACGCAGACGGCGGAGCAGGCGTGCGCGCCCGTGTGCGAGCTACTGGCGCGTGATGTCGTCAGCGGCGTGATCGAAACGCTCGACGGCCGCGGGGCGAACTGGCTTGAGGCCGGCGGCGGCGTGTGGGCCGCGCGCCTGCAGGACGGCAGCGGCTACCGCGACGCCCTGGGCCGCACGCATCCGGACTGGATGCCGCTGGCGGTCGACGTCGACGGCACGGTGCTGGTCTCGAGCTATTCGACGGGCCGCGGGCTGTCGCTGCTGACGCGGACGGGCGCTGTCGTCCCGATCGCGGACGTGCTGCTCGACGTGCAACAAGCGGACATTGATCGCGGCGTCGTCGTGTGGCGATCGGGCGGGCTGATGCACCGGCGGACGGTCGACGGCGCGGTGGCATCGCTGCCGGCGCTGTCGGATGCGCGGTACTGCGACGGCGTGGTCACGGGCGGCGGGCCGGGCGGGCTGTGGGCGGGTCGATGGGACGATCCCGCGCGGGCGCTCCTGCTGCACGCGGGCGAGCAGGACTTTAACCCCGACGTCTGCACGCTCGACTCCGGGCTGGTGCGCGTCGTCTCGTCACGCACGGCGGGCGAGGCGCCTGGCGACGTTCAGGTGTACGACATCAACTTCGTGCTCGGGACCGTGAACGGCGAGCCCCGCACGTACGCGGACCTCCGCCATCTGCCCGTGCCGCCCCCGGCGCTGCCTGTGCTCGAGCAGCCGCGCGCCGTGTGGCGTGGGCTCTGCGGCGGCGGGCCGGGCAACTGCACGTGGGGCGTGATCAACCAGACGGACCCGCGGCCGATCCTCGAAGGCCTGCCGTGGGCGATGGACGCGGGTGACCGGCTCACGTGGCTGTTCTTCGCGGCGAAGGACTTCAATCCGACGCCGCAGTACCCGACCATCGAGGCGTACTTCGCGGCCACGGTTGCGCTCGCGAAGGCGAGCGGTATCCCCGTCGTCGTCTACTGGGACGGACCGGACTACGGCAGCGGGTGGGCCTGGGCGCAGGCCTTCGACGCGTGCGGCTGCCAGGTCTATCGCGGCGTGCAAGCGTATCCGCACTACGAGCACGGGGAGCGCGGACGTCCGGACCTGACGCGCGAGCGCATCAACGCCGTGCTGATGGGCCACCGCCAGTATCAGGACTGGCTCATCGGCCCGGTGTACGACTACTCCGGCGCGTGGGATCTCGCCGACGTCTACGCGGTGAACACCTGGATCGACCTGCTCATCCGGGCGCACCCGCACGTCGTCGGTGACACGAGGTTCGGGCGCGGCCGTGGCACCTGCTACGACATCTGGACGGACATGCAGGCCTACTGGACCGAGCTGTGCCGGCGCACGCCGACGCCGAAGGCCACGCCGCCACAGCCGGCGCCCACACCACAACCGACGCCGGTACCGGCGCCGACTCCTGTTCCCTCTGAGGACCCTATGAAGACACGATCCATCTATCTCCGCAGCGTCGCCGACCCGACCAAGCACGTGCAGACCACGGGCGTGCAGCACGGCTCCACGCTCCAGGTCGGCCCGAGCAAACAAGCGTTCACCGCGTTCCTCATGGGCAACAAGTGGGACGACGGCCAGCGCGTGATGCTCGGCGTCAACGAGGACATGCTGGTGCTCGCGCCGGGCGACGGCGGGCAGTTGCAGCTGCATGACCGCTTCGGCTCGCCGTTCACAATTCGCCACGGCGTCGACAACTCCTGGGCGCTAGTGGCCACCGGTTCGCCGGTGAGCCTCCGCGTCGGGCGCAGCGACTACCACGGCGACGACGTCGGCCAGGTGCGCACGCTGGACCCGACGGCGCCGATCCTCGACTGGGAATCCTTCGAGGTGATCGACGCGGCCACGGGGAAGGTGCTCGGCCCTTTCTAGATCGGGGAGGTGACACCCCGTCAACAAACCTCCGCGGGCAGTTCTGCATCGTCGGCGCGTTCCCGAAGGGGCCGCGGCCAGGCGCGGCGGATAACTCGTTCTTCATGGACGAACTCGACACCATCTGGAAGGTCGATCGGACCGAGGCGCAGCGCATCCTCGACGCGTATCTGTCGCGCGGGTTCAACCACATCACGGCTGGCCCTGCGTTCATGGCCACCGGGTATCAGGGGCCGATCTGGGGCGTCGGCCGCCAGCCGCAGTACGACCCGACGAACTGGGTCGGCGACCCGGATGGTTACGCCGATTTCCTCGAGTGGCTCCAGTCACACGGGCTCGCGGTGACGCTGTTCCTGCTGCCGGACTGCGCGCCGTACTTCGATGGGCATGGATGGGACTGGTCGCTCGTAGAGCGCGACCTGACGCCGCTGTACTCACATCCGCGCCTGCAAGCCATCATCCGGCGCACGGTGCTCGCGTTCGAGGTGATCGTCAGCATCGCGGAGTTCGCGAAGGCCTTTGACTGGCAGCGGCGCGTGTTCCCGAACGCGCTGCGGCTCTACCACAACGAACCTGGGCATCTTGGGCCTGGACTGAGCACGGAAGACGAGCAGGCGTGCTGGCGTTCTGCGGCCCTGCATGGCTGCCAAGGCCTCGCGCTCCAGGCGCATCCACCCCATGCGTGGTCCGGACGAAACCAGGACGGCCGCACGGTCGAAGACCAGATGATGTACGACCTCGACGATATGCAGCGGCGCTTCGAGGGCCGCCATGATTCGCCGTGGGGTCCTGAGCCCATCTGCTGCGACGGGGTGCCGCTCGTCTGCGAATACATGGAGGGCACGGCCGCCTCCATTCACAACCACCGATGGCCAGAAGTCATCGGACGCGCCTGGGGCGAACTCGCGCTCCGCGTACCGCACATCACCAATGCGCTCGATGGGGCGCCCACTGAGGTCACACGATGAAGCGATGGATCGTCCTGCTCTGCCTGCTCATCGCCACGCCGGTCTCGGCGCAGGTCTCCCTGACGCTCGATGGCTCCTTCGACGTTCAGGTCGACGGCGGGCTGACCGACTACATGCAGGGGCTGGCGCTCCGGCATGTCAACGGCGATGTGCGGCTGCTGTCGCTCACCAACGGCGGCGACGTGGTGGAGTTCGTACCGACGGCGGGCCGCGTGACCGCGGTGACGGCGCGGTGGAACATCTCGGCGGTGACCGGCGACCACACCGGCATCTGGTTTGAAGAGTCTACGGGCCGCCTCTGGGTCACGGCCTCGGTGGACTACGGCAAGTCAGATACGTACTACCCGACGCGCATCTCGACGCTCACGCTCGGGCCGAATGGGGCAGTGACCAACGTCAAGACGGTCTCCTTGCAGGGCATCACGTCGAAGCTCGTCTACGGCGGCTGCCGCGCGCTGCCTGGGCCGTTGCAGGTCAACGGCCGCAAGTATGGCTGCGGGTTTGGCGGGTACACGTCCCTGGCGGAGCAGACCAGCCGCGCGGCGATCGGCCCGTTCATGGTGGCGATCCCGGACATCGCCGGTTATGCCAACGGCGCGGAGATCCCGGCGAGCGCGTTCACGGTGCTGCTGGACACGCCGCGAGGCCAACGCGGCGTGCGGAAGACGCTGCCGATCAACTACTTCGACGGCGGGGACGCGGACGCGAACGGCGTGCGGCGCGAGAACCCGCAGACGCCACCGACGACACCGCCGTACAGCGGCGCCGGCTATCTCTCGCCCAACGCGCAGGGCCTCGGCTGGTTCATCTGGGGCGACAGCTACTACGGCAACGGCGAGTTCATTGGCACCGACTACGTGGCCATCGCGGCGCTCGGCTGCGGGAAGGGCTGGTATCAGGGCAGCACGCTGCACTTCGATGATCGGTGTGCCGAGGTCCACACGTGGCCCGTGTCGGGACTGACCGGCGCAAATGTCACGCAGCGCCCGGCCACGATGGCCGTCCTGTCGCTGCCGCGCGGCATGCCGATCTGCACCTGGGACGGCAACGTCCCGCAGTGCAATGTGTCGGGCACAGCGTACGACGCGAGCACGGGCCTGCTCTATGTCGCGCAGTTCCCAGCCGCCGACTGGGGCGTGGGCCGTGTCTGGAAGTTCCGCACCGGCGCCGCGCCACCCGTCCCAACACCTGCGCCGACACCGACGCCCGCTCCCACGCCGACACCGACGCCGACGCCTGTGCCAACGCCCACCCCGACGTCACAGCTGCCCGCGGGCGCGGTGCGTGTGGCGAACGAGGGCGACCTGTTCACGCTGGCCGCGCCGGCGCTGGTCTACTACGGCGCGGGCAGTGTCTTTGTCAGCGCGACCCTGGCGGCTGGGCAGCAGAGTTGCAGCCACGGCTACGGCGGGAGCCCTGCGACGTTCCCCGGTGGTGATCCGACACCGGGCACCGTGAAGGCGTGCTACGTCGCGCCGTCCGCCCCCGCCCCCGCACCCGCACCGACGCCCACGCCAGCGCCGCAGCCGCCTCCCACGCCCACGCCGACGAACCCGTGCGTGGCGGTGCCCCTGACGGTCACGAGCATCACCTGGCCGTCGTCAGGCACGGGCAGCAAACAACTCCGGTACACCTCGCCGCAGACCATCGTGGCGGTGGACTTCGCGACGCGCACATTCACCGACGCACGCGGCTGCACGCTGAAGAAGAACTGATCCGATGAAGACGTTTGTTGACGACTTCGTCCGCGCGGACGCCGCCCTGAACGGCTCCACCCTGTCCGGGGGTGGGGCCACGTGGGTCGCCTCGACCTGGGCGATTGCCAGCAATCGAGCCCAGACAAGCAACCTCGGCGCGTTCGGGTCAGGCGTGGCGATGGTGTCAGCCGAGGCGGATACGGACGACGTCTTCACGCGAGTGACGCTGTCGAGCTTCACGTCCCAGGCGAGCGATCTGCTCGCACTGAACATCATCGTCGGCGCCGCGAGCGACCGTTCGACGGGGTATGTCGCCACACTGAGTCGAGAGACGGACGGCTCAGGCGCGCAGGTCATCAAGCGGCTGTCGGATGACGTGGTGTTAGCGTCGGCGACCGTCGCGGCGTACACCAGTGGCGAGTTCGAGCTGCGGCGCATCGCCGGTCAGCTGGTGCTCCTGAAGGACGGCGTGATCATCCTCGGCCCAGTCGGGCCTGGGGTGCCTGAGCCGACGGGCGCGGGCAATCGGTACAGCGGATTTAGTGCGTTCTGTCTCAACGGCAGCACGCCGAATCTGGTCGAGGCATCAGCCTTCGCAGCTGGTGACCGCGTGATACCTGCGGCCATCTTCCCGTCGATCATCCGGCCGGGCCTGTTCACGCCGGGGACCGCGCGATGACCAGCCACGCGCCCGCCGTCGGTCCGACGTTCCCGTCCCGCGCGGCGGGCTGGACGTGGATCACGTGCGTGTGCGGCAAGCATCTCGGGACGCAGCGCCGGCCGATGGCGGTCTCGGCGACGCCGAGCGACCAGGCGGATCTCGCGGTGTTCTGCCGGGCGTGCAAGCGAGAAGTCTTCCTGACCGTGCGATAATCAGCCCGGTCTTCGTTTCGTTTCAGCGGCCAGCGCCCTTTGAGGCCCGCGCCCACTTCACAGCAGGAGTGGGCCTATGCGCCTCGGCAGCCTTTCGTTCGACGCTCTCACCGACCAGGAACAGCAGGAACTGACGCCCGCGCTGTTGGAGCGCTTCATGGCGTCGCCCGAAGGGCTGCGTCTCGAGGACCTGTCCGTCGAGGACGAGCGGGACCTCCCGTACAGCATCAAGCTCGACATGCGCGCGACGGCCTACCAGGCGCGCGTCGCGGCCATGACCATCCCGGCGGAACTGCAGCGCTGGGCCGCGCTCATGGCGAAGCGGTACGGGCCGCTCGTCAAGATTCATCTCAACACGCTGCCTTGGCTCGAAGCGCTCATGGTTGCGCGGCACGGCGAGGAGCCGTCGTCGTGGCCGGAGGCCTTCACGACCGACGACGTCCATCGCGCGCTTGCGTGGATGAAGGGCAAGCGGCACGGACACATGCACGGCCGGACGCCGCGGGGCATTCAGTACCTCGACCTCGAGGACAGCGGCTTCGCGCGCGTGCGGACGTTGCTGGCTACCGCGACGATCTTCGTGCTGGCCTGCGGCGCGCAGCTGCTCGCCGCCGCGCTCGGCGTCATCGCCTGCGTCATCGCGATCAAGACCCGGCAGTTCAGCCTGACGCTCCCGTTCGTGGTCGGCACGGCGCTCTCGAATTTTTGGGAGAACGAGTTGATCGACCACCTGTTCCGCGCGCGCTCGTACACGGCGCCGACGGACCACTACATCGCCCTGTACACCGCGGCGCCTGGCGAGACCGGGGGCGGCACCGAGGTCACTGGCGGCAGCTACGCGCGCGTCCAGGTCGCGGCCGGGTTCGCGAACTGGGAAGGGACCAACGGCGAGACGACAAACGTCGACTCGGCCGGCACCGGCGGCGCGACGCAGAACCGCAACGCCATTACGTTCCCGGCGCCGACCGGCAACTGGGGATCTGTGACGCACTTCGCCAGCCTCGACGCGTCGACGAGCGGCAACTTCTACTTCTACGGCGCGCTCAACGTCGCCAAGACCGTCAACAACGGCGACCCGGCGCCTGCGTTCGCTGCAGGCGACTTGGACTTCGCCCTCGCCTGATCGGACGCGTCGATGGCGATTGAGACTCCAGTCTTCGACGGGCCGGCGGTGCCGATCATCGGGCAGCGCCGGCTCACGCTCCAGAACGCGTTCGCGCAGGCCGTCTGCGTGTGCGACTGCGGCGCACCGGTCGCGCTGCCCGGCGTGATGATTCCCTCGCCGTGTCCGAAGTGCGGCACGGTCTACGCGCTCTCGGGCGTGCGGATCGGTCCTGAGCCTGATGGCCGGTTCGGCTGCCAGATCGACTTCCGCGTGGTCTCGGCGCCGCGCAGCCAGGAGCACTAACGATGGGGTTCCAGACCTTCAACGATCTGCTGTATCAGCAGCCCTCCGCCACGACGCTCGCGAGCAGCGCGGCGGAAGCCGCGATCATGACGTCGACGCTGCCCCTGCCGGCAAACTTCTGGTACGTCGGGCGGACCGTCAAGCTTGAGGCGTGGGGCAAGGCCAGCGACACGGGCACGCCGACGTTGCGGTTCCGCCTCCGGTTCGGCGGCTTGGCGGGCACGGTGATCATCGACTGGGGCGCGCTGACGCTCGGGTCCGGCATCAGCAATTTGATCTGGCACATCACGTCGACGATCGTCTGTCGCAGCGTGGGCGCGACCGGGACGATCTTCGGCTACGGCGAGCTGACGTGTGGCATCGGGACGTTCTCGACGGACCGCCCGCAGATGGGCAGCTCGGCCGGGGCGTCGGCGCCCGCGGCGGCCACGGTCGACACCACGACCGCGCAGGACCTGACGCTCACGGCGCAGTGGAGCGCGTCGAGTGCGTCGAATACGGTGACCTGCGACCACTGCGATGCGATCGCGTTGAACTGAGCCGCGAGCATGGCCCTGCGCTTTGCGTTGAGCAACCAGGGCGCGGCGCCGGTCTCCCCGGCGGTCGACGCCGGCTGGGAGCAGACGGCGGTGACCCGCTACCTGATGCTGCCGAAGTATCGCTGCGTCAGCGCGGTCGCCCTGGCCAACGCCGGCGCGGTGACGGTGCCGATCACGACGACGCAGGACATCGTCGGGTTCCAGTTCGTCGGGCCACCGATGCTCGCGCGGCGCCTCACGGGCACGTTCTCGCTCGTCGTGCGCGTGTTCGAGAACGCCACCACCAACAACGTCACCCTCGCCGTCGTCGCAAAGATCGTCTCCATTGACGGCGGCACGGTCCGCGGCACGATCTTCTCGACCTTCAACACAGGCACCGAGTTCCCGACGTCGGGGTCGGCGGCGACGCGCATCGTCGCCGCGCAGGCCATCACGGCGCTGACGACCAAGACCGGCGATCGGCTCGTGGTCGAGATCGGGGGCCATGCCGCGTCGCCCTCGGCCGCCGGGTCCTACACGATGCGGTTCGGCAATCCCGCCGGCACGGCAGACTTCGCGCGCACCGCGGCCCTGACGACGGACCTCTGTCCGTGGTGTGAGCTGTCCGACGATCCGGACCTCGGCCGCGGCAACTATGCCGCGACGGGATACGGCTCGCTCGCGGGTGAGCGGATCCGGTAATGGCGTTTCTTCCCCCACTGCGTGGTCGCCAGCCCATCGGGGCTCCGGCGGAGACGTCGGCGCCGGCCGCCGCGCTGCGGGCGTCGGTCGGCGGCGCGGCGTCGGCAACCGGGGCGCTGACGACCGCGATCCGCTGTGTGGCGAGCGTGGTCGCCGCGGCCACCGTCGCCGCAACGCTGACGACCGCCGTGCGCCTGAAGGCGGCGCCCACGGCTGCCGGCACGACCAGCGCCGCACTGACGACCGCGATCCGACCGAAGGCCGCGGTCTCCGGCGTCGCGTCGACGGCGGGGGCGCTGACGACCGCGATTCGACCCAAGGCGTCCGTCGCCGGCGCCGGCACAACCAGTGGCGCCCTCACGACGGCAATCCGCGTCAAGGCCTCCGTCAACGGCGCAGGGTCGACGGCTGGCAGTCTCACGACGGCGATCCGGCCGAAGGCGTCTGTCGGTGGCGCCGCCACGACGACGGGTGATCTGCAAGTCGGCAACAGGGTCTCAGCGGCGGCGACAGGCACCGCGTCGACCAGTGCATCGCTCACCACGGGGATTCGCTGCCGAGCATCGGTCACCGGTGCGGCCTCGAGCACGGGCGCGCTCAGTACAAACATCCGCTTCAAGGCGACGGCGAGTGGCGCGGGGTCGACCGCTGGTGCCTTCACCACGGCCATCCGGGTCCGCAGCGCGGTCACCGCGGCGGGCACCACGACGGGCGCACTCACGACGGCGATTCGACCGAAGTCGGCCGTCACGGGCCTGGCGTCGACGACAGGCGCCCTCACCACGGCGATCCGCGGCAAGGCCTCGGTCACGGGCGTCGCCACCGCCAGTGCCAACCTCACCGTGCAGTCGACGGTCCGGGCGTCGGTCTCCGGCGTCGGCAGCGCGTCTGGCGCGCTGACCACTGCGATCCGGCCGAAGGCCTCGGTCACGGCCGCGGCCTCGACGACGGGCGCCCTGACGACCGCGATCAAGTGCCGCGCCGCGGTCTCGAGCGCCGGCAGCACGACCGGGGCCCTGACGACCGCGATCCGCTGCCGTGGGGTCGTCTCCGGGCTCGCGAGCAGTGCGGCCGCGCTCACGACAGCGATCCGCTGTGCGGGCGGTGCGACCGGTCAGGCCAGCACGAGCGCGAACCTCACGACGGCGATCCGGTTTGTTGCCGGCGTCACCGTTACTGGCAGCGCCACGGCGGAGCTACGGACTGGGCCACAGCCGCCCAAGCCGGTCCTCGCCCTCGTCTCCTGGACGAGCGTCCGCGTGGCGCGGATCGCGTACCGCAGCGCGGCGGTGGTGGTCCGCGCGAAGCACACGGCGATGGTCACGCTCGAGAGCCGGGTCGATGCGGACGCGACGACCGCGCCCGGCCAGGCCGTGACGATCACCCGCGAGAGCGTCAGCAGCCCGATCGTGCGGCTGACGTCGTACACCTCCCCCTCGGTCGAGGCGAGTGCGCGGAGCATTCCGTCGGACCCAGATTTCTAACGAAGGAGCAGGCGATGGCGAGAGACATTCTGCACGTGGGCGATGTGGGCATTCCGATCCGGGTCACGGTGAAGGATCGTGAGACCAAACTGCCGCGTGACCTGAGCGACTACGTGAGCGGCACCCTCCGCTTCAAGAAGCCGAGTGGTACCACGGTCGACAAGACGGCCACGAAGGTCGGGGACGGCACGGCCGGCGAGATCGAGTACGTCACGGTGGCCAACGACATCAACGAGGCGGGCACGTGGTACGTCCAGCCCGTGGAAGTGGTCACGGCCGGAGACGGGCCGTGGGCTGGGGATGCGGATGACTTTCTGGTGCGGGAGAACCTGGCGGAGCCGTAGGCGTCCCTCGAATAGTCCCGCGTCAGTCCCGCACGGGAATCTGCTGGTGGCGCAGATGGCGGAACGAGAATCTGTTGGCTGGAAGACGAAACAGGCCGGAAAACATTGGGCGGATGTGAGTGGTGAGCCCGCTCGGAATCGAACCGAGAACCAACAGATTAAGAGTCCGGCTTTCGATCGGGCCTAACACGCGCACGCGCTAGGACTTACCCGTCGAATCGGCCTGCGCCGGATGGAGCCGCTAGGACGCGATTTTCCTCGGTTTTCCACGCGATCGTTTGCGCAGTCCCGCAGGAGTCCCGCAGACGGATTCGTTCTGCAGCCGCGCAATCACCGGCGCCGCGATGGGCACGCGCTCGCCGAGCAGGGCGAGCGGCTTCACGGTATCGGCGCCGCCCAGGTGCGAGTACCACGCGGCCATCTGCGGCGTCTGGTGCCCGAGGGCGCGCTGGCGTTCAGCCAGGCTGACGCCCCAGCGGGCGAGCCAGGTGCTCACCGCATGGCGCAGCGAGTGGAACGTCACGCCGGCGGGCATGGCCGCGGCCGCGATCGACGCGCGCACGAGTTTGTTCATGCCCCAGTACCGCGCATCCTTCGACGGCGCCTGGCCCGTGCGTCGCGCGCGCGTCTTGCGCACGGTCGGCACCGGCACCACATAGGGATCGTCCGGCCAGATGCGCGCGACCTCGGCGAGCAGCTGCTGCAGCGGCACGGAGATGGACAGCGTCAACGGGGCGCCCGTCTCCCGATCGGCTTTGTGGGGCACCGAGAGGAAGTCCCGCGCGGGTGAGATATCGGTCCAGCGGAGGGCGACGACGTTCCCAAACCGCAGCCCCGGCGCGAGCGCGGCGATCGTCACGGCGATGGCCACGGGCAGCGGCGCCGCGCGCGTCCAGGCGTTCAGCTGCTCGAGGTCGAGGGTCGCCGTGCGGCGCTTCACCCGGTCACGGAGCACGCCCGCGAACGGGTTCTCGCGCACCCCGGACGTGCGTCGGTGTGTCGGCAGGAGCGCCACGCGGTACAGCATCGAGCAGGCCGAGCGGTAGTGGTTCTTCCGCGCGCCGCTGAGGCCGCGTCCGGCCATCCACGCCTCGAACGCTTCGATCAGTTCGGGGTTCGCGATCGGATCCCCCAGCCGGAGGTTCTTGTACACGCCGCCCTCGACCGGATCCGCCTTCGGCCGCGCGCCCCAGAAGGCCAGGATCATCCGCAGGGTGTTCTTCGCGGCCTCGGGGCGCTTCAGACCCTTGCGGTCACGCTGCCACCGGAACGTGACGGCCGCCCAGTCGGTGAACGTCGGCGTGTCGGCCGCGTCGGCACTCTCGAGCCCGGCCGCCTGCCGCGTGAGCTTGCGGCGCCGGATGGCCTCGGCCTCGGTCGCGTCCGCCTTGGTCTCAAACCCGGTCGGGCTCGTGTGCCGATGGCCTTGCAGCCAGAAGTCATAGTGCCAGCTGTGGCCGCGCTTGTAGACGCTCATCGTGACAACCGATCGCGCCGCTGCCGGCAGCCGACGTCGCGCCACGCCTTCACGGCCAGGTCGTAGTGCAGCCACGCGCCCGCGAGATCCCCGCGCTGCTCGGCGAGCTCGCCGAGACGCCGATGGGCCATCGCCCGATCTCGGCGCCGGTCGAACCGCACCGGCAGCCCCGCACGCTCGAGGGCCGCCCGGAAGACTTCGAACTGCTGGCGCAGTGTCCCGGACGGATCGTACCGATCGAACGCGCCCCGCACGTCGGCCAGCAGTTCGATCAGCGTCGCGCAGGCCAACGCGAGATCGGGCGGGACGACCAGCTGCGGGGCCCGGCGACGCAGGCGCGCGACCTTCGCATCATGATGTCGCGTGAGCGGGCGCAACGCCGCGTCGAGGGCCGCGGCCGTCAGCGGCATCACCGGCCTCTTCGGCGCCGGCGGCCGCAGGACATAGCGAACCGTCACGCCCGAGGGACGATGGGGATCGTCCGGATCGGGCTGCGTCGGGTCGCGAAAGGGCACCACGCGATCGCTCATGGTAGGGCCAGCTTCACCTTCGTGAGGTCCGTCGCGTCCCGATCCGCGAGGTAGACGTCCGCTTTGGCCAGGAGGTCGTCTTCGGTTAGGTCTCCTCCCGCGAACTGTCGCGCGACGGCGAGCGGGGCGAGGACGACGAGCGTCTCGCCCTTGGTCGCCATCACGGATCGGTCGAGAAAGTTCTTGCTCCCGTAGCTGATGGAGACGCCGATACAGGTGACACCCTCGACCCCGTCGGCCCGGCCCATGGCGCGCAGGATCGGCATCGCGTTGTCATGGAACACCGTGCTCGCCCGGGCGCGTGCGGTGAGCTGGATCGTGTTGTAGACCTTGGTGGACATGAACGTCGATAAGACGACGCAGGTCTCGGTGCCGCGCTGGCCGACGATCGCGGGTAAGAAGCCCGAGCTTGCGGGACTGAGGCTCGCTTGGTCAGACGTGAGACGATCGAGCGCTCCGTAGAGCGCGCGGATGGCTCCCAATCGACTCCGCACGGCCCCTCTGGCGGCGGCGTCGTCGGCCGCATCTTGGCGGCCCAGCTGCTCGGTGAGCAGATCGGCGCCGGCCGTGGCGGCCAGGAGCGGCGTGTGGCGGCTGTCCACCGTCAGCATCCAGCTGACTTGCCCGAACAAGGCGTAGCTCGTCAGCTGCGGCAGGAGCGGCGGCGCGGCCGTCTGGGCGACCGTGCCCGTGCTCCACACCAAGCAACCAAGGACGATCGAGAGCAACGGACGTTTCAGATCGACAGCCACGAGTCCTCCAGGGGCATTACGGTTTCACCGACCGGCGCGCCCGTTCGATGGCCGCGCTCAGTTCACGCCGAGTGCGCGGATCGAGCCGACGCATTACGGAGATGGGCAGGATGGTCGCGCCCTCAGCAGGACGCATTAGCCGCGCGAGCTCTTTGCGGGCGGTCCCTAGATCGAGATGACAGCCTTGGCACGTGACGGCCGCTGGGTCGATAGGCAGCCGACACGCCGGGCATCGCGGAGCCGTTGTCACTTCGCCTTCAAGAGTTTATTGAGATTGCCGGCCTCGAATTCGCAGACGCGTGCGCCGGCCTCTGTGGCGACGACGAGAACGGCCGGGGCGCCCAGGTCGAGCGACTGGAGACGCCGCCCGGAGAACCAGGCTGTGGTCCGTTGATAGTCCACCGTCGCGCCCTTCACATTGCTCCACGTCAGGGACTCGGATGTCAGTGCGCCGTCAGGACGCATCGTCTGGTCGCCCGCCTGGAGCTTCGTCACGATGGCGAGATCGGTGACCCGCGCCGGCAGGACAGCGTCGTCGTTCGCATCCGGCATCCGAGGCACGACCACAATCCACAGGCCTGGCTGTTTGTGGGCGTCGGGGATATCACTAGCAGTGAGCGAGGTCTTCTTCACAGTGGCGTCCCACGCATCCTGCGCGACCCGTCCTCGTGCCGTCATCAGGGACACCAGAAACACATTGTTGCCGCCCGCCACGCCTTGCACGATGGCGGCCGGCCACCCGGCCAGCCCGCCGATCACGCTCGTGGACGGTTTGCGCGCGGCGCAGGTCTTGATCACATCGCCCTGCTTGTTCGCCCGGCCGAGCGTGATCATCCGACCGATCTCGGCCTCACTCAACGGAGAGGTGGACGCTTGCGCCGAGAGCAGCACCGGACTAAGCGTGGCGAGGACGAACAGGAGGACTCGGGATCGCATCAGGGCACTTTCCGCTGGGGAGCGGGATTCTTGCCATCAACGCTGCGCCACTCACATCTGCATACTGTGCCGGATGCGATGGATGGCGACGACTTCATCGTCGGCCACCGTTCGTTCGGGGTACAGGTGGTTCTCCGAGTGCAGGCGCCAGCCGCCGTTTGTGCGGAAGACCCGCTTGACCAGTCGCTCGTCCGTCGTGAGCATCACGACGGCGTAGTGGCCATCCTGCACGGGTTCTCGCGGTTGCGCGACGATGATCTCGCCGGGGAAGAAGCGCGGCACCATTGAGTCGCCACGGACCCGCAGCGCGTACGCGCGCGGGTCGCCATCGGAAAACGCCCTGCTCACCCAGTGCTCGATCTGTCCTCGCACAAGTCCCTCGCCATCCCAGGCAATGATGCCGTTCGCTGAGGCCTCGGCATCACCAACGATGGGCACATCGTTCTTCTTGTAGCCCCGGGCGATGTCGCGATCGAAGTCTTCGGCCTCAGTGCCGGACGGTTGTCCCGTACTGGCCTGACGCAATGGGTCACGGCCCGAATCTCCGAGCAATTCCTGTGGCGTCGTCTTGAGTAGAGCCGCCAGCTCATGGAGATTGGCGTTGTTCGGCACCACGCCGCCACGCCACTTCGACACCATCGGCGCGGTCACTCCGAGCGCCTGGACGATGGCGACGTTCCTCACGCCGTGTTGCCTTTGCAGCCGGCGGAGATTGTCTCTGAACGAGGCCATGTTGCCGCCGAAAGTATCCCCCGAAGAAATATTTTGCAATCCGGCAAGTCTTTGATTCCTTTGAACTTGTCCCGACGAGGCAATGTTTCCTTGTGTCATACGGGGAAATAGTTGCTTGACGAGGAAATAAACTCGGCGTAGTGTTTCCCTTCAAGGAAACATTGCATGCTGACTCATGAACAGTTGATGGCGCTGCGTCAGACGCCGCTCGGCGACAAGCCGAACCGTCTGGAATACGCATTCGACCTCGCCGGAAAGAAGCGCACCGAGGCCAGCGAGGCACTCGGGATCCGCAAGTCGGCGATGAGCAAGCTCATCCATGGCAACTACCAGAGCCTGGACGTCGAGCGCGCCCGCCAGCTCGCCGCTTACTTCGGTTGCACGATTGAGGACCTGTTCCCTCCGAAGTCGGCGGTGGCCTGATGTCACGGCAGAAGCCGCTTCAGTCGGCGCATGCGCCATCGCAGCAGCCGTTGTGCCACGCGCACAGCGCGTGCCGCGTGGGCGATGGCCTCGGCGTGTGGAGTCGGTGACCTCATGGCCCCGATGATGCGCCGCGCCTCGGATCGTCTGCATCCCCTGTCTCTGGACACGGTGCGCCCCTCAATGGCGAAAGCCGATCTCCAGAATCTGGACATCGACTGCCGGCAGGCCATTGGCCGGGCCCTCGTACGCGCGCGTGGCTTCCTCGGCTGGTCGCAGAAAGAGGCGGCGGCGCGAGCGGACGTCGACCCGGCGACCTACGCGAAGTGGGAGAACGGCGACGAGCGGCACCGCCCGCAGTTCGATCGGCTGTTCGCGGTCGAGGAGATGCGCCAGCCGCTCGTGGTCTGCCTCGCCGCACTGGCGGACGACGTGGAAGTGGTCACGGAGATTCGCTTCCGGAGGCAGGCATGACGCCAGTCACGACGGTCAAACGCGGCAATCGCACGATGGTGATCTTGACGTGCGCGCAGTGCGAAGTGGTGTTTGAGCGAGTGGCGGCGAGGGCCGGACAGAGATTCTGTTCTCGACGCTGCGTCGCCGTTGCGCTCTATCAAGTCAGATTCTCAGGCGTATCGAGCGAGCAGCGGCGCGATATCGCCAGGCGCTCGGTGGCTGTCGGCACGGCGCGCGGCACGATCCATCGGTTCACTCGGGAGCACGCACGGCAGGGCGCAGCTCAGTCCGCGCTCAGTGTCAAGGAGCGGACAGCGAAGCAGTGGCCCACGGTGCCGTTGCCACTCAAGAAACGGCGCTGCTACGCGCGTGTCGAGCGAGCCATTAAGGCCGGCTTACTGAAGCCTGAGCCTTGCGAGCGCTGCGGATCATCCGTGGCCATCCAGGCACACCACGACGACTACGACAGGCCTTTGGCCGTGACATGGCTGTGCCCAACGTGTCACCAGCGGCTGCACGCTGCCGCGCGGCGGAGTGGTGGGAGGGCGTCATGAGCGATGTAGTAGAGCAACGGCCAACTAAGAAGGGCGAAGCCCTGCCTCAAGTGCTCGACCCTGCACACCCAGCGTACGGACTTGAGACATACAGCGTCCGAACGGCGGCCGCATACCTGGTTTGTCATCCAGCTCAGATTTACGCGCGAGCCGCGAAGGGCGAGCTGGGCTACCGGCGGGACGGCAATCGCCGCCTGCGGTTCTCGCAAGCCGATCTCGATGCGTGGCGCCAGGCGCGCCGCGTCGAAGCGCGGACCACTTCCGCGCGCATGGTGACGCGCTCGTCGCGTCCAGTGGCTGCCCCTGCCGCGGTGCTGCCCCTGCCGGCGAAGCGGCGCTTCAGTTAGGAGGGCGCTATGGGAGACGTGGTCACGAACCTCGCAGGCGGGATCGTCGCCGTGTCCGGCATCGTCGTGGTCTTCATCGCCACGCTCTGCGTGCTCGGGCTGGCCATCGAGTGGATGTGCCGGGCGCGCGATCGCCGCGAGACTACGCCGCCACCGGTCAATCACCGGCGCGATCCGCACGTCCCGGTCGCGTGCGGCCGCGAGGGCTGCGGCGCGGTGCGGCCCTGGCAGGAGATGTCGTGGGACTTCGCGCTGGGGCATGTCTGCCCCGAGGGCGAGTGCCAGGCGCAGACGGCCGCTGCGGAGGTCGCATGACGACGGCGGTGCTCTTCGTCGGTGTGGTCGCGCTTGGCGGATGTGTCGCGGTGGCAGTGGCGTTGCTGTTGCTGGGCCTCTCGATCGTGAGCAGCGTGCTGCTGCCGGAGGACCGGTGATGCGGGCCGGCCGTGTGGTCGTCGTCTGGTGCGTGCTGTGGGTCGTGAGCGTGGTGCTCATCGGTGGATTGGTGGCGGCGGTCTACACGCTGGCGCAGATGGCAACGGAGGCTGCGAAGTGATGCGCGACTGGCACACCCGCGAGCACCGCCACGCGATTACGGACCCGTGGCGCGTCGGCCTCGTGCTGGTCGTCATGGTGGCGTTGATCGGGCTGCTCGCGGGCTGCGAGGCGTCATCGGGTGTGACCGTGGATCAGGCGCGGCGCCGCATCGTGATCCACGAGTCGGTACCGGGCGACTTCGACGTGTGCGATGGCCCGCGTGGGGCCTGCTTCCAGTTGAGCAATCTCAGGGCCGCGTCGGCCGCGGTGCGAGGAGTCCGGTAATGGCCTTCCTGGTGCAAGCGCGCCGGCAAGGGCACTGGAACGCCTGGCCAACAGACAGTCGCCACGCCACCCTCGAGGCGGCGCTGGCTGCGGCGCAGCAGCTCCACGAGCAATTCGATCGGCGGGTGCGTGTTGTGGACGAGAACGAAGTCGTCCACCTGCGACTGCCCGGACGGAAGACCGCCACGTCGGCGGCAGGAGGCCAGTGATGGCGAAGACAGCGAAGAAGCGCAGCGCCAGTCAACCCGGCGTCGACATCTATCGCGACGGAGTCGGTCAATGGCGGTGGCGCTTACAGGCAGGTAATCGAGAGGTTGTCGCGTCCGGCGAAGGCTACACGCGGCGCGCGGATGCGGTGCGCGGATTCATGGACGCGGTGCGAGCTATGCGCGCGGCTGTGACCTACGTCGGGGCGAACGAGTCACTCAGTCAATCCGAGCAGACGCGGATCTTCTGGGACGGCAAGCCGCCAACGAAGGGGAAGTAAAGAGTTTCGTGAACGCGGCGGCGTGGAAGGACACGCGGCGTCGTTGAATGCGGGCTCGACGTCTGGGCTGCCAAGAGCACCGCTATAGCCCGGAGCCGGTCTTAAGCCCGGCCCGCGTTCACGGAAGCACGACGAGAGGCGACACCTGCCGAGCACGTGAGTGGTGTGGCGGCCGGGGGAGACCGGCGCAGACAAAACAAAAGGGCCGGTGCGCTGAAGACGCAACCGGCCCAAGGAGCAGAACGTGACGACGCAAAGTTTAGCACGGCCACCCATGACGGACCAGAAGACGAACACCCTCGCGCCCGCGCCGAAGCTGCCGCACGGGCTCATCATGCAGCCCGAGGAACTCTCGAACCAGCTGCAGGCCATGTCGCAGCACTACAACGTGCTGACGCCGGCGATCGCGATCAGCCAGCTGGCGCCAGGCTTCGGGGCCAATCTGGCGGTCGTCCAGATCGACTCGACGATCACGCTCGACGAGAAGAGGACCAGCGGCACGGGCCCTGACACCTACTGGAGCAAGTTCATCCACAAGGACGGCAACGTCCGGTCCCTGAACAAGTCGGGCCTGCAGAAGATCGCCCAGGCGCTCGGCATCCAGTGGGATCCCCGCGAGTGCCGGCGCGTCGATAACGGCCGTGAGCGGAACTACTGGCATTGGAAGTACGTCGGCTACGTCCGCACCCACGACGGCAACCTGCAGACCGTGTCCGGGTCGCGCGAGCTCGACCTCCGTGACGGTGCGGCCGAGGCCACCGAAATGACCTCATCGAGCCAACTGCAAAAGCAGCGGGCGATGGGGAACCAGATGTGCGAGACGAAGGCGATGCAGCGCGCCATCCGCACGTTCGTCCGCCAGAGCTACACCGTCGACGAGCTGAAGAAGCCGTTCCTCATCGTCCGGTTCTCATTCACGCCCGACATGAGCGACCCGGAGATCAAGAAGCTCGTCACGCAGCAGGCCATGGCGGGCATCGGCGCGCTGTATCAGGCGCCGGTCGCCGGCATTTTGCCGCCGGCCGAAACGCGCGCGGACGATCCGGACCCTGGAGACGACACGACCGATCTGGGCAGCGAGTCGTCCACGTCAACGCCAGCAGCTCAGGCCGGCCGCGCGCTCGAGGCCGTCGACTTCGACATTGAGGCCGGCGCGTACAGCGTCCGGCTCGACGGCGGCGAACTCGTCATGACGACCAAGCACGACGTCGGCAAGGCGCTCGCCGCGGCGATGAAGGCGGGGCAACACGTCATCCTGACGCTCGACGACGCGGGGCAGATCGCCGCGTTCACGGCCGCGGCCGCGGCGCCGGCGGAGATGCCTCTCGGGCAGACCACCGTCGCCAGCATCCATCGCGAGAATGCGAAGCCGCCGAAGACGTGGGTCCGGTACGACGTCACGTTCACCGACGGCAAGAAGGCCTCGACGTTCGATACCAAGCTGCACGCCCTGCTCGACGAGGCGGAGAAGACCCGCGCGGCCGTGAAGATCACGACCGAGGAAAACGGCAACTACGACGACAAGCTGACCGGCGTCGAGATCGTCGACAAGCGCCAGGGCGGTCTCCCGATGGGGGAGGACAAGTACTG
>ERZ869921.368-NODE-368-length-29977-cov-8.105608_pt1 | contig 29977 bp, 52 predicted proteins | sample MGYA00579310_ERZ869921 | MGnify/ENA primary metagenome ERZ869921 (study PRJEB32216, sample SAMN09231816) | wastewater metagenome | place: USA: Maryland | collected 2016-06-21 | study: EMG produced TPA metagenomics assembly of the PRJNA472060 data set (Reclaimed... | reverse complement strand
TTACTTCAAATAATTTTGATTCGTTACCATACAATCTTTCGTGGTATTTAAATGATACTAATTCTTGTGTTAATCTTACAGTTAGCTTTACTAACTCGAAATCAAATGGAACATTATTATTAAATCAAACATGGCAAACATTAGTAACTAACAAAGCAGATTTAAGCAGTTATGGATTCTGGATGTGGGCAGATTTATCATGTACAAGTGCTACTTGGAAAGTATGGAATCCAATGTGGTATTTTAGAGGATGTTGTCAAGATTGTGATATTTGTTCTACGAGGGTAGAATAAAATGCCATCTCCAGCAAGACGTGGTTCTGGTGGTCATATATTCTTACCACAATATAATTATAAAGCTACTTGGAAAATAACTATTGATAATGGAACAGTATACGATGTTACAAACGATATACTTTCGTTAAATATTTCTAGAAAACTATCTACACTTGATAGTTGTCAATTTAATCTATCAAACAGTTTAGGTAAATATCTTACACTTTTTAATGGTGGAGAAATAGTAACGGTATATGCCGAATATGACGATGTTGCTAATCCAACTAATAAGATTTTTAAAGGTAAATTAGACAATATATATTTCTCATACGGAAACGATGGTTATAAAGCTACGTGCGAATGTAGACAAACTCCAGAAGTATTTGATATCAAGATAGTAGAACAATACGACAACATGCTTATTTCAGACGCAATTATAGATATTATTGATAAATATTATACGGGAATACTAACTCATACTAATGTAAATACGTCACTAAATAGAGTTACAACAACATATAAACACGAAGCAGGAATTAAGGCATTTGCTGATTTAGCAGAAAAAGCAGAAATGGATTTATATATAGATGTAGATGGCGATGTTCATTTAATAACTCGTGGTTCGGTCGTAAACGATGTAGAAGTGTGCTCGTTAGAAAACAATATATTAAGCGTTCCAAAATACGGAAGAGATACTACCAAGATATTTAATAGAATAATAGCTTATGGAAAAGAAGATAACAATATTATACTTTTAAGTACAGTAGATAATGTAACAAGCCAAACAGATTTATGGGTAAAAGAACAAGTGCTTACTGAAAGTAAACTTGGCACAATGGAAGAAACTGCTGACAAAGCTAGTACAGTACTTAACAACGCAATAAATACAGAAGAAGATGGAAGAATAAATGTATTAGGTATGATATATATCAATCCAGGAGATTATATATATGCAGAAGTACCATATTGTGGAATAGATAGTTATCAGTTATTGGCTGGAATTAATCACACATTTGATACTAGCGGATTCTTAACCACTTTAGAAATATATGATAAACAAGATACATTAGATACACTTTTTAAAGAACGTATAGATGCAGAAGAACGTTTAAAACCATATTCAAATCTTAACAATATGAAAGAAGCATATACTATATTTTTTACAGAAGCAATTCCTAAATGGGTATTAGTAAATTCAGAAATAAGCGATTTAAATAGATTACAATTATCTTCTGGACAGACTAGTGGAACATGCACATTTAATGTAGTAACTTATACAGAAAACATAACAAAATGCGAATTAAGAATAGTTGTAAATTATCCAGGAGATACTTACTCTACATATGAAGCAAGTAATGATAATGGAAATACATGGGAAACAATAGTTCCTGGAGTAGTACATACGTTTAACAGTACAGGAACACAACTCAAGTATAGAATTAATTTAATATCACAAGATGGACTATCACCAGTATACGAAATGATGTGTCTATTATACAAATAAACGAAACATTTAAATAGATAAAGTAACATATAGATAGTAGTTAAAGAAAGATGAAATTAAACATGACACAGATAAAAGCCAAAGGATTTGACGGCAACGAAACAGAGAAAGACTTACTTTTCTATCTAATAGGGAAGATTGATAGTTTTGACTCCAAAAATTCTGAAGAACACGAAACTATTAAACAGACACAACACGAACTTCATAGAAAGTTAGGTAAAGAAACACTTAATTCTAGTTATACTAAACTTGGCGTATATGGCGCATGGGTAGTAATTTTATTTATTCTAGGCGTAATGTATTTATAAAAAGAATTCTACGAAAAATAATAGTATTAATACATAACAAATTAATGCATATAGTTTAATAAGTGTCGTTAATGTGGACATATTAGAAAAATAAAAAAAGGGCAAAGCCCTAAAAAATTTATTGAGGATTCTCAGTTATAAAGTAATCAATAGTATCTAAGATTAATTTAGAACCATAAGCTCCACTTGCACCAAATAATACTGCTATTGCAGTACTTTCTGGAAATGTAAAAGCTAGATAACCAAACAAACTAGATAATAGTGCTTTAATCGTTTCTTTATTACTAATAAACCATAATTTGTTTTGTGCAAACCATGTAGATAAACTCCATCCTTTTAAGCTGAAAGCTTCGGATGTAACTGCTACTGTTTTAGCTACCATTTAATCACCTATAATATCTTCTTCATTTTCTTCTTTCTTACCAATACCGAAGTTTGGCATTACTTTTGTTATTCTAAATGTAACTTTGTCGCCTTGTTTACAATTGTCTACGAATATGATATAACCATTATACTTTACTACACCATCACTTCGTTTACCACTAGAAATAACTTCTTGATTTTCTATTAAGTCTCCAATCTTACATGGAGGATTCTTTATTTCATCTGTCATACTGTTGCCTCTTTTTTAAAAAATTAAAAAAATAAGGGAAAAATCCCCTTATTTAGTTGCTACCAATGTTGCTTTAACATCTTCTTCTGGAACTTCGATTTCTAGTTTATCGTTGTTACTGTTGCTATCAATATTTTTAATAACTAAGCCAGTTTCTGTTACTAGTGATTCTTCTTGTGTTCCATAGTTTATTCCGTTATAAACTACATCAGTTGTTTCTGCGTCGTCTTTTAACAAACCAGATTGGGCAAACGTTCCATTTACATCGAATTTAAGTTTAGTTCCGATTGTAACATATGGAGCTGTATATCCTAATGCTAGTTCTGTGTTATCATTGATAAGTTTAGCTGTAGCAAGTGCTTTTATTTGCTCATCGCCATTGTCGTTATCATAGATAATACTTGTTGAATTGACATAAGCTTTCTTAACTTTGTCTGTTCCGATTACGATACCTTCGCTATCAGTTGATTGAATTCTTAACATATTCAAATCATTGTGCTCAGCGAAATCAAAGCTAAAACCCATCATTTTTGGTTGTTCTAATTCAATTCCTACTTTAGCAAAATTGTTTGGTAATGTTACAAATTCTTTTTCAACAATTGCTGGGAAGTCGTCATTCATATCATCGCTATTTTCAGCATATACTACGCCAATAGAAGCGATTGTTTTGTCTGCGTTTAATACAATATTGTATTCCCATCTGCTATCGTCTTCAATAACTTCGTCGCCTGTTTCAAATGTTTGTTCAACATCTTTAGCGATTCTAAGTTCTGCGAAATCTCCTGTTACGTCGCCAGCTTCATTTGCCATTACAGATTTAACATAGACTTCGTAGTTACCTACTTCTTCTACATCGCCTTCTGCAATACCAGATTTGGTTACGCCATCAATTACTACAGATACTTCATTATTTGAGTCCGAAACAACTTTTAATTCAACTTTGACATCTTTGCCATCAATTGAAATTGTTTTTGATTCGCCTTCAGATAACAATAGTTTTTCTCCCATCATTGTAGTAAATTCGTTTGCACTAATATCTACGATTTCTAAGTCTTTTCCTAAGAAATTGATATATAATGGTTCGTCTTTTGTTACAAGAGTAGAGTTTACTGCGTCATCAAAGACATAGTTATAAACAATACTATTTTCAACTAGAGTCATATAAACTTTATCATCGAATTCATTTTCAGCAATGCTGGTTTTAATTCCAACGCCTGTTAATTTGATTTCTTCGTGCGTGTTTATATTGTCATCATCGTCAAATTCAATTTGAGTGTCTTGTAAAAAGCTTAAATCAGAGTCGTCTAATGTTTCGGTAACTGCAGTTTGTAATGACAATTCATCTTTTGTGTATTTGTCTGTATTTTCAACTGCATTTCCATTAGAATCAGTTTTAACAATAGTTAAAGTTGCTAATTCTGCTTTAGATTCTTCTAGTTGAGCTTTGTAGTCATTGATGATTTGTTCATCAGCTAGTTTTTGCTCAGTTAATTTAGCTTGTACTTGCTCTGTGGTCATTTTGTCTTTCAATGCTTCTGCAACAACTGCATCGTTGTCTGAAGTAATATCGACCAAATTTTTACCAACTACTAAACCTTTTGTGTAGGAAGCGTCTTGCGCATTCGCAATAGCAGCTTGTACTTTAGGGTCAACCATTGGGTCAACTGGAGTACATCCAACTATTCCGCCAAGTGCAATTGCACCAATTCCTATCGCTACGATTTTTTTATATTCCATTTGTTATACCTCCTTAAATCTCCTATCACTTTCAGATAAGTGACGTAAGAACATGAATTAAACTTTCAAAAAACTTTGAAAATGGTGGAATTTATCCAACCATACATATACTATGATAGTATTAGTATATAAATCTTTCGATAAAAACTACTAAATCATCATACTTTTCTTCGAATTTTAAAGAAAATCATCATACCTTTTGGATATAGTTCGTATATTAGTATACAGTTATCTCTACTGTTTCTTATATCCAGGCAATCTAACTCTAATTATCCCGTTATAATACTCTTTTTTACGTAAAACATCTCTAAGAACTTGTGCTTTTAACTCACCATATGACCATTCCCATCGTGTTTTATAACACTCTAAGATGGTTCTAGTGAATTTATCTTTACCATATTTAATTATATCATCGTTAAGTTCGTTAGAAGAACCATAATAGTCTTTCCAATCAGTTTCAACTATGAATTTACGAGCGCGTTTAGAACCCTTTAGGGGCTTCTTTCTAATCGTTTTAAAGAACAATTTTTTACCGATATATAATCTATTATTTACTGTATTATGAATCAAATACGTGAACCCTACGTAGCCCACGATTGATTCTGGAACGTTTATCCAATCCACTTATCCCACCAATGGATTTTTAACTGGTTTACTATGTATTTCAGAAGTATCTACTACATGAGAACCATCTGAATTAACCAGTATTGGTATCTTTGATTTAAGTGCTGTTCCAATTGCTTCATATATGTCTGGCGTAGAATCTATTTGCATTTGTAATATATGCATCCTAACATACATATAGACTACTGCTATTATTAGTCCTATATTCATATACAAACTTAACATAATTAATCTTTCTTCTAACATACTTTCAACCTCAATTAACTACTATTGGAAGCATTCTTCCGTATTTTTTGTCTAATTCTAATATCTTTTCATCCGATAGAGTGTTTACATCAACATATGTAAATTCTTTATTCTCTTTTTTAAGTTTTTCTACTAGTTGTTTACACTTATAACAGTGCTCGCTTCCATATATTATCATTTTTTATCACTCCATTCCGTGAGTTTTGTTTGCATCATAAATTGTTTGATACGTTCATTTGCCATTTTAGCATATTCATCATTTAGTTCTATACCTATAAAATCTCTTCCCAATTCTAATGCAGATATAGCCGAACTACCAGAACCAATAAATGGGTCTAATACTATTCCTTTCCTATAAGTAGATTTACATCCACAATCACTATATCTTAGTCCTAAGAATTTTGGTTTTTTCCAAACTCTATTAGCATTAAATCCTTGCCTATGATTACTTTCGTTTTCAATAGAACCATATTTATTATCAATAACTATTGAGCGTTTTGTTTCTCGCTTTTCTTCATCTATTATTCTTATACGCGGAGTATTACAATTATTACATATTAACTCTGGACATCCAGAACGTATAGGAATATATGTTAATTCTTTAGGATATGGCGCAAAGTGTTTTTCTTTTGATGGTTTAGTATTTACTTCCCACAATGTTCGTTTAAGTCTCCCCTTATCAATAGCAGTAAAGTCTTTAGTAACATCGTGTTTTATACCAGAATTGGCTAATGGTTCATATTGTGTTTCAAACCAATAGTTTTTGTTTTTAGTAAAAAAGAATACATACTCGAAATCTGGAGTAAACCTATCTTTAACTGGAGAAGGCATAGAGTTATTTTTATGCCATATAATAGTATTTCTAAGTATCCATCCTCTATTCATCATTTCTATAGCAAATCTCATCGGTATTCCAACAAGACATTTATTAGGAAGTTGATGCATACCACCATACGAATTAGCAGTAAAATTATAAATATTTTTAGCAAGCGGATTTGATTGAATCTGTTCTTTAGTTTTTTTAGAAGTAGGATTATAATAAGTATCTCCTAAATTAACCCAACATGTTCCATCTTCTCTTAGAGCAGTTTTAACTCCATCAAAGATATCACATAGTTTTTTAATATAATCATTAAAATCTGGTTCATTTCCAAGTTGTTCTGTATTTCCATAGTCACGAAGCATCCAATATGGCGGAGATGTTACACAACAACTAACACTATTAGGTTCTAGTGTTTTAAGAACATCTACAGAATTACCAATAAGAATTTTATTTACTTCCACTATTTTCACCTAATTTTTTCTTTACCATTTCTGCCGCAAATATATTGAAACAAATTGCTGCCATATGGTCTTCTTCAGGATTTTCATTATTAAACCACTGATAGAAATGTCTATAAGCACAACCTTTAAATCTTTCCATTTCTTCTACAGTATTGGCTAATTCCCAATTCCTATCACCATATTTCTCAGCACCACGACCATATAGTTCAGCTATACGTTTAATACCTGGTTGCCAAATTAAATCAAATCGAGGTTTTCCTTTAAGTATATCTCGTCTCATGCCTGAGTCAAAATCCTGTCGAGCGCCAGAATCTTTAGTAATATATTCACTCAATTTCACTCACACTCCACTTTCCATTAATTTTATCATATCTTTTCTGATTTTCACTACCACAAAAGAACTTAACAGTTTCGTTGTCTTTTTCGTATCTACCATCTATAATAGTATCAACTGTATTAAGTAGTTCTGAATAGTGTCGTTGTATAATATCAAATTCGTGTCCAGTCCACACCCATATATTAAGATTAAGTCGTTTTAATAATACACATAATTCTAATAATGGATAATACTGCATGGTTGGATTTCCACCACTAATAGTAACTCCATCAATAAATCCAATGTGTGATTTAATATCTTCTACTAGTTCTTCTGTTGTGGTTTCAATACCATCTTCTATATTCCAAGTATGTGGTGAATGGCAGTTACTACATTTAGGTTCCATATCACAACCTTGAAAAAAGATGGCATATCTAATGCCTTCTCCGTTCACTAAAGTGGTTTTAATTTTACCAGCAATCTTTACTTTCATATATTGAAAGCCTTTCTATCTTTGTATTCGGTTTTTTTTCCGCCATTCCATTGAGATACCGGTCTATAATAACCAACTATTCTAGCATATACTTCAATATCTTCTTTACAGTCAGGAGTATCACATATTTTCTTTTCTCCAGACATATATCCATGTTCTGGACAAACTGTAAATACTGGACTAATAGTGAAGTATGGTAGTTTAAAACTTTCAGCAATCTTTTTAACTAGATTACGAGTTGCTCTCCAGTCTGAGATACGTTCTCCAAGATAACAATGCATAATAGTTCCGCCAGTATATAGTGTTTGTAGTTCGTCTTGATGTTTAAATGCATCAAATACATCACCATTGTGGTCTACTGGTAATTGTGTACTATTTGTGTAGTATGGAGTTGTTTTAGTTCCTGCTGTTATAATATCTTTGTAATTAGTTACATCATATCTAGCAAATCTATATCCACACGATTCTGCAGGAGTTGCTTCAAGATTATACATATTACCAGTTTTCTTTTGATAATCTACTAGCTTATCTCGCATATGCGTTAATACTTCTATCATAAACGCTTTGCCTTCGGCAGTATCAATTCCTTTTTTAACATCATTAAAGAAGTTTTGGCAGCATTCGTGACCACCAGTAATGCCAATAGTACTAAAGTGGTTTTTAGTTGTTCCTAGATATTTCTTAGTATAAGGGATTAAATTAATTTTAAGAGAATTTTCAACTTCTTTACGTTTGATTTCCAAAGATACAGATGATAATTCCATTAATCTATCTAGTTCTTTAAAGAATAATTCTTTGTTGTTTTTAAATAGATAACCAAGTTGTGGTAAGTTAATAGTCACTACGCCAATAGAACCAGTTTTTTCACCAGCACCAAATAATCCTCCTTGTTTATTCTCTAGTTTAGATTTATCTATACGCAATCTACAATTATGGGTTATTAATCCATTAGATAACATAAATAATCTAGGTTCTTCTTTCAATTCTATACAATAGAGTCCTTTATTATAAGATTTTTTAGTTACTGATATTATTCTATAATAATTATATTCATTGTCGCTTTTATATAAATCACCATAATTATCTCGTTTTGGAAAATCTACTCTATATACTGGATTTTTACCATATCGTGTATCTCGGGAATCAGTGTTAGTTGTAAGACATTTTCTCCCCATCATTGATAACATGGTGTGAATTTGTTCTCTAATAATTGGCGACGCTGTATAACATCGTAGTGTATAATCTTTTGTACCATCGGTATCTTTCCATCCATCTATAAAACCGTTTTTAAAATCCAACGACATAGAAAAACATTTTTGAGTTAATGTTTTAGTTGTAGATAATCCAAGTACATAATCGTTAATTAACTTATTTGCGCCATTAAATCGTAAATTAACACACTTTTCTTGGATGTGTTCAGAATTTGTAAATCCTAATTCGTGCGTAAGATATTGTTTTAAATTACGAATAGTTTCGCCGTCGGTTTCGGTATTTAATGAATATATTACGGCGTCTTTGTCACTAGAACCATCTCCCAAATATGCGCCAATAATATAACCAAGATTATAATTTCCTAAGTCAAGCGGAATTTCTTGTTTATTAAATGGAAGCCACATATTTTCCTTTAATTCCTCTGCTTTTAGAGTTCCGTTATTTAATACTGGCTGGAGATGATTTACTCCCATTCTTAATAATAATCCATTACTAAGTTTAATTTCCACAATATCTGTATTGGGAGTTTTTATAGGGCGTCCTTGTTTCCATCCAGTTGGTGTCCAAAATACATGTTTTTCATCGGTTCTGTTATATAGACTTCCAATATTTATTGACGAAACCCCATATTTATTTTTAACTAGTACTTTCGTATCGTGTGTTAATGGGCACATACTATATGTTTGGTCTGGAGATAATTCACTATTAATAAATGTTTGAAATGTTGGTGTTCCATATTTACCAGTTAAAAAGAATAGTTTTTGACTAACTTCGTTATCCCAATCAAAATCTTTAGTTAAATTGATAGTTGGCAATGGAAACGTAAATGGTCTACCATCTCCATCTCCTTCGATATATAAATCCATAAGAGCTTTATTAAACATATCCATTTCTTTTTGAAACTCTTTATATGTTTCTGTTTTCTTTTTTCCGCCAATAATAACTTGTTCATCTCTCATAGGAGTTGGACATTTTAAGTCTAGTGTGATATTAAAGAATGGTATTTGATTTCCCCATCTAGAAGACTGATTAATACTAAATATAAATTCTTGAAGGCTTTGTTTAACGTCTTCTTCTGTTAATTCGTCATATCTAATAAAAGGAGCTAAATAAGTATCAAAACTAGAGAATGCCTGTGCGCCACTTGCTTCGTTTTGTAAAGTGCCTATAAAGTTAACTATTTGTCCTAGAATAGCATCAAAGTGTTTAGCTGGTTTAGCTGTTACTTTTCCTGCAACTCCTCCAAATCCTACAGTTAATACATCTTTAAGACTATGTCCCATACAATAGAAGATTTTACCACCACTATCTAAATCGTGAATATGAATTTGATGATTCTTATGAGCAATTTTAATTTCAGGAGTATATAACGTATCTAACGAATAATCACTTAAGATAGCTCCAGCTATATGTTGTTGTAATCCAGAGAAACTCCACTTTGCATTAGCGTTTTCATTAACTCTCCAATGCTTAACTTCAACATAATTTTCAACTAATGGCTTAATTTCTATACTAGTCATCTTATCACCTTTTAAATTTTGACTTAAAAATTGAATATACTATATACTTATTAGTTCTAGTTTATATATCTTTCTATTTTATTAGTTTTAAGTCTTTTAATCTATTCCAAAAATCTCTTTTACCACACGCCATACATATGTATTGGCTATTACACAATTTAGAATACGTTATCTGTCCAAATGTTTTACAATCTGGACAAGATATTGTTTCATATTCATTCATATGCTCACGTGGATATCCTTTTTACTTGTGTTTAATAAAATCTTTGCTACTCCTGTTTTTCCAGGACTCATGCATTTCTGTTCAGCATATCCACCATATTTTAAGAAATGTCCAGTAAGTACATAATATTTCTTACAAGTTTTAATAATCTTGTCTTTAATATCTACTTTGAAGTATTCGGTACTATGACTCATTAGTTCATGAACGTGTCCATGTAGATATAAATCGGCATCTATAAATCCGCCAAGTCTTACAACAGATTGAATTTTAGTTGCTGGAGTAGTTGCTCCCGAACTTCCGTGCGTGGCATATATAATATAATTTAATCCATTAATATTTGCTTTAACAAAACAACCATGCTCATCATATGGTATTTGTAGACTTTTCGCTATTAGTTTACTAACATCTATACTAGTACGTTCTTTTATACGATTTTCGTGATTACCAGAAATAGAACACCATATTTTATTTCTAATAGGATATAAGAATTCTAGAATTTGGTCTATCTGTTCTTCTGGAGTAATATAGTTATCGTATGTTCCTGCACCAACTGAATCTTTCAATCCGACGTCAATGAGGTCGCCCATTAGAATAACTCTTGCGTTATCTTTCTTTTTAATCCATTCTATTTCTCTTTTTAATTTAGGTATATCACAATCATTAGAACCAAGATGAATATCACCAAGTCCTATCAAAATCAATTCTTCATTTTTAATTTTTTCTTTTACTTTAACTAACTTCATTCTAACACCTCAAAAATATGTTACTATTTGCATAATAATCATTCCTGTCATTATTGCTACTGATACAAATAACGAATACAATAATACTGAACCAAGAATACAACAATATTCAAAATACTTAACATCTATATATAACGCTTTTAAAAACAGTTTTAAATTTAAAAAAACTAAAAATAAAGACAATATATTAAGTAAAACGATATTAGTTAGCATCTTGTTTCACGTTGTGGTCTGGTCTTGGTCTTCCACAATCGTTTAAACAATATCCATTTTCCATCATCTTTTTACAACTAGGAGTTGGATATTGTCTTGTAACTATTGCTCGCCACTGATCTTTACAATTTCCAGTTTCAACATGAGCACGTTCTTCATCCGTAAGCATTGTTAATAACTGGTGCTTAGCATCTCGTTCTCCGTGAACATTTAATAAATAACTAGCCAATAAGAATCTAGCATAGTTTCCTTTTGTTGGTAAGTTAGCAATCGCTTTAATACAAGGAGGATAGTTATCAAATACATTGTCTGTTAACATCATCTTTTCTCGTTTAACTTGCACAACTTCTCTTTCGAAATCAGGATTAATTTCTTTTACCCAATACTTCATATCAAGAGTTTTTATTGGTTCTTCTGAAATAATTCTATTTTTCGCTTTGATAAGAATATTTAATTTAGAATCACTAGGTAGTATGGGTACTACATATAAATCAGATTTACGATTGATAGATGCGTTTGATAGCATCATGTTAGTTATAATTTTCGATATATAAAATATATTATTACCACGATACTTACAAACTTTTATAAGTTGGTCACGTAATGCTTTTATAAATCCAAAGATTCCTCTAAATCTACCATAAATACCTAGAAATTCAGCTTTGTGTGGTATAATAGCATAACATTCAAGATGTTCGCCATTAAATCTCCAACTGAACACATCATAATAATATAGGTCGATAGTACGCATTAGTTCTATTTCTTCATCTAGAGTAATATTATCAGAAAGATTTAACTCCATATTAAAGAAACAATTACCAGTATTGGAGTATCGAGTTCGCTTCACTTCATCATTTTGATAATCTATATTAACAACACACGTTTCTAAACAAGTAACGTTTGATGTATTAATAGATACACTTTCGGCATCGGAGCAAAAATTATTGATTTTTTCCATTGTTTACCTCACTCTTATTATATTATGACTACTACTATATAAGTGTTTTTGTTTTTAAAAATACGCAGATAATGAATTATTGTTCAAATCTTCCCATTTCCACTTAACGCTTTCGAAAATAGTTTCTAATTTTTTCTTAATTGTTGATTCACTCATTCTAGGCCAATCAATTATTACATCGGAAGGTATTACTTTATCATATGCTACTGCATCAATTTGATAAATTGTGTCGTGTAATGATATTCTAGGATTTGGACAACCAATAATGCCTTTTATCCATACGTATTTAGGTTTACTACCACCACTAAAATTAGTGCCATATCGTTGGTTACTAAAGATAGAACCTTTTATAATTGGTCCTGGCGGATTATATTCTTCAAACGCTTTAGATATTCCTTTAGGAAAACCAATTTCTTCATCTGGATACTCTCTTCTTCTAAGTTTCTTATCAACTGTTCTAAGATATGCTTTAACTTGGTCTTCGTTTTTATTATCAAGTATCATAGTTAATACTTCCTTTTGAAGTTTCTTTGATACAGTATTTGAATCGGAACGTTTTGCGTCAAATCCTTTTAACTTAAGTTCTGTTGATACATTAAATCCATTAGTTCCGTCCCACAATAGTTTATAAGCATATCGTTTTTTAGCTGTTGTAAATAACATTCTTTTATTAGCTGCTTCAAATTCTGTCTTAAGATAGTTTTTTTCAACCATAGTTTTTACATATTCTTCCATTTTTGTATTAACAAACTTCTGAATATCCATTCCTTCAGCAACTACAGAATAAGGAGCATCATATCTAGATAATATATAATTTGAATCTGTATCATTATAAATAACATTACAGCCAAATTCTTTTATCCATTCGTTTATCTTTTTTATTAATACTTCGCCCATAGTTGTTACTGCTTCTGCAACATCTTTTCTATACAGTCTAGAACCAGGAAATCCAACATAACCATAGATACTATTCATAATAATTTTAGTACCATATTGTCTTTGATACCATAGTTCGTATTCTGCAGTATTACCGGCTTTTTCTGCTGCTTCCATATTCTTCTTATATATCTTTCTTTCTGCAGCAAGTTCATCCATAAACATTGGAATAACTCCCGTTTCTTTATTAAATGTTATACCCACTGGTAAGATTATATCTCCGCCTACTGTTTCATAAGATACATTAAACGATTTAATAATATTAGGATACATACCAGCAATATCTAAAACTATTACATTTTCAAAAATACCAGGAGTTGGTTCTGCAACAAATGCTCCTTTGAACATTACGTTATCGTGTTTAGTCGAGGTTGGTAATATTATCTTTTTATCAAGTCTATGAATAAGATAACCATCAACTATTGCAGTTGTTTTATATACATCATCAAATTGAATATGACTTTTACGTCTAATACCATCAAAGAAATCCACAATCTTACATCTTTTATCTAACATTTCGATAAGTTCAACGTCCCATTGATTATACTCAACAAGCGTTTTTAAATCGTGTCTCCACAATTCTCCCATCTTTTTGCCGTGTTCAATTTTTTGTTGGTCTAATACGGTCTTTGCTACAAAGTTAAGAGAATACGCGGCAAGTTGCCCCATATTACCATATTTACGAAATAATTTATATCCAGCAAACATATCTAGAACAACCATTCCAGATATTTTATAATACTCTTCTTCGCCAATATGTCTAGAATAAATATTATTCATTGGACTCATAATATTATAATTAATTTCAAGAACTTTACATCTATTAACAATATATTTCAAATCGAATCCATCTATATTATAAGCAGTAAGAACGTCTGGAGATTCTACACGAATATAAGATATAAAATCTTCTAACATTTCTACTTCTGTTTTAAATACAGTAGTGTTTTCATAAGAGAATTTTTCTTCTGTAAATAGCCAAGTCTTTTTAATACCATCACATTTAGTTGTAATACATATAATTTCTTCATCGGCCAATTCAATATTGGGAACTTTATCTAACATATCTGTTTCAATATCTAAGAACATTACTTTTAATTTGCCTTTTTGAATTTCTGGTTGGTCAATTTCATAACGATTTTGAAGAGGGATATCAGCTTCCCATGTCTTATATCCACTCTCTTCAACTCGTTTTCTAAAATCTCTTAGTAAATTAGTTCCTCTAACTGAGACTTTTTTAACTGGAGTCTTCATTATAGATTTGAAACCAGTTTGTATTCCGATAACGCCTTCCCAATGGTCAAGAGGAACGTTTTCGTCTACAAAAAAGTATGGTTTAAACGTATTAACTTTTCTAATAGTTTTAGTACCATCCTCATTTCTAATAAACTCCACTACATAGGATGAATCATCACTATGCATAGTCTCAGTTAGATACTTCATTTACACATTCTCGTTTGTTTTCTTTGTTGGTGTAGACCCAAAGCCTTTGGCTCCACGTTCTGATTCTGTCAAATCTGTGGTTAATTCCCACTCTACGTCATATACTTTGCCTAATACTAACTGGGCAATCATTGCCCCTTTCTCTATTCTCTTGATATGGCATGCTTGATTATAAATCAAGACACACACTTCTCCTCTATAACCAGCATCTATTGTTCCTATACCTTGAGCAATAGTTATATTTTCGTTTAATGCTAGTCCGCTCTTTCCTCTTACTTGTAATTCGTAACCAACTGGTATCTCTACAGATAATCCAGTTTTAACTTTAGCACAACTATATGGTCTAATAATAAGTTGTTCTGCTGCTCTTACGTCCCAGCCAGCATCTCCTTTATTCGCTTGAGTTGGCATAATAGCATCTTCTACTAATTTTTTGAATTTAATTTTAACCATCTTATTCCTCCTTTGATTCGATTGCTTTAATTTCTGTTTCTTCAATATTAAATAATGCTTCTCCTGGTGGTAAATTAGGACTATCTACTAATACCATTCTTCTTGTTCCTTTAGCTGCTTTCTTAATATAAACTCTATTAGTACTAAAGTGAGCAACTATATTTCCACCTACAACTTTTGTTGGGTCACCAAACATTGCGCCTGGGTCACTTTGAATTTGATTAGTCATATATACGCCAATCTTATAAATATCTACTAGTTTTCCAATTCTGTGTAGATACCCATTAATCATTTGTTGTCTGCCAGCAAGTGTTCCTCTACCAAGATATTCTGCTCTAAAGTGATTCATTAACGAATCAATAATAAGAACTTTAACATCTTTACCATTATTGATTTCTTTTTCTACGTTTTCGGTTAGTAGAATTTGGTGGTCGCTTGTTAATGCTTTTGCAATCAATATATGAGGTAGTATTTTATCTGGGTCTAAATCTAATTTCTTGCAGAAGTCTCTGATTCTACTTGGTCTAAATGTATTCTCAGTATCAATCCATACTACATACGACTCTGGATAACTTTTAATCGTTGATACAGCTAACATATGACTTATTGCTGTTTTACCAGACGCAAATTCTCCATATGCTTCTAGTGTTGTTCCTAATTCTAAACCACCACCAAGCAATTTATCAATACTTGCACAATATGTTGGAATATGTGGTTGTGCTTTTGCTTCAATAGTGATTCCTGTTTCAAATCCAATTTCGCATAAGTCTCTAGCATCTTGTATCATTTTGCGTGCCGCTTTTTCGGTTACTCCTGCTAAGTCTTTAAGTTGTCCTGGAGTAACAACTGCTAACGACATTATATTACATAATCCAGCTTCTCTAAACTTTTGCGCGGTTCCTTCTCCTACTCCAGCTATTTGTGTTAAATCTTTCATATCTATCATTATTTCACCTTTTCTATTACAGTTTTTCTTTCAATAGTATCAGTTTCGTCATTGTAAAAAGTTAAATTCCAAATCATATTTGGAAACAATATCTGAGATGTTTCAGTTCGTAATAAATATTTCATTACATCCACCATTCTGTTACTTCACCAATATATGTTTTTTGTTTATTATCATTTTCTGCCGCACATCTAGAAGAATCTATAGTTCTTTTTTGAGTTGTGTTAGAAGCTAAATTTAAAAATGTAGTAACTATTTTAGCAAAAATCATAAAAAACAATGAACCATATGAAAGCAGTGCTAATAAAATCCATATCATTAGTAATCACTTACTCTATTTGCTATAATTATTAGTGTTGATATTCCATTTTGTGTGTACGAAATTGTTATTGGCATTTCAGTTCCAAATTCAACTTTAACTTTTGGATTATCTTTCGATTTAAGACAATTTAATAAGTCTGGAGAGAACGATGAATGATATGGTGGAAATTCTCCAGGAAGAATTGTTGTTTTTCCAGTACGAACGCCTTGTTTAGCAGACGCAAAAAATCCAGTAGAAGTTGTATCAAATCTTACTTCTTCTTCATTTACTACAGAAACCTTATCTAAAGCGTCTGTGAAGTCTTTTAACGATACTTCTACATCAAAGTCATATGGAATACTAGGTAATTGTATTTCTTTACTACCATCAACTATAAGCGGCAGACTGAATGCGTCTGTTCCACTTGTTACTTTTAAAGAATCGTTTTCCATAAACATAACTAAGTTCTTTTTCATTCCTTTTATAATCTTGTTAAACTCGCTCATAAATATTGTTAGTGGTTCTGAAGATGGTTCAAATTGTAGAAACTCAGTTTTTGGCATAGTTACTACACATAAGGTAGTTCCGCCAGTAGTTATAAATCCCTTTACATCGTTTTCTGTAAAGAAAAATGTTACTTCTGAGCCAATTGTTGTTAAAAAATTCATTGATGCCTTAAAGGCGTCTATATTTCTCGGTTCTAATTTCATTCTTTCACCTTATTTTGTTAGATTATATTTTGATAGTTCTTGTTTAAGTATTTTGTCATATTTAGTATAACAATTATATAACTCGCCAAGCAAATCATTGTATTCTTCTTCAGAATTAGCATATTCGCTTACAAAGTCTGCTATTTTATGGAAACTTCGCTCATATCTTCTTGTTTTTTCATCAAATTTGATATGTTCTGGTATAGAATATTTGTTTACTGGACAATTACTAGTGTAATACAATATTGTGCTAATCATATCCTTGTAAAGTTGCATATGGTCAGTAACAATTTCTTTTGTATCAAATTCAGATGTAAATGTTTCGTTTAAAAGTCCGTCCATATAAAATGGCATAAATCTGTTTTGAACAGCTTCTGTAAACATTGTATCAAAGAATTCTTGTCCTTTCTCTAGATAGTATCGTGGTGGATTGTAAAGAATACCAAGACTCAATTTACTTGTGTCGTAGTTCTCTTTAGTATCTTCTGTTGCTCTTGACTTCTTTACATATTGATTAAAGAAAGCACCAACTGCTAATAAGAACTGTTGCATACCATGTTTATCTTCTGATTTAAGATTACCCATTTCGTTAAACACAATATGATTATGTTTAAGAGAGTATTCTAGTTTAGCAAATGTTGCTCCATATATGTTTGAAACACCGCCAACTAAATCTCTAATAGCACACAACGCACTATCTTTACCAAATCCCCTAGGAGAAATAACTCTATAATTGATTCTATTAACATACGCTGCTGTAGTCATTATCTTATACAATAAGAAATGTCTTTGGTTTGTATGTTCAAAAGGAGCAATAGTATCTATTAACTGTCTAAATGTAATCTTTCTAACTGCTGGAATTTTAACAGTATCTGCTTTATGAATATAATAAAATACTTTTTTAGAATAATCCATTTCTTCTTTATGTCTAATAAGAATTGGAAGTTTCTCTAGAACACTATCTTCTGGAGTATCACCATCGCGTAAGAAATAAAGTATCTTGTTTTTTTCTAGAAAATATCCATAGTATTTGACATCTTCCAGCTTAATCATAGCTTTCTTACCAATAAGATGGTCGTGCGTTAATATATCTTTATATAATACCTCGTTGAACAGTTGCAACGAATCATTGTGCATCGCCAGTGTTAATTTTTCTTTGTTTTCCATTTCTTTCATCCTCATAGCATTCTTGACAATTAGTTGAATAAATATTATCGTAAATATGATACATATAATCTTTTTTACACTTATTACAATCTCTTATTATGTGCATTTTTTATCACGTAAGTATTTGCTTTTCATAGAATAATACATATCATAGTAATGAGTTGTGAGAGCTTCTGAACTTGATTTAGTTTGTATATATCCAATCGCTAGTTCTTCTATCTCACAACGTTTTTCTAAAGTTTTAGCATTAGTCCAATCTTTTGCCAGTGTATCTAATACTCGCTCTATCATCGTAAGTAAAAATCCATATTTTTACCTCAGAATAAAGATTGCTCGCCAAAATCTTGTGTTTTAATTTCTTTAGTTTTCTTTTTAAATTTCTCTTTACCTTTGATAGCAGAATCGTTCGCTGGTTTAACATAACTCAACACAACTTTTCCATTACCAAACGTGTCATACTCCACAAGTGTCATGACCCAAATTTTAAGTCCAGCAACACCTACCATTAGAAATCTCTCAACGTAGTTTGTATATAGTCTGGTTTCTTGTATATAGATATAATATCTTTTAACGAATACCAGTTTACCCAATTAGTTAATTTTTGTTGCATACTTTTACCTCTTCTATTCCAATTAGTTTTTTAAAATTAGGAAGTGTTAAACACCACTTACAAAATTGTTGCCATTCTTCTAGTTTGTGAAGTCTTCGTTGACTATATATGTTTTTAAGTTGTAAATAGTTTGTTGTTATTCTTGCAGTTAATACTAGTCCCATAGGGACATTACTCATCATAACTTGAAAGTTTCGTTTAGATGGGTCTTTAGTATATTGGTCTATAACTTTTTCAGCAAGTTTCTTTGCATAAGTAGTAACATACTCGTTACATTGTTCTTCTAAGTTCATCTTAGTTAGTTTATGCATCTTACTTTGAGAGGAAACAATATCAGCAAAGTGGTATCTTTGAAATTGTGGCCACCAATACTGAGGAGCTGTTATATTTGCTTGAACAACTATTCCTTTTAATGCACAATCATGACCAGCCCCTATTTGAGTGTTACCTAACTTAGCTAAACGTTCTAGGTCTGGCGTTAATGTAGTATCATCAATGGACATAGGAAGACCACTATACGTAGTGGTTTCTTCTATTCCATATACATTTACTTTATCTATTTTAAATTTCATTTTCTTTTATAGTTAGCTACCATTTCAAAGTAGTTACCAATGTTATATTTTTCTAACATACACTTAGTTGCATAGTTTTCTGAAATGATTTGTCTTGCCGTACTAGTCGCATTATATTCATCTGCTTTATATTCCATTTTATCAATTCGTTCCTTCATTAGTGTATAGTATTCGTGTTTAACATCTTTAGTTGTTAATTCTGGATTCTTTTCAATAATATGATTTACTAATATTTCCAATTCCATTCTATTCACCCTTAAAGTTCATGTAAGGTATAAACGTTGCACTTATATCGTGTATACCACCTTTACTACCACTATTACCTTCAATAACCCAGCCGCCCATGTGTGCCGAGAGACCTTTCGACCTCATAAATGGGGTCTGATGCTCAAATGTTCCAACTAAAAACGCGAATACGTTTCTATAAAACATTTGAAGACTCTTATGATAATGACCAATTCCTATAATGTTTGGTTTATTACCACCCTCAATTGCTTCAATTATCTTTTGTGGTTTGTATGAAAGAGCATAAGCACTTCCATCGCCTGGATGTAATAATCTTAATTTACTACCACTACCTAGAATAACATCTGCTTCACTATCTCCTAAACAAACTAAGTCTTCTCGTTCTTTACTTATCATTGTTTCAATAGAACCACCAACGTTTTGTTTATACCATAAATCGTGATTGCCTTGAATATAATAAGTTATTGCGTCTTTCTTAGTAGGATAATCTTCTATAATATCTGCTGTCTGTTGCTCCATTCCGAGTGCATAAAGTTCGTACTCTTGTCCGCGATGGACGTGTAATCCATCTACTAAGTCTCCACAATGATAGAAACTTCTTACTCCCATCTTATATGCTTTATGATAGAAGTCGTTTAATGCTTTCTTATCTACCGATTTATTTCCGAAATGTGTATCACCAATAAGAGCAAATTTAAAATGTTTATCGTGTCTATTAGTATGGTCAGTAACATTATTACCTGCACTAGTTTTATGTTTAAGTCCTTTCGCTAACGATGTCAATTCTTCTACTGTTAAATTCTGCTTTCTAATAGCATCTAATATCTTACTTTCTAAATCTGTTGGAGTGTTAGACACGATAAATCACCTAAGTTTTTAATTCTTTGTCTCTTGATAATTAACCCATAATGCGTTTAAATTATCTGCTGATATTTTATATGGTTCTTGACTTCCAAACTTAACAAAAGTATCTTTTTCTGCTCTAATGAAACCAAGTTCTACAAACTTCTTAAAGTCTCCCATGAATTTATCATTCTGATATGTTACTTTTGCTGGAGCTAATCCACCATCTTTAATCATAGTTACTTCAAAGTCTGAACCAAGTTTACCATCTTTTAATTCAATTGCTACTTTTTTAATTTCTACTTCTAATCCAATTTTATTACTACCAGTAAGTTCTAATAATCTCTTATTAGTTTTTTCTGTTGGAAAAAATAATGCGTCACCAGTATAATGTTCTACTAACTCATCGGTATCTTTGTAATGACATGGTTGGTCTTTAACTTCTATAACCCATAAATTCCACTCGCCATATTGTGTTGTTCCCGTCTTAATCGGCTTAGCGCCTTTTAATTTAATTATCGCTGTTCCGTTTAACTTCATATTTGCTGTCTTCCACGCTGGACTCTTTTTCATTTCTTTTTCTGCCATATTGTTTCACCTACTCATTTATTACATTTATTACATATCGAACATAAAACGAATAATCCTTTATCACATTTTTCTTTAGGAATTTGTATAATAGAAAACTTCTCATTTTCCTGTATTTTTTCTTTACAAAGAAAGCATACAGAATCTTCAGACAATTTGTCTTGACACTTCTTCCAAACAGTTCCCATTTCAGAAATAGCTCTATCTACACTTTCATCTAAGGAACTAATTTGATTAATTTCTTTCTCAAATACTTCACTTGATTTTTTCATAATTTCAACCTCATACTTTACTATGTTTGTTCTTATTTATAAGCTTTTCGTTTTTTACGAAAAGCCTCATATATCTTTCGTTTCTACGCTAAAATTATTTTTAAAATAAGAATACCTACAGTTATTAGTGCAAACGAACCACTTGCTAACAATAACATTGATAATACTTCTGCTGCTTCCATGTTCTCACCTCTTTATATATGTTCTATTAAATCTATTTCTTATATAATTACTACATTCAAATTTATATCCAACGCATTTATTACACATATTGAGATTATCGCATATATCGTATGGTGCATATCGCTGTGTAACATCTGCTATTCTCATAACACTTTTTACTAAAAACTTAGCTACATCTGGATATTGAAGTTGAATATCATATATAAGCATATCTGCCATTACTCTATACTGTAACCATTCTTGTTCTGTTTGGTATAAAGATACATTAGCTCGTATTTCGCCCAATATTTCTACTGGAACACTTGTAAGTAAATCGCTAAGTTCTTTTTTTGTGGTATTTAATGTTATAACTGAATTACCAGGTTTCTTTTTTGGTTGTTTTTTATTCATTTTCTTCGTTTCTCCACAAGCTCTAATACTGTTATTATTTCTTTTTCTGTTAGCCCTAATTTTATTAGGTGCTTCTTGTACTCGTTTAAAGATAATTCATTTTCTGACACTAAACCACAATCCCCAGTCTATTAGTAACATCCAAAATGCGTATTCATATCTCCAAAACATTAATGGAAACACATTACACATCATAAAATACATAATAGTTATTAACATTTATACCACTCATTAATTGATTCAAAATAATTTAAAAGTTTAACAGAATATCTTTTATACCAATCTTCGTTGTGTCTTACTTTCTGTTTAAAATCAACTATAACGTGTTGTTCTAGTTTTTCAGAATCTTCATACTTAATAGAGAAATTAGTGATAAAACAATTATTAGCAAGAGTATATGCTGCAGTATTTGGAAAGTCTTTTACTAAGATGCTGAGAGATGTTCCAATTAAGTTTTCTAATGTTCCAATTTGTTTTGTTATCATGTATTCAGTTCTCCTGCATAATAAAGGTGACAAGATTTAATTCTGTAACCAGTACATTTTTTACAATAATCTTGTTTTGGTCTAAGATAATCGTGCTCTCGTTGTTCCGGAGTTCGTGCGTTATCTACTGTTTTCCAATAACACAACTCTAAAGTTATTAATTTTTCTTCTAAGTCTTTCATTAAGGTCACCTCGAATGTACCTCTTTTTACTTGACTTTAACTGGACTTACCGAGTGCCGCCCTCGGGATTCAGCTTTGCAAGAGCCGTAGTTTACTGTTAGCTTATAAGCCCATGAATAAAAATGCTAACCACACGCTAACAAAATCTTCCATTATTTCTTTTTGGAATATGTAGTTTTTTATGAGCAGTATCATTTTTTAATAAACATAAATTTTCAATTCTATTATCATTTTTAATACCGTTTACGTGATGAACTACTTCACTTGGAAGTAAATATCTACCAATATGTTTTTCCATTACTAATCTATGTTCATAAATCCATCCATATTTTGTTTTATATGGGTGTTCGGGAGTTCTTATTCTAACTCTATCTCCGCAAATATTACGTCCTCCTTTCCAGTTTCCATTAGCAATTCCTACTAATTTTTGAGGATACGATGCATGTCCTTTTATAAATTGTCCTTTTTCATTTCTCATAGCTATTCTCTCTATATAAAGATGGAGGGATAATACCTCCATCTTATATTAATAAAGACGTTTAAGCTCCATTGAAGTTCGTTAAGCTTCATTCTCCAGATAAATCTGGCGAGTTACTTTTCTCTAAACCGAGTCCTTTACCAACTCTTTATAATATAATTATTTTATTAATGCATTCTTCTACATTTTCATTAATTTCTTTATCTGTAAAACGATACATAGTAAATCCATTTTCTAGTAATAATTTATTCTTTCTAATATCTCGTTCTATTACTATTGGGTCACTATGCCAGTGAATTCCATCACACTCTATAACTATTTTATTATCTAATACAAAGTCTAAATAAAAACCTTCATAAGGAACCTGCATTTGATACAATATTCCTCTTTTATTTAGTTCATCTTTTACTTTAGTTTCTATACTTGTTTCGCCTTTATATTTAAATCCACAATCTCTAGAGCAAAAACGTCTATGTGGTTGGTCTTTAAATATTTTTCCACAATTTAAACATTCTATATCTACTTGTTGATTTTGTGCAATATCGTAGCAAAGTCTACTACAATATTTACGAAAATGCCCTTTATGCACTTTTGGTGGTATTTCTTTCTTACAGATTAAACATATCTGTGTTCCATATTTAGACGTATCTTTTATTTGACATATTTTTGAGCAATAAAACGCTTTATTTTCGTTCTTTTTTATATGAAACTCGTATTCTGTTCTTCGTCTTTTTATAGTTGCTTTACATACTTTACACGGAATTTCTATAAAAATACATTTTTTGCACCATTTTTGGTCTCCAGTTACTTTTTCGTATTCATTACCACAATTCTTACATGTATTTTTCTCAGTATTTAAAGTTTTCCTGTATCTATCCCACATTTCTTCTGTTCTAGTATATATACCAGATGTCATATTTAATCACCTACTATATACATAGTAGTAGTTTAAATATTTAAATGTTTCGTTTTTAACGTTTGAAGTTGTCTTGCCTGGAATGTAGTTTATCGTGTTTCCATCTATCTTTTTTCTTAATTACTCTAAGATTAGATTTAGCACCATTACTTCTGTCGCCATCAACATGATGAACTACATCGCCTTTTTTAGCACCAGTAATTCTTCTATAATAATCTTGGTGTACTCCGCCTTTCCACGAAGGGTTATTCTTTCCCATAACAGCTTTAGATATTTTAGCCTTAGTTGCCGCTGTTTGTTTTCTGCCTAAACTTTCAATGTCTTCTTCACAATCTATAATATAAGTTTCCATGATATTCACCTAAATAATTTCTTTAAAAACGTGGCAATTCGCCCCTCTGCTTCCCCATAGCACCACCAGGAATAGTATTTTCTCTATTCTCTAGTGCTAATTCTGATGCTTTGTTAGTAGGCGGTTGAATTACTTGTTGTGTTGTTTTAATTTCTTCAACTTTGATAATAATATCTATCATATTTTCTAATCCAGAAACAACTACTGCTCCTGGATATTTATTATTTATTAGTTTCTTTATGTCTTCTGCGTCTAGTATAACTTTAACCATTCTTTATCCCTCTACGTGTTCTTTACAGATTTTATTAATAATCTCTTCTTCTTTTCTGCATGATACTTCGTTTGTTATTTTATATATTGCTGAATGAAATGATTCGTGGCAAATAGACCATACAAGCATATTAAACATAGTTTGTTCATCTTGTTTAAAGTCATCTGCTTTAAGATTTATAAATGCTAAGTCTAGTGCGTAATTATAAAATCCATTCCAGTTGTTATCGTTTAACACAGATTGCGATTTATAACACACGTTTTCTGGTTTTATTGGAAAACCAAATCCATACATTACTTCCATACTTTCACCTTTTTGAATGCAATGTAACATATTGTCTAAGCATTGTTACCAATTGTTCGTCTTCTATTTTTTTGTAATATTTTTCATCGTTGTAATGAGTATAAGATACTATTGGCGATTCTGGTATTCTTGTGTCTGGATGTATACCATAGTAAGTAAGACTACCATCTTTTTCTTTTGCTGCATAGTAGTGTTGGTTTTTGTAATGTATTTCAATTATAATGTCTAATGTTTTTTTGTTATTCATTTTAATCTCCACGGGTCACTAGTGTCAATCATCTTTCGTAATAAGTCATATTCTTGCAAATACTCTTTTTTCTTTTCTAGCTCACTATGTCTTATCTCTAGTATTGGCTTAGGTAGTTCCGGAATAACTAAATCGGCTATCTCGCCGCCTTTCAAATAGACTCTCGTATAAAAATTAAGTTTTTGAACAGTTGCCCACATACAAATATCTATTATAAGTTGTTTATGTTCTGGACAAGTATTGCCATCAAACACTATAATGCCTTCTTGACGTTTTTTGTAAGGGTCAAAATATAATCTTTCAAAGTTATTAAGTTCCTTTTGAGTTAGCATTGTTCGTCATACTCTTCTATTAGTTCTTGTATTCTGGTTTTTCTTGATGAACAAACTAAACACTCTTCTTTTTGTTCAAAATGTTCACAAAGTTTTAATATCTGACTTCCCACTGGTATCCCTCATTATAATTAATCCCATTACGGATTTTATGTGCGAACACGGAGAATTGCGTATATTTTTGCAATTACATCTATAAAGCATTTTATCCGTATCGTATCTAACTTCATATATTCCAGTCGTACCTTCTACACCATAAAGTTCATAGTTATGGTCTTTGGTTAACTTGAATACTTTTCCTTCTGTTAGATATTTTAGTGCTTTTTTTTCAGATATTGTCATATATATTACCTATGTTACTGCTTATATTTAAATGTTTCGTTTTTGAATAGAATTCTTAGCTACGTCTTATATATATATATACTTGATGAATATCAAATATTTTCTAAGTTTAACGCGATTTATACAATTGAAGTTCGAACCATATCTTATCAATATTCTCTTTAATACGACATAGGTTGAACTACCAAAGTAGTTTTTTGTCATTTTTAAACGATTTAAATCGTTTTGGTAGTATAATCTCAAGTTAACCACAGGCATCGTCCCTTTCCCACGTTCACAATGTACATCGTTTCAACTCTCCTTATCATGAATAAGTTTATGTCGAACTACGTCTTTTGAACGTAGAACCCAATAGAGAGTCTATTATATAATATTTTACACCTTTCGTTTCATTCCATTTTATTGGACTACTAAGCGTTATCTTCTTATACAACCGATTAGGCAGGTATACTTACCTTAATTATACTATAACATATCTTAATAGTAGTTCTAATATATAAATCTTTCTAAGTAATTCGTAAAATAATCACACCCGATGACTATTTTCTATTGGGATTATACGTGTTTCTAACATAATATCCACAACCATTATCATATCCATTACATTTTATACAAGTTTCGTTACTTTTAAATGTGATATAGATATTTCCTTCTGCTTTTTTACGTTCATCGTTATTGCAGACTAGTTTCCATACACACATATCTTTCATTGCTTCTTCTTTTATTTTAACCAAATCGTCTATTGTTATTGGCATTTTTATTTGTTTATCAGTCATTTTATCACCAATTAGTTATTAACTTTTATAAAACACTATTGCGAACATTAACATAATAATCGCAAGTATTAAAAAATTCATCATTATAATGGATTCTCTACTATACTTACATTCTGCACAATTCATATCATTATCATATTCTTTCACTAAAAATCTCCCCATTTAACATATTTATAAAAAAGACGAGAATAACCCATTAAAATAAATGGCATAATAGTCTGTTTATATAAACACTCAACTATGGTTAATTCTATAAAAGCTATGAGCACGACAAGTAAAACTATTCCAAAAAATATTTTTTTGTCTTCGCTTATAGTAAAATCTCTATACCACGAGTTCTTTTGTGGTTTTGGTTCTTCGTGTTTCCATCCCATATTTAAAACTCCTCTCCAAGTAGTGCGGGGCAAAAATTGAACCCATCTGACGCTAATGTAGGAATCACATCTAACAAATCTTCCATCTTTTTCAACGTAGCAAGAGATTTAGTGGCAAAACTACATCCTTTTAATTCTTTGCCACTAAGACTTAAGAATCCATTAGCATAATGACATTTGCCTTTCCAATTAAAATAACTCTCATTCTCTATCACGTTCTTTATAAGGTCATCAATATATACTGGATATTTAATTAGTAAGTGTAATATGAAATCTTTAATAGGAAGTATATTTATTGTGGAAGGCTTAGGATGAAGTAAAAATATTCTATCTACTCCATTATATATAAGTACGTTTATAAGTTTTAACAGAACAATAGGATTTTCAATTAACTCCTTGTTTAAGAGCAAGTTGCTACTAACTTTGGTAACTTTGCTTAAAGACTGAAGAGTATCCATATAATTATTATAGTCGTCTTCGCTCACTATTAGTTGGTCATTAAACGAAAGAGATACCATTGTTACATCTTTGAATATGGTTGTGTCTTTAATATCTAGACCATTAGTGGTTATGTTTAATATTACTCCTTGCTTTTTACACTCTTTGCCAAATTGTTTTAGAAACTTCTTATCAATGGTAACTTCGCCACCACCCATAGCAAGTTGTTTAATTCCCAGTTTAGACGCAATCTTTGGCAATTTCATCCACTCATCGTTTGTAAAATTATCTTTACCTCTGTAACTAGCCATATAGCAGTTTTTACAGGGAGGATTCTTATTACACTCAAATGTTGTATGAATGGAAAGAGCATCTAATTTCATTTTAGTTACCACTAAATAGTATTAAAATTAGTAGAGTTGCTACTACTCCAATACATATTCCAAAAAGTATTTCATCATCTATACACATTTTAAATCAACTCTGGATGTCTACAAAATTTACAAGAATCGCATACCCATATCCATTCACTTTCATTGTTATCCACTATTAATTTTTCAGAATATGATTTCAGTAATAAATATCCATCAATTGTATGTTTAAATGGAGTATCAATTGGCATACTTTTCATAGTTCCTTTACATTGTGGACATTCTCTATGTTGTGTTTGTAAATTACCAGTTCCTTTATATTCTTTTCCACTATCATTGTATATTGTGTATAAATTTTCTTTTTCAGTCATCTTCTTCATCCTCTTCATTATCATAATATTCTGCGTTTTCCCACGAAACACCTTTAGTTGTCATCCAATATTCCCAATTATCCCACGCAGAAGAATCATTATTACACGTTCTTACTTTCCAAGAACCGTCTTCTCTCTTTACAAATTCTGTTTCGTAATTGCAAGTATGAGCAAAAACTGTACCATTTGCGCCGTGTCTAGATATGTGTCGTTTAGTTTTATTAATAGCGATTTTAACGTCTTGTAACCAAACTTTGGTGTCTCTAGAATCTTTGTCTTCTGCTTCGTCATTCTCTATTTTATCTACTCTATATTTCTTCCAGAAATCAATCATCTTCTTAGCAATGACTTTCATTTCTTCATCCGTGCAATTAATCTTATATGCTTGTTCAGAGCACGATGGTTGTAATTCAGCTTCTATAAATTCCATTTCAATCACCAATCCGTTATCATAGAACTCATGGCGCCAGATATATCGACAGCGTCGTACCAGCATTCTTCCCAATTCGGTTCTATTCCTGATAATAATTGTTCTCCTACTTCTTCATAAATTTGTTTTAACGTTTTCATCGTAATCACCTATCAAACAATGCTTTTATAGTATCGGCTATTATTGCAACCAGTAGTGTTAACCACATTCCTACCCATAATACTACAATACATAATAGTGGTAACGAAATCAAAGAGATTAAAACTATTATTATTGTTTTCATAGTTTAACCTTTCTAAATATTGCAAAACTTGATATGTTGTCGCATTTCCACTTAGTAGTAAGAAATACACAATGTTGGTCTTCGTCTATTATTTCGATTCCATCTACCATATTAGCAATACATTCATTTCTATACCATAGTTGAATATGGTGTATAGACTCGTCGGGCTCATTCCAATCATTGCAAGAACCACAAATTCCCATCTTTGGTTCTAATAACGTAGTTATATTTATGAGCTCATAACCTTTTTTAAGCCACTTATCTCTAAACTTTTTTACTTCGCTTGGCTCTGGTCTTAAAGTTTTCCAATCTTTCTTTTTGCTTTTCATTATAACATTCCTCACATAGAGTCTTTACATAACCCATATCTTTTAGTAATCCTGATTTTCCACATTGCTCACAAGTATGATTGCTAATATACTCAGCTAACCAAATCATTCCGTTAATCATATCATCTTGTGGAGATAGATAGATTCGTATACCACCATACTTTTCTTTAACCTGTAACACTACTGGTTGGTCTTTCTTGTTGTTATCCACGTAATTCTGAATACAACCAAGAGTATTATCTAGTAAGTTAAACCATCCATCGTCGTGCTCCATACCGAAAAGCATAAGACTTTTTCTTTCATCTACTTTTCTCCCATTAGGAAATAAGTGTGGATATTTGATAAATAATTTGTTTTCTAATTTTGTATTCATTATAATACCTCTTCGTTTTTAAATAATCCACACATATGGAATGTCGTTTGGAATATTATTAAAATATTTATTGTAATGTTCTGGAAATTTTCTGACAAGATTACTTTGATGACTTATATTTAAATCGTCGTTGTTTATCCAAAATGGTAAACTTATAATATATTTTTGTGCATCTATATCAATAAAACCAATCTTTTTTAATTCAGATATAAATCTATCTTCCATAGTATCTTTATATCCACGTTTCTTCCATTCTCTACATATTATAACTCCATATAATAATAATGCATTTTTATAGTTACTCCACATTTTTACTATTGGATGATTTTTCCATCCATATTTTTCTTCAGTAAGTGCTTTATAAATTTGGTATGTTTCAACTCGTTGTTTACCAA
>ERZ869921.367-NODE-367-length-29996-cov-6.282389_pt1 | contig 29996 bp, 26 predicted proteins | sample MGYA00579310_ERZ869921 | MGnify/ENA primary metagenome ERZ869921 (study PRJEB32216, sample SAMN09231816) | wastewater metagenome | place: USA: Maryland | collected 2016-06-21 | study: EMG produced TPA metagenomics assembly of the PRJNA472060 data set (Reclaimed... | reverse complement strand
CCTGCTGAACCGCTCTTCCGATCTAGGTGGTGTTCGCTGACCAAGGAGGCGAGTCGGGTAGCTGATCCGCCAAGGTGTGCAGACAGGCCGGAGAGACGGCAAGTTCCGCAATGCAGCTGCGAGAGGAATCCGCAGCGTGCCACGGTGCGACCGACAGGCCGGATAGACGGCAAGCCCCGGAGAGGAATCCCGGTGCGGACCGCCCAGAGGAATCGGGCGGGGTGCGAGACGAGCGAGTGCTGAACGCAGCTGCGAGAGGAATCCGCGGCGTGCCCCAGTTCCCGAGATCGACGCCAACGCGAAGCCGCGCACGAGCGCGCCGCGACACGCACACGACTTCCGCAGACTCCAAGGAGGCCCACCGTGGCCAATCGTCTTCTCAACTACAACCCCGAGTTCTACGCCCGGACTGCCCTGATGTGGCTCCGGAACCGCAAGGGCATGCTGCCGCGCGTCTACCGCACGTTCGAGGACGAGCGTCGCGAGTACGGCCTCGGCGAGACCATCCGAATCCGCAAGCCGGCGACGTTCGTCGCGCAGTCGGCTCCCAGCTCCACCGCGCAGGACATCAAGCCCGGCACGATGGAGATCAACCTCGACATCTACGAGGAGGTCAAGATCTCGGCGAAGGACATCGAAACCGCCAAGACCGGTGACCGCCTGATCAACGAGCACATCGGTCCGATGGCCGACGCGCTCGCGAACTCGTTCGAGAAGCGGCTGCTCGCGCTCGCCGCCCACGTCCCGCACACGTACGACTTCGCCAACGCGACGGACGTGGGCAAGAAGTACGCTGCGATGCAGCGCATCATGACCGAGAACAACGTTCCGGCGAACTCGCGCATCGAGTTCATGATGTCGCCTCTGACCTGGGAGCGTTCGGTCGGCGCGAACGAGTTCTCGACGAACCAGGGCGCGGGCGATCAGGGCATCAGCACCCAGACGACCGGCGGGATGGGGCCGAAGTACGGCTTCTACCCGTTCGTCACCACGATCCAGACGCCGCTCGAGGGCGACGCGATCCTCTCGATCACGGGAACCAAGACCGTCAGCGGCACCCCGCAGAAGAACGCGACGACCATCTCGCTCAACACGTCGGCGGCGCAGACCGAGACCCTGCACAAGGGCGCGGTCATCGCGATCACCGACACCACGACCGGCATCACGGAGCGCTACACGCTGACCGCGGACGCCGCTGCCTCTGGCAACAACTGGCCGAACGTGGCCATCAGCCCGCGCCTGCGGCGCGACCTCGGCGCTTCGTCGACGTGGAACGTCGTCTCGACGGTCGGGCTCGTTGGCTCGGTGCCGACCTACCAGGCGGACCTCGCGTTCCACCGCAACGCATTCGGCGCGGTGACCGTGTCCCTGCCGATGTACACGGACGGCGGGATCCAGATGTACACGGCCTCGGACCCCGACACGGGGCTGAGCGTGCGTGCCCGCAAGTTCGCCGACGGGCACTCGGCCGAGCGCTACGTCGTGCTCGACATGTGGGGCGGCGCTGCTGCCCTCGATCCGGATCTCGCGCTGCGCGTCTGCGCACGCTGATCCGTGAACTAGCGGGCCCGGTGCGAATGCCTGGGCCCGCTGCACCCCTTCCGTCTGAACCGAAACCGCAGCAACCCAAGAACTACCGTGGCCAACAACCTCATCCCCATGCAAGACCAGGCGGGCAACCGCTGCTTCGTGAACGCATGGGACGTCAAGAGCCGCCAGGACGACGGCTGGACCGTCATCGGCGACCTCACTTTCCACACGGCTTCGACTCGTGCCCCGGTCGATCTGCTCGATGGTGGCGGCAAGCCGCCCACGAAGCCCCTCGACCCCGTCGCCGAGCGCGCCCGCGTGAAGGCGATCGCGCGCGCCGCCGACGACACCCAGGAGGCGCTCGCCGACCAGCTGATCGCCGACGGCGTGCCGGAGGCCGACGCGCTGAAGGCCCTCGCCGCCGACGTCGCCGCGCGCAAGGCGAAGACGACGAAGCCCGGCAAGGGCGACGTCGAGAAGCCGGCGGCCCCGACCGCCTGATCCGACCACGTGAGACTGCTCGTCGGGGGACGGGCAGGTCTCGGTGCACGCCCCACAGGGGCACGGCCGGCGCGGCTCACGCTGCGCCGGCCACTTTCCCTCTGCGCCCGCCATGCCGAACACGCACTACTACGCCATCGTCGGGGACATGCACGTTCGCGGCCGCCGCGCCCCGGCGCCGCTGACGATCGACCAGTTCGCCGGCCAGCGGATCACGGTGGTAGCGCCGCCGTCGCCGCCGGCGCAGGTGAACACGATCCTGCGCGGCACGGTGTCCGGCTCGATCGCGCGCATCGTGCAGGTCCTCGGCCCCCAGGAGTGGATCGTGCAGTCGCTCCCCGGGCAGTACGGCGTGCCCGGCCTGGCGTTCGGCCAGCACTACAACCTGGCTGGGTTCCCGAACACGGGCGAGACCATCACGCTCGACACCGGCGGCACGGCGGTCGTTGCCCCGCTGCTCGCTGCAGGCCAGTCCCAGCCGGGCATCATCCAGTTCGCGACGCAGCACAACGACTCGTGGCTCGGCGACTTCGTGCCGGCCGACCAGAGCGACACGGTGTGGCTCGACTGGAACGCGAAGCGCGCGCAGACCGTCGACGTCTCCGGGGTCACCGGCACCTGGTCCGTCGGCGACCGCGTGCAGACGAGTGCTGGCGGCTCGTTCACCATCCTGCACAAGCCGACTGCGACCAGGTGGGCGATCGTCCGCAAGGCGGGCACCGCCCTCGCGGCCGCGCAGACGCTGACCAACCTGACGAGCCCCGGCGGGGCCGCCACGATCGCGGTCGTCGGCGCCGACCCGGCGCGGGGCACCTGGTGCGCCTACACCGTGATGCCGAACGGCACCGGCATCAACCCGAGCGGCACGATCGGCCCGGTGGAGGGCGTGAACGGCAACGACCCGGACTGGGAGTTCCCGCGCAACGGCAACGGCACCGACGGGCGCGAGGCCTCCGTCGGCCCCGAGAACCGGCTGATCCATCGGGCGCACGCGTTCTGGCAGCTGCAGACGGACGTCGACGACCGGGCGACGCGCTTCCTCACCGTTTCGTCGATGGACGACAACGAGGTCGACGGCCTGCTCGGTGGCGTCTCGGTGCAGGTGGTCCGGTGCACGGGCGCGTTCCCCGGCGGCTGGGTGCCAGGCGAGACCGTCACCGGCCCAGGCGGCTGGAGCGCGACCGTGCACGGGCACTCGGTCGCGAACAAGATGGTGTTCGTCGTCGCGCCCAACGGCGCCACGCTGGCGGCCGGCACGATCACCGGCGGCACGAGCGGTGCCACGGCGACTGCCGACGGCGCTGCCCACGGCTGGCAGCCAGGCAGCACGCACTACAACGGCCTGGTGCAGCGCGTCGTGGCCGCGCTGTCGGCCCCGGGCGCCCTGTGGCTGAACGGCAGCGGCGTGCCCATGGCGCCGCAGTGGGAGGGCATCGCGCTGATGGTCTGGGACTCGGAGCTGCTGGTGCACAGCTTCGGCTGCCCGCCGGTCGCGAGCGAGGTCGCGCAGCAGCAGTGGGTGCGCTTCCTCGAGGCCCTGCGCGCGCTCGCCAGCCGACCGGACCTGCCGATCGCCGTCTGGAAGCACCGCATCGAGAGCCGGCAGGACCTGCAGCTGTTCGGGGTGCCGGTGGCCCAGTTCACGCACACCGTGATCGATGCACTGCCGGGGCTGCTGCCGCGGGTCGTGGTGGTCGACAGCGCCGCCTACGAGATGGCGGCACCGCAGCCAGGCGTCTCGGCCGACCCGCACCTGTGGCTGACCACCGACAGCTACGTGCACCTCGGCGACGACCTGTGGCGCGCGCTGTCGTTCGGCAACACGGCGGTGGAGCCGGGCGACTGGCGCCGGGTGCCGATCGTGTTCGTGCTCGGGGCGGACCAAGCCTGCGGCTTCATGTCGGCGCAGCGCGCGATGGAGCTCGACCTCGACCCGGACCTGTGGCCGAGCACCACGTTTCCGATCGGCGTCGGCGTCGACACCACCGACCCGAAGTGCCTGAGCTGGAACACGCGGTCGCTCGAGCTGCAGCCGCTGCACGCCGGCGCGAACGCCAACGGCTTCTGGGGCGGCGACCCTCTGACGTGCGGGTTCGAGCTGCCGATCATGTCGCGGTTCAAGATGCGGGTGTCGGCCGACCCGGACGAGAGCGACCGCTGCGTCCTGGCGAAGTTCGCGGTGCCCGGCTCGTCGCTGAACGCCGCGGTGCCGGGGGCGACGGCGACCTGGGATCCAGACCTCGCGACGCGGCCGGAGGTCACTGCCACCGTGGCCGTGACGGCGCTCGCCGCCACCAGCTCGCTGCCGGCACGCGGGCGCCTGACGGGCGCCGCAGGCACGTTCACCGCCGACGTCTGGCCGGTGGGGCTGTCGGTGTCGATCCGCGGCAGCGCGCTCGGCGTGCTGGGCGTCGGCGGCAACAACACGGCGCCCTACCGCGTCGCGACCGTGCGCGACCGGGCCGGCGATGGCTCGTGGATCGAGGTCGTCGGGCCGTTCGTCAACGAGGCCTCCGCCAGCCTGACGCTGACCGCTGGGCCTCCGCCGCTGTGGCCGGAGCTCCGCCGGCAGATCGACGAGCTGTTCCGGGCCTTCTCCGCCAACCGGATGATCCCCGACCCGCGGCTCGTGATCCTCGAGCAGGGCGAGGCCGACCTCGGGCTGGTCGACGAGTACGAGGCGGCACTGCGGCGCTTCTGGGCTGCGCTCGAGCCGCTGCTCGGCATGCGCGGCAAGGGCGAGTCGGCGATCGCCAAGTGCGTGGTGCTGACCACCGAGAAGACGCCGGTCAACGTGCCCGACGATGACGTGCGGCAGCTGCGCGAGATCCAGGCACGCGTCGGCACCGAGCTGGCGAACAGCGTGGTGGTCGACCCCAGCAAGCTGCCCATGGAGTACGGCGGCTTCACCCGCCGCACGACCCGCCTGCAGAACGGGCTTCGTTTCTCGGGCCGCGGCATGGTGACCAAGGGGTTCATGGTCGACGCCGCGATCGGCACGCTGGGGCCGTCGAAGGGCATCCCGGAGCACCCGAAGGGGGAGCTGGACGGCGCGTTCTTCGGCGCGGTCAACGGCGGCAGCGATGGCCTGACGACGCCAACGGCGTTGACCTTCATCGGTGGCGCGACTGCGCTGGCGCTCGGTGCGCCGGCCACCGGCGGGCTCGTGGTCGAGGACGGCAGCGGCGTCGACAACGCCGAGAGCCTGTGCTCGGTCGAGACGTTCCACGAGTTCTGGGACCAGAACAACGCGTCGGCCGCGGTGACGGGCGCGACCGACGTGCAGGTGGCCGCGGCGCTCCGGCGCGCGACGCGCGAGTGGGTGGTCGGCGTCTGCCGCGACCAGTGGCGGGGGCAGATCCAGTACCCGAACCAGCGCCTGCCGTTCCCGCGGGTCGGCTGCCGCGACGACGAGGGGCGCGTGGTCCCGCAGGGCACGATCCCGTGGGAGGTCGTGCAGGCGACGTGCCTGGTCGCCGGCCACCTGCTCGAGGGAGGGTCGGTGCTGGCGAACGGCGCCGACCAGGGGCCGATCACGCGCGAGACCAAGAAGGGTGCCGGCTTCGAGAAGACCGTCGAGTACGCGACGCCGATCAGCGGCGGTGCCGGCGGCGTCACGCGGCTGCGCGCTGCCGAGGCCCTGGTCGCCACCTACATGCGCGGCGGATCCTGCGGCCAGGTGGGGCGGTCGTGACGCTCGGTCAAGAGTTCGCGGACTTCGCCGCCGAGCTCGTCGAGGGCGAGTTCGGCTGCACGCTGCAGTGGCGGCACGTCCAGCGCACCGAGAACCGGGCGACCGGTGCGGTCACCGAGGCCTCGCAGACCTACACCATCCGGGCGGGCGTGACCGACCCGGTCCGCACGCGGCTGTTCGGCGACGCCACCCTGCAGCAGGCACGCAGCGCGGTCGTGCTGTTGCCGGGGGTGCCGTTCGTGCCGGCGATGCTGGACCAGGTCGAGATCACGCCCGGCCGGTGGCTCGGCGTCGTCGACGTGAAGGAGATCCTGGGCCCAGGCGAGAACGGCCCGCCGGTGCTGATCGCCTACGTGGCGGCGCTGGGGGCGGCGTGAGCCCGAAGGAGTACGCGGCCTACCTGCGCAAGCGGGCCAAGGAGATCCCGGAGGCGGTCGTGATGCCGGTGTTCCGGCGCCGCGCGTTCAAGGTGCTCGAGCTGACGATCCAGAACACGCCGGTCAACTTCGGTCACCTGCGCAACGGCTGGCACCTGACGATCGGCGCGCCGAGCGGCGAGAACCGCGAGGGCGGGAAGACCCGGGCCGGCGTGCTCGCCGCCGCCAAGAGCCTGCTGGAGAAGGTGCAGTTCGGCCAGGGCATCTGGATCCAGAACAACGTGCCCTACGCCCGGGTCTACGAGTACGGGCTGTTCCAGCCGCCGAACCCCGGGCCGAGCAAGGCGACGCACGTGCCCAAGTCGCGGCGCAAGCGCGTGGCCGGCACGCCGCTGATCGAGGGCGGGTTCCACGTCAGTGCGCCCAACGGAATGCTCGCCGACGCCGTGCAGCAGGTCGCCGAGCTCGTGCGATCGGGGGCCCTGTGACGGTCGCCGACCTCGAGAACGCCCTGCGCGTGGCCGCCTCGACCTGGGCCGGCGTGAACGGCTACGCGTTCGCGTGGGACAACGGCCCGCCGGTCGACCCGCGCGCCGCACCGACGCTGGTGTGGACGTTCCAGACCGAGAGCGAGGAGCGTCTGACGGGCGACGTGGTGCTGGCCGAGGGCGTCGCCACCGGGACGCTCTGGCTGCCGGCCGGCCGCGGTGCGGTGTCGGCGATCGCGATCGCGAAGAGCCTGCGCGACGCCGTCGCGGACCTGTCGCTCGGGGGTGGCGAGACAGGGAAGGACGTCGCGGTCGGCCCGATGCGACGCGACGGCCCGAGCCTGCTGATCGACGTGCGGGTGCCGTGGGAGCTGGACGAGCGCCGTCGTGTGGTCGGCGCGGTGGGTGTGCAGGGCGAGGCATCCGACGTGGTTGCCTACCAGGCGTTCCGCGAGCGCTGGGAGCAGCTGGTGCGCGTGCCACTGAACATGCGCACGTTCTTCGACGACTCGCCGCCGGACGCCACCTTGGCGCCGCCGTGGTGCCTTGCCAGCTGGCGCACGCTGCGGCCGATCCCGCTCGAGAAGCACCTGCAGCGGGTTCCCGGGCGCGTGATCGCGGCCCTGAACCTGCCGCTGGCGACGGGCGTGCAGGTGGCGAACACCGCCGCACCGGCGATCGCGGCTGCCTTCACTGACTGCACCGTGCGCGGGGTCGTGTTCGGCACGCCCGTGACGACTCGCGTCGGGCCGACCCCGCTCAACACCTGGCAGACGAACGTGCGGCTGCCATTCCACTACGACCAGAGGATCTGACGAATGGCCATCAAGAAGAACATCGGGCTCGCCTTCTACAAGGAGGGCGCCAACAAGACGGCGCCCAACTTCACCAACGTCGCCGGCACGCGCCTACGCCTGCAGCGCCAGGTGAACAGCGACCTCGGCACCAACCTGCAGAGCGACCGCAGCAACGAGATCCGCAACGACGGCCAGGTCAGCGGCAGCGTGACGACCGGCGCCAACGCCGGCGGCACGGTGAACGGGCTGTTCAGCCTGGACACCTACGACGACTACCTCGCGGGCATCCTGTACGCGGCCGACGACGCCGGCACGGGGCGCGAGGACGGCTGGCTCCAGGGGGGCTTCACTGCGCTCGCAGACATCCTGACCACGCCCGGCTCGGTGACGTTCAACGCCTCGGACGACTCGCTCAACGGCACGTTCCTGCGGGCGCCGGCGGCCGGCGAGCGCATCTTCGTGCGCGGCTTCGGCAACAAGAACCTCGACACGGTGTTCGTCGTGAAGACGGGCGCCACCACCAGCAAGATCAGCCTGGAGAACGACACCGGCATGGCGTCGGTGGCCGAGTACGCCGGCGTCGCCGCGAACGTCACCGCCACCGCGGTCACGATCGCGCCGGTGAAGGGCTACACGCGCGCCGGCACCTTCCAGCGGCCGTTCGGCCTGGTGCCGATGTTCTCGGACACCGAGCAGGCGGGCACCGCCGGCACGACCGGCCTGAACGCGGTCGACTGGTCGCTGATCCGCGGCTCGGTCCCGACCGGCATCCAGATCGCCGTCGCGCCGGGCTCGGCCGGCATGACGATCAGCATCCCGTTCCTCGCCTCGGACGAGATCGTGGTCGAGGACGCGACGTCGGCCGCCAACGTGGGCGGGTTCCAGATCAGCAACTGGGACGAGATCGAGCCGCTGAACACCAACCCGCTGACCAACGCGATCCAAAGCGTCCTGATGGTCCGCCTGCGCGAGGTGGGGGCCGCGGTCACCGCCGCGACCCGCGTCGACCCGCAGTCGTTCAACATCAACGTGACGAACGGGTCGACCGAGGTGCAGGCGACGCGCAACCTGGGCGCGATCGCGATCATCGGGCCGGCGATCGGGGCGACGGTGGCGCTGTCGCTGCTCTACATCGACCCGACCTACCACAAGGCGATGATCGCCGAGCGGCGCTACGAGGTGGAGATCGCGATCGGCGACTCGGACGGCCGCGCGCAGCTGTGGCGCTTCCCGCGCTGCAAGATCACGAGCCAGCGCCCGAACCCGGGCCTGAACCAGCCCGTGACGCAGTCGCTGACGTGCGACAGCGAGCCGGGCGGGGCTGGGTTCATCGGGACCGGGCGGACGGTCGAGATCCTGAGCAACTACGTGCGCGCCGTCTGAGCGCGCGGGTTCGCTGGTGGCGAGCGGCGGCCGGTAGAGCGGTGGTATGACCGATTCCCCCGAGACCGTTCCCACCGTCCGCCCGTTCGCCACCCTGAAGGTCGACCCGCAGCGCGCCACCGACGGCGTCTGGGTCCGCCACCCCGAGTCCGCCGACGAGCTGCGCGTGCGGCGCCTGTGGGGTGCTGCCCACCTGCGCGCGATCGAGCAGGCCGCTCTCGACTACGAGGCAAAGCACGGGGAGAAGTCGGCGCAGACCGCCGAGGGCCAGCGCCACGTCGAGGCCGTCGGGCTCGCGGTCGGCGTGATCGTGGACTGGCGCATCAAGGCCGACCCGGAGCGCGCCTACGACGCGGCCGCGATGACCGCGCTGCTGGTCGAGCCCGGCTACGACGACCTGCGGGCCTGGGTGATGCTCGAGGCGAGCAAGCGTGCGCACTTCCGGCCGACGGCGATCGCGGGAAACTGATCCGGTTCCTTCGCTGGTGGCGGGTCAACCATGCCTGCATCCAGGGCATGGAGGCGATGGAACGTGACAACGCCCTTCGGGTCGCACGCGGCGTCCGGCCGCGGCCCATGCCCAACGAGTGGACCAGCCGGCCACGGCTGCGCCCGCACGAGACCGGGCTGTGGAACGACTTCCTGTCGTTCGCCGCCTTCTGCGGCGGCGACCCGCGGCCGGCTGATCTGCAGGCGTGGTTCGCCATGCGCGAGGTCGACGTGGCAGAACAACCGTGGATGGCCGAGCTGTTCTCGGCCCTGAGCGCCGTCGTGCGCGAGCGAGAAGCAACATGACCGAGCAAACGCCTGGCCTCGAGCTGTTCCTGTCGTCCGAGAAGGCCGTGCAGGGGGCGGCGAAGTTCCGCGACGCGGTCGAGAGCGCGGCGCAGGCCGTCGAGCGCATCGGCGCGGTGGTGGACCGTCTGGACGGGCTGCTCGATCGGCTCGGCGCATCGGCGAAGAGCGCGGCGCCGCAGATCCAGAAGCTCGGCGACAGCGCTTCGAAGGTCGGCACCAGCTTCGGCAACAGCGGAGCGCAGGCGCAGCGCTACGAGGCGCGGCTCGGCCGGCTGGGCGTCACCGCCGGCGGCGTCGCGCGGCAGCTCACCCTGATGCTGGGTGCTGCCGGCGCGATCAGCGGCATCGCAGGGGCGGTCGCGGCGTTCTCGGACTACGAGGACAAGCTGCGCATCCTGGGCTCGATCGCGGGCGCCACCGGCGAGCAGCTGCAGAAGCTCGAGGGGGCCGCTGTCGACCTGTCGAAGAACAGCCGCTTCACGCCGCGCGAGGGCCTGCAGGGGCTGACCGAGCTGAGCCGCGCTGGCTTGTCGGCGCAGGATGCGATCACGGCGCTGAAGCCGACGGCCGACCTGGCGCGCGTCGGGTTGCTGGGCCTCGGCGACGCTTCGGCGATCGTCACCAAGACGCTGACGCAGTTCGCGCTGGGCGCAGACCAGGCATCGCGCGTCGCGGACGTTCTGGCAGCTGCGGCGAACGCTTCGAACGCCGACGTCGGCACGCTGGCGGACTCGCTGGCGAAGACGGGCCCGGTGGCTCGCCAGTTCGGGGTGTCGCTCGAGGACACCGTGGCGGCACTGGCTCTCCTTGCCGACAACGGCATTGCGGCCAACATCGCAGGCACCGGCCTGCAGCGAATCCTGATCCAGCTGCGCAACCCGACCGAGGAAGCGCAGCGGGCGCTGCTGGGCCTCGGCCTCGCTGCCGAGCAGATCAATCCGGAGAAGGTCGGGCTGATCGGCGCGCTGCAGAACCTGCGCAACGCTGGCGTGTCGGTGCAGGACACGGTCTCGCTGGTCGGGACCGAGTTCGCCTCCCTATTCTCTATCCTGACCGAGGGGGTAGGCAAGGTCGACGTGTTCGGCACCAAGCTGCTGAACGTGACCGGGGAGTCGGCCAAGCAGGCCGCGGCCGGCGCTGACACGTTGGCGGCGGCCTTCGCCGACCTTCGGAACGCCTCCGAGCAATTCGCCGTCTCGTCGAGTCGCGGCGGGATCGGGCAGGCGCTGACCGACATCACGCGGACCGGGGCCGAGGTGCTGCGAGTGCTCGCGGGCGACAAGGAGGCCATGGAGAAGGCGGGGACCGCGGCGAAGCTGCTGGCGACGGGGCTGCAGCTGGCGGCGGTGGCTGGGGCGGCGTTCGCCGGCGCGAAGATCGCGGGCACCCTGGTGGAAGTCGCGAGCAAGATGAAGCTCGCGACTATCGCGACGGCCGCATACGCCGCGGTGACCGGCTCCGCAGCCGAGCGTGCCGCCTTCGCCAATCGGGCGTTCACGAAGCTGGCCGGGGCCTTGATCAGGAACCCCTTCGTCATGGTGGCGACCGGCATTGCCGCGGTTGCGTCGGCGTTGTTCGTGTTCGGCGACAAGTCGGACCAGGCCGCCGAGGACCTGGAGAAGCAGCGGAACTTCGCGAAGTCGCTGGAGGAGCAGTACCGAACGCTGGCTGAGGCCATCACCGAGGTGAGTCGTAGCCCTGGCGAGTTCACGAACCAGCGCCAGGCGGCAGAGGAACTGCGGCGCGCCAACGAGGAAGCTCTCAAGTACGCCAAGACGCTCGAATCGCTCGCAGAGGAACGCCGCAAGGCGGGCAACGATCCAGGCCTTGTGCCGATTCAAGGGCTCACTGCTTTCGCCGGCCGAGACGCGGAGGCTGCGCGGATCAAGCAGTTCATCGATCAGTACGACGCCTTGAGGGTCGCGGCGAAGCAGGCTGGTGAAGAGGCACGCAAGGCTGTGCTGAACCGGCCGCTCGACCCGACAGTCATCACGGCTGGCGGTGACGCACGGGTACGAGCGCGCGAAGCCGCCATCAAGGCCAAGGAGGTCGAGGAGGGCCTTCTCAAGCAGATTTCGGAGTCCGCAAAGGCGCTGGGCATCACGTTCGACAATGGCCAGGCGTTGACCAAGCTCGAGACCTCTCTCGAGGGAGCACGGCGGGTCCTGCAGTCGATCGAGGAACAAGCAGCGAGGACGGGCACGGCCCTGGAGAAGGTCGGTCAGGGCCCGAAGGACGACATCAACAGCGCCGTTCGCGCCCTGATCGCCGAGAGGGAGCGCGAGCTGGAGCTGGCCAAGCTGTCCGGCGTTGAACGCGAGAAGGCGGTCCTTCTCGCGGATGCCGAGAAGCGCGCCGGTCAGGGCCTGAACGATGTCGAGAAGGCGCGAATAGCAACGCTCGCCGAGGCTGTCGTCGCCAACGAGAAGCTGGTCGCGCAGAAGCGCAAGGAAGCTCAGGAAGCCGAGAAGCTGGCCGAGCAGCAGCGCGAGCTGCCGAAGAACCTCGCTGCCCTGCAGAAGCAGTACGCCGACGAGCTGGCCATGGCCCAGGCCACCGGCCTGCAGCGCGAGCTGATCCGCGCAGCCGTCGAGGCCGAGAACGACGCCAAGGCGATCGGGCTCGCGCTGGACTCGGAGGCGTTCGCGGCGCTGAAGGCGCAGGCCGAGGAGCGGGCTCGCCTCGCGTTCGAGGAGCGGCAGCAGAAGAAGGACTCCCGCGTCGACCGCCGCCAGGACGAGGCCTTGCGTCAGCTTGCCCAGGAGGAGCAGATCCTGCGCCTCAGCGGGGCATCGCGCGAGAAGTACCGCCTGCAGCTCGAGGCCGAGAACGAGGCGCGCCAGGCGGGGCTGAAGATCGGCACGGACGAGTACCAGGACTTCATCCGGCGGAAGACCGAGGTCCGCGAGCTGGCCACGCTGCAGGAGCAGCTGGCGCAGACCGCGGGGCAGTTCGCGAGCTCGTGGACCAGCGCGCTCGAGCAGTTCATCATCGACGGCGGCAAGGCTCGCGACGTGGCGCGCGCGCTGTGGCAGGACTTGCAGCGGATCGCGTTCCGGCAGACGGCTGGGCAGGGGCTGAACTCGCTGTTCCAGACTGCGGCGAACGCCGTGGGCGCCTTGATCGCGGGGCCGTCGTCCGGCGCGGCGTTGCCGACCGGGAGCGGCGTCGGGGCCGCTGCAGGTGGAGCTGCGACAGGCGGCGCGAGCGGGGCGTTTGGCGGCGGGGCTGCGGCCGGTGTCGCAGCGTTCTTCAACCGACCCCGCATGCTCGGCGGCCCGATCCCAGCCATGAACGGCGCCGTGATCGACAGCCCGTCCTACCTGCAGCGTGGTCAGAACCTCTACTCGGTCGCCGAGGGCGGCGAGACCACGCCCGAGGCCGTGTTCCGGCTGGCGAAGGACCAGAGCGGGCAGTGGGGCGTGAAGGCGGTTGGGGGAAGCGGGGGCGACACGTTCAACATGTCGTTCCCGGGCGTGCGGTCGGCGCAGGATGCCCGGGCGCTGCGGGCGACGATGGCGCAGCAGTGGCGGGCGCTGAAGGCGGGGGACCGGAAGGGCCGGCGAGGGAGGCGGCCGGCGGGGGAGTGATTACCGACCCTTGCGAACCGATCTCTCTGGGAGCTCCCAAGACCAAGTGCCGGCGACCATGTCGACCGTGAGAACACCGCCAGCGATCGAGTTCATGCCGAAGAGCATCTCGTCTCGCAGTGGCATCCCGGTGAGCTCGATCACGTTGGTGACGATTGGCTGTCCGATCCACAGCTTGCCAAGAAAGACTGGGCAGGCGATTGCGCTGCCGGCAGTGCTCGCTGTGTCGACTGGCATGGTACCCGTTACAGGAAGTCCGAGTGCGACGGCGATGTCCTGGCGGATGGCTGAGTGCGTCGCACCGGTGTCGATGATCGCCTTGACCACGCGGGCCTTGTTCGGATCTCTTTCTGATGGGTGCGAGACTCGCAACTCAAGGATGCACTCGCGCCCGTTCACCACCAAGCCGGAAAGGCGGGTGTGCACAGGCTCTCGATTGCGCTCTCGTTCGCGCTGGCGCCGCTCGTTTCGACTAAGCACGAGCCGGCGCGCCCCATGCAGTCCTGTGGATCACCTGCACGTCATCGGTGCGCTTGATCTCTCGAACAAGGAAGCCGTCTGCGAACTCCTTGGCGCCTTCAGCGTAGGCGTCTTCGAGCTCGTCGTAGAAACCGAGAATCTTGTCGGCCTTGATGACGACGAACTGTCCTTCGCGGTCGTCCGCGAGCCAGGCTTGGCGATTGTGTTCGTAGACGGCGAGTTCCTTCTCGAACTTTGGGGGCGAGGACATGGGCAGACTGGTTGCGATCGAAGCTGTGGGGGGCAGGGGTTGGGAAGGTAGGTCGAAGTCGACAAACTGTCCACCCCAAGACAGGAGGCTGATCGACTACTACCAGCGGCATCTTGAACGGATGGTCGCAAGCCGATGAAGAATCGTGAACTAGGAGTGACAGACAGCGGCGTCGCCGGCCCCCTCCGCTCCGGCCTCTGCCACCTCCCGCTCCACCTCGCGCACCCGACCGGCACCCGCCGCCTCCCGGTCTCCGCGATCGTGGACACCGGCTGCACGACTTCGGCGATCCGCCCGGGCATCGCCCAGGCCCTCGGCCTCCCGGTCGTCGGCACGACCCAGGTCGCCGTCGCCGGCCGCCCCTCTCTCCGCTGCGAGCTGGTGAAGGCCCAGATCGTCCTTCCCTCGGGCGTCACCTGGGTGCGCCGCCTGACCGTCGCGGCGATGGACCACGACATGCTCTGGGGCACGGACCTGCTGGCCGGCGGCGTGCTGACGGTCGACCTGGTTGCCGGCCGGTGGGAGTGGCGAACCCGCGAGTGACCTGCCGCTCATCCGCTCTGCTCGCGGGCGATGTCGACCGAACATTCCGAGAAGCATTGCCCGAGGTGCGGGATCACGAAGGCGCGCAGCGCGTTCTCATCGCAACCGAAAAGGCCTGGCGGCATCAGCTCGTGGTGTCTCGCGTGCTGTCGTGCCGCCACCGCAGAGCGGCGCGCCGCAAGCCCTGGCAGAGACAAGGCCTACGCAGATGCCAACCGGGATGTGCTGCGGGCAAGGTGGAAGCGGTACTACGAGGCGAACCGGAAGCGGCTTGCTGACGCGAAGGCGTCCTACAAGAAGACCCCCCGCGGCGCTGAAGTGGCCCGCAACGCTCGGTGGCGCGATCGAGCCCGATCGGTGGGCGCCGCCGGTGAGTTCTCGTGGGACGAAATCCTGCGAGCCCAGGGAGGGCGCTGCTTGTTCTGCGGATCTTCGCAGCGGCTGACCGTCGATCACATCGTCCCACTGAGTCGCGGGGGATCGAATGGGCAGGAGAACGTTCGAGTCCTGTGCAAGACCTGCAACTCTCGCAAAGGGACGAAGCTCGATTCTGAACTCCCGACTTCGATGCAGCTCGCGATTGGGCAGCGGGCGCAAGCTGCGCAGATGGAGATGGGCAGTGTCTAACTCATTCGACCCCATCACCCTGCCCCCGGGCTACGCCTACGGCTTCAGCGGCGGCCCTGAGTTCGACACCCGCATCCGCTCGACGGACGGCGGCGAGTTCCGCCTGCAGGTGCGCGACGAGCCGACCTGGCGCTGGAGCGCCCTGCGCCGCAACTTCGGCGACGACGCCGACGTCGGCAGCCTGATCGACTTCTTCCTGGCGCGCCGCGGCAACCTCTACGGCTACCTGTTCCTCGATCCGCGCGACTTCTCGACGGCCGAGGACCACGCCAGCGGGCCCACAGAGCTCGACCAGCTGATCGGCGTCGGCGACGGCACCACGACCCGGTTCCGACTGCGGAAGCAGTACCGCGACCCGGGCGGAATGACGGCCCGCGACTTCCCGCGGCGCGTCGTCCCGCTGCTCGGCACCGCGAGCGAGGCTGTCGCGAAGATCCTGAACGTCGAGCCCGGCACCGACCTGACGCCGACCGTGGCCGTCGACGGCACGCCGGACACCGGCGCGGTATGGCTGCCGATGTCCCAGGAGGTCGTGCTGTCGAGCGCGCCCGCGATCGGCGCCGAGGTCCGCTGGGGCGGCTACTTCGTCGTGCCGGCCCGGTTCGACATGGCGCCAGGCCAAGGCCTCGAGGCCTCGATCAACGGCTTCCGCGCCGACGAGGCGCCGTTCTCGGTGGTCTCGCTGCCGTTCGATGACCCGGTGCCGCTGGTGCCAGGTGGCTCGCCGTACGGGCATCGGTTGCGGGAGAACCAAACGAGCGCGTTCGAACTGTCGGCCCGCGACGCGTTCCTGCACGAGGTCGAGACCGGCAGCGCGTGCGACGCGTTCCTCGACGACTTCGACTTCTACCCGACCGGCGGCCCGCACCTGCTGCTGCTGAACACCGGCGCGTTCACCATCACGGTGCGCGATCGGTTCGGATCGACAGTGGGCACCGTCGACGGGGGCTCGCGCGCCTGGCTGTTCGTGAAGGAGGACGGCTCGGGCAACCGCACGCCGATCCTGGTCGGCTGATGGGCTCCGTCCAGGAACTCGCGTTCTTCGGCGGCTGGCACACGCGTGCCATGGCCGGCGGCGACCACAAGTGGGGCCCGCCGTCGTTGCGCGTGTTCGAAGCGGTGCCGTCGTCGATCGCCGGGCTGTTCCTGCCGCCCGAGTCGAGCGGCGTGCAGCGCGGCGTGCCCTACTGGGCCCTGAACCGCGGCACCGCGCAGGTCGTCGTGCGCAGGCCAGACGGCTCGACGGTCTGGACGTTGGGGGCCGGCACCGCCGCCTGCTTCGTGCTCGGCGGGGAACTGGACACAGGTGGCTACTGGCACGGCTGGCCGGCCGGCGACGTGCAGGTCGGCTCGGTCTACCCGGGGCTGCGCTACACGGTCGACATCACGACCAACACCGCGAACCTGAACCTGCTCGAGCGCGTGGTCGCGCAGGGCTACGACGGCACGCAGCCGGCGGTCGTCGCGTGCCGCATCCGCGCTGGCGTGGCGGTGGGGACCACGCACCGGCTCAACCGTGCGCTGACGACCGGCAACACGTTCGCGGGCGTCTCGTGGGCGGCGGGCTCCTTCGCGCTGCTGACCGTTGAGGCGACGGCGATGGTTGCAGGATGGGGCGGTGGCGGTGGCCGCGGCGGTGCACCGGGCACCGGCGCGGCGACAGGCCTCGACGGCGAGAGCGGCGGCCAGGCCATCCGAGCCGAGATCCCCCTGCGCATCGACTGCCAGGGGCTGATCTTCGGCGGTGGCGGTGGCGGCGGTGGTGGCGGTTCGTCAACCACGCAGTTGACCGTCGTCGGCGGCGGTGGCGGCGGCGGCCGCGGCGGCAACATGAGCACGAACGGGGTGCTGCTCGGCTCGCCTGAAGGCGGTGCGAGCTCGCCGGCAGGGCCCGGCACCGGCGGTGGTCCGTTCGCCACCGGTGGCGGTGGCCTCGGCACGGGTGGTGGCGGCAATGGCGGATCTGGCGGCCTCGCGGCAGGAATCGGCTTCGCGGGCACCGCGTCGTCGACTGGGGCCGCCGGCGGTGCCGGTGGCGGAGCTGGCGCAGCGATCAGCTACCTCGCGGCCGCGGGCGCTCCAGCAGTGCTCGCCGGCGGCGGCAACATCCTCGGCGGCAGCGTCGCGGAGGCCACGTGAAGCTCGTCGGCAACCACTACCTGACGCAGGCCCAGCTCGAGGCCACGCGCATGGCGGTCACGCTGACCCGAACGCACATCTGGTCGGTCGAACGCACCGACGGGGTCGTGCACCGGTTCGCGTCGCACGACAAGGTGATCCCGTTCCAGGGGCACAACTACCGGCCGCTCGGACCGGACGCCTCCGACATGGAGCACGCCGAGGCCGGCGCCGAGAGCGACTTCGAGATGGTCGGGTTCCTCTCGTCGGACACGATCCGCGCGAGCGACATCCACGCCGGCCGCTACGAGGGCTGTCGCGTCGTGCACCACCTGGTCGACTGGCGCCGCCCGTGGATCTGGCACCGGCGGCACGTCTGGTGGGTGCGCGAGATCAACGAGACCGGCGGCATGTTCCGCGCGCAGGTGCAGGGGGTCGACCGGTTCCTGGTGATCCCCGCCGGGCGGCTCTACGAGCGCGAGTGCGACGTCGAGCTTGGCGGCAGCCTGTGCAAGGCGACGCCTCGGACCCTGTTCGGCGCCGTGGTCGAGGCGGTCGCTGCACCTGGCTCGACGATCCTCGGTCTGCCGCACCGGAATCTCGCGATGCGCTTCACGGCCGCCTCATGGACATGGTCGCCCGCGATCCGCGACGGGCTGCTGGCTCTCGGCAAGGTGGTCTGGACCAGCGGGCCGAACAAGGGCACTGAGCAGATGATCGGCGAGCACGTCGGGCGCGAGCTGACCCTCGAGGCCGAGACGCCGTTCCCGATCAAGGCGGGCGACACGTGCGCGATCTTCAGCGGCTGCGATGGCTCGTGGTCGACGTGCACGAACGACTACGACAACGGCGACAACTTCCAGGGGCAGCGGTTCATGCCGTCGACCGAGGACACCTACAAGAAGTCGTCAGAGTCCTGATGCCGCACGCGCGCGAGTTCGCGGCTGCAGCGGAGGCCCTGGCCGGTGTGCGGTGGCGCCGGCACGGGCGGAACCCGGTCGCGGGCCTCGACTGCGGCGGGCTTCCGGTCGCGGCCCTGGCGGCGGTCGGCATCGTGGCCGCGGACTCGCGGGACTACGACGCCGGCATGCCGCCGGCCGAGTTCCTGTGGCGGATGTGCCGCTCGAACGGGGGCGAGCAGCCGTGGTCGGATGCGGGCGAGGGGCGGCTCGCGCTGTGCTCGTGGGGGAGCGTCGCCGAGCCGCGGCACCTCGCGATCATGCTGGCGCGGCGGCGGATCGCGCACGTCGACGCGGCCGTGCGGCGCGTGGTCGTCGTCCCGGCCTCGTGGCTCGACGGCAAACTCGTCGCCGTGTTCCGCATGAACGGGCTCGACTACGGGGAACCATGGTCCAGATAGCCTTCGCTGCTGCAGCGCCTGCTCTCGGCCTCGCGGGGGCTGGCATTGGCGCGACCGCAACCGTTGCGGGCCTCGGGTTGTCGCTCCTGGCGGCCTACATCGATTCGACGGTCACCTACCCGATGCTGTTCGGGAAGAAGAACCCGAAGCCCGACGCGCTCGAAGGGTTCCAGATCAGCACCACCGATCCAGGCGCACCGCGCTGGATGGTGTTCGGGTCGCGCGCGTGGGTGCCGTGCCACTACCTGTGGTCCCAGAACATCCGGGACGAGGTGTCCGGCGGAGCCGGCGGCAAGGGAGGCGCGAGCCGCCCGTTCGTGCACACCGTGCGAGCCGACGTAGGCCTCGCTGCCGCTGACGGACCGATCCGGGAGCTCGATACCGTCTACGCCGACGAGCGGCCGTTCTGGTCGACTCAGTTCAATCGTGTTGTGGTCGAGGACCACCGCTGGACCATCAGCCCTGGTGTTGGCGCGGAGGCTGGCCTGCTCGTCATCCAGGCGACCGACGCCGACGCCACCGACTTCACCGGCATCTTCACCGGCGGTGATGGCGTTGAGTTCGTGCGACTCGAGAACGTCCTTCCGTTCGCGCTCAGTGGCTTCTACCGCACGGTCACAGTCCATCCTCACGCAGGCGGATCGAAGACCAGAATCGTCCTTCGCCCACTGCAGGGACAGACGCCTGCCGCAGGAGTCGCGGGGAGTCTATTCGAGCCTGCGAAGATCCGTCGCATCGACAGCGGTGCGGCTGCGCACACCTGGCTGTTCACAGTCGGACCCTACGCGACGGTTCGACCCATCAACGGCATCCTCGTGGGCGGCGCGACACCTCTGATCCCTGGTCGGCCCCAGATCACCGTCAACGACGTCCTGAAGATCTGGCAGGTCGGTGGCGTCTACCAGTTCGTCGGCTGGACGCCTGCTGCCGCGAACGGTCGCTACAGGTTGACGAACTACAACGTCTTCGCCGGCATCCCCTGGAACTCCAACGGCTACGCGCTGCAGTGGACGCCGCTCGACGGGCAGCCGAGCATGACGGGTGCTGGAACCGCGGCTCAGCCAGGGATCATCTACCGGGACCAGTCCGGCGCCGGCGAGTTCCTGTTCTTCGACGCCAACCAGAGTTCCCGGGTCTACATCGGCACCGATACGCAGGAACCAGACCCGACACTTGTCGCGAGTCAGCCTGACGCCCCGGCGCACCGAGGACTCGCCCACATCTCGCTGGCGAACTGGAACCTCGGCCCGCACGGCAACATCTTCCCGCGCGTCACCGCGTTGGTCAGGTCTCGGTCGGGAGAGACGGTTGCGAGCGCGATTCAGCGCATCTGCCTGCGCACGATGCTCGCAGAGCACGTCGACGTCTCTCACCTCCGTACGAAGCTGCTGCTCGGGCACTCGGTGCCTTCTGGGATGAGCTCCGCGCAGGCCTTGCAGCCTGTTGCCTTGTTCTACGGCATCACGATGCAAGACCGCGGCGGCGTGATGACTTTCCTGGATCGACGCGACCTGCCGGTCGTGACGGTGCGGACGAGCCACCTCAACGCGCGCCCCTACGGCGAGGCGACGACGATCCGCGGGTTCGTCGCGAACCGTGCGGACCGCGCCGACCTTCCGGAGCGCGTCGTCCTCGAGTACATCGATCCGGCCGAGGGCGCGAACGAGGCCGAGGGTGACGGTGCCCGCGCACCTGGTGCACCTGACCGCGGCGGCCGCGACACGCTGAAGATCAACCTGCGCCCGTTGGTCGCGTGGCCCCACGAGGTGAAGCGCCGCGCGCGCGAGCTGCGCCGCGAGCTGCAGCTCGAGAGCTACCGCGGCCAGGTCACGCTGCCGCCGACCTACGTCGACGTGCTTGCCGGGCACGTTCTGACCTTCGTGGCCAACAACTACGAGGACGAGCAGCTGCCGGGTGGCCCGACGATCGCATTCGACACGCGGCTGCGCGACATCGTGCCAGGCAGCGTGCAGCTGGAGGTGCGGTGGGCGAGCGGCCAGGTCGCGGCGCTGGTCGACGATGGTGCGGGTCACCTCCAAGGCTTCCCGGCCGGCATCACCGCCGCGGTCAACACGGTCAACTACGCCACCGGCCGGATCGAGCTGCTGTGCAGCGAGGCCCTCGACGCCACCTACGAACCGCGCCTCGACTACCGCTACGAGAAGCAGTGGCTGATGCGCGTGAACCGCGCCCAGGTCTCGGGCTACGACCAGTCGGTGACCTGCGACCTGGTCAGCACGACGCTCGACGATCCGCTGCCGCCGCTGCCGCGCGAACGACGCATTGGCCTCGGTGGAGCGCTCACCGCCGCCGTCCCGCAGTACCGATCGCACGTGATCGACCTGCCGCTGCCGTTCTCCGATCCTCGATCGATCGAGATCGGCGTGGCCACGGCACCCGAGTCCGGCGGCGCCTGGCGCGGGGCACAGGTCTACCAGTCGCCGAATGGCATCGACCGTTGGACGCCCATCGGTCTCGTGCAGGGCCGCTCGGTGATCGGCAACCTGCTGGCGAACAACCTGCCGGACCGGAGCGCTGGCTCGACCGCATCGATCGACTGGTCAACTGAGCTCGAGATCGTGCTGCCTGACGGCGCCGAGCTGACCGACGCGACCACCGACGAGATCGGCTGGGGCCAGAACTGGCTGCTGGTCGGCGACGAGCTGATCGGGTTCCACGAGGCCGAGGCCGACGTCGGCGGGGTGTGGCGGCTGCGCGGGCTGATCCGCGGCATGCGCCACACCGACCTCGCGATGGACACGCACCAGGACGGCGAACGGGTCGTGCTGCTGTCGCTGCTGGGCGTCTTCCACGGGCTCGTCTACGACGCGCCGGGCGGCTACGCGGCGGCGAACCGGACCTACCACCTGCGCGTGGTGCCCGGTGGCGCCTCGGTCGACCAGGTGCCGACGATCTCCACCCTGATCACCGGCAGGTCGGCGAGGCCAGCTCGGCCGATCCTCGAGCCGGAGCTGGTGCGCCAGCTGGACACCGGCGACGTGGAGGTGACCTGGGGCCGGCGCGGGCAGAACCAGGCCGTGCTGTTCGGCCCGTCGCCGCTGCTGGCGGGGGAGGTCGAGCGCTACGAGGTGGCGGCCTACAACGCGACCGCCGCGGCGGCGCTGGTCGGCAGTATCGGCCTCGATGCGGCGATCCAGGCGACCACGACCCGCCGCTGGATCGTCGGCGACGAGTCGATGGGGACGACCCTCGTCGAGCGCCGCGTGGTCTACGACCAGGCCGAGTGGTCGACGCACGGCTACACGCCCGACGTGACCGAGATAGGGTTCGCGGTGTGGCAGGTCGGGCTGGCCGGGCGAAGCGACCGCAGCGACGTCGCGATCCTGACGCCGACAATCTGACGAGGGTTCGCTGGTCGCTTTTTCGCGCCGCTACTCGTCGGGTCCATGTCGACGTCCGACCCGATCCTGGGCCTGCGTGAGCTGACCGAGGGCGACAGCTTGGGCTACCTGCGCCAGAACGACCGCAACCTGGTCACGGCCAGGCTCGGCGTCGACCGGCGCGTCGTGAGCAACAGCCTCGCGGCCCCGCCCGGGTCGGTGACGCGCGGCCAGGCATGGATCCTCAGCGGGTCCGGCACCGGCAACTGGGCCGGGCAGGCCGCCGGGACGGTGGCGGTCGCGCTCTCGGACAACCCGGCATCGCCCGCCGGGTGGTTCTTCTACGTGCCCTGGACGGGGCTCGAGCTCTACCTGCTCGCCGGTTCGCCGACCGGCTGGGTGCAGTGGAACGGGTCGGCCTGGGTGGCTCGCCCGTGATCCCCGAGACGGTCCAGGCGCCGCGCGTCGTGCGCGAGGACGGCAGGACGCCGTTCCGTGCGCCGCAGGCCGGCGCCGATCCGGTCGGCGACCAGGACCTCGTCACGAAGGGGTGGGCCGAGGAGAACCTCGGCGGGGACGGTGCGCCGACCACGGCCCAGTACATCCTGGGCGCAGCCGACGGTTCGCTGCCGAACGGTCGCGTCGTCACGAACTCGTTCGCGATCGAGTGGGATGTACTGACGGCTGGCGAGCTCAAGGCCAACCTGGGTTCCGGCGTGTTGCCGGCCGTGCTCGGTGCAGTGGCGACCTACTTCGCGCCGCTCGGCCACACGCACGGCGCGGCGGACATCGTCAGCGGCGTTCTCGCGGCGGCCCGCCTCGGCACCGGCACGCCGAGCAGCAGCACCTACCTGCGCGGCGACGGCGTCTGGTCGTCGACGTCGGTGTTCGCCGCGGCCAGCCACACGCACGCGGCCTCGGACATCACCAGCGGGACCATTGCCACGGCACGACTCGGCAGCGGCACCGCCAGCTCGACGACGTTCCTGCGCGGGGACAGCGCCTACAGCACCATCCCGACGGGCGCGATCGACGACAACGCGATCACGAACGCGAAGCTGCGCGACAGCGCCGCGCTCTCGGTCATCGGGCGATCGGCGAACAGCAGCGGCGACCCCGCCGACATCGCGACCTCCGCAGACGGCGACGTGCTGCGACGCAGCGGCACGACGCTCGGTTTCGGCACCGTCGCCACGGCCGGGATTGCCGACAACGCGATCAGCAACGCGAAGATCCGCGACAGTGCTGCCCTGTCGGTGATCGGTCGAGGCGCCAACAGCACCGGCGATCCAGCGGACATCGCAGCATCAAGCGACGGCGGCGTGCTGCGCCGCAAGGGGACCGCTCTCGCCTTCGGGCAGATCCTTGCCTCCGCGGTCGACATCGACACCGCAGCCTGGTCGGGCTTCCTCGACTCGGCTCGCGTGGCCGGCCTGCGGAACCTGCAGGAGCTGCTGGACCACATCGACGCGAACGGACTCGACGCACCATGAACTCCACCGCACTCCTCCGCGCCGCCGACGACGCAACGTCGAGCCTCCTCAACTACGGGCTCGGCGGGCTCGTGCTCGTCGTGTTCGTGGTCCCGATCTACCTCGGGATGGCACGCGCCGCGCAGAAGCGCGAGGACGCGCGCCTCGAGGTCGACAAGGCCGAGCGCGCCGCACGAGACGAGGAGCGGAAGGCTAGGTTCGCGCAGGACCTGCGCGACGCCGAACTGCGCGCCGAACGCGAGCGCAAGCTCGTCGACGCCCTGGTCGCATCAGTCGAGCAGCAGAAGCAGGCGCTCGATCAGTGGCGCCGCTTCGAGGAGCAGGAGGAGAAGGTGCACGCCGCGATCCTCCAGGGCCTTGGCCAGGTCACGGCGACGCTTGGCCAGATCGGCGAACGCCTCGCCACTCAGCAGCAGCACAGCGCCACCACGGCGACCGCCCAGACGCAGCTCGCCGAGCTCCTGGGCAGCGTTGCTCAGCAGATCCAGACCCTCAAGAGGACCGCATGAAGACCGCCCCGACCATCCGCCGCATTCTTCCCCTGTTCCTGCTTCTGCTCGTCGCCTGCGCCGGCGCGGCAGCGCGCACCAACGTGCAGCTGCCGGCCATCCGGTCGAGCTGGGGCAACCTGCGCGAGGCCGTCGTGCGCCAGCTAGTCGTCGAGCCGGACGCCGCCACCGAAGCCGCGATGGTGGGCGCCGACCAGGCGCTGCAGGTCGGCGACCCCGTGCAGGTCCTCGCCGTCGACTGGAAGCGCCTCGACCGCGCGATCGAGCTCGACCTCGCGCGCCAGATCGCCGCAGGCCAGATCGGGCCGCTCGGCGCCGAGTCGCGCCGCGGCCTGCTTGCCGAGTTCCACGACGCCATCCGTCTCTACACCCGAACCACCCAATGAAGCTCGTTCCCATGAAGCCCAACATCCAGCAGCAGTTCGCGGACGCCCTCACCCAGACCGGCGTCGACCTCAAGCAGGCCGGCGCCGACGTGGCGCTGTTCACCGCGCAGCGAGGCGCGCACGTCGCTTCCGTCGCCGCGGCGAACGAGCCCGGCCTCGAGCAGGTCATGCGCGACGAGCAGGACCGCTGCTTCCTGTTCGCCACGGGCCGAACCGTGCGCAGCGGCGACGTCGCGGACGCGCAGGCGTGGAGCCTGTTCCGCGGCTTCCTGATCGGCGTCGCGACTGCCTGAACCCGACCACCACCACGCCACCACGACTCCCATGGTTGTCCAGCTCAGCATCACCGGCCGCAACGCGATGGCCGACGCGTTTCAGACCCACGTCGGCACCTCGCCTGATCTCCAGATCTACGGCGGTGGGTCGATCCCGGCGAACGCCGCGGCTTCGGCGCTCGGCGCGCTGATCGGGCTTGGAACGCTGCCGTCGTCGTACCTCGGAGCAGCATCCGGGGGCGTGAAGTCGAAGGCTGGCACGTGGTCCTACGTGGGCCAGTCCGGTGCGGGTGCCGGCACCGCACCGACCTACTACCGCGTGGTGAAGTCGGGCGTCTGCCACGAGCAGGGAACCTGCGGGCCCGCGGTGGTGCTGACCACCAGCGCGCTGACGGCGGTCAACGGCAACGTGCTCACGTTCGCCAGCACGACGGGCGTGGTGGTGGGGCGCAACGTCTCCGGCACCGGCATCCCGGCGGGCGCCACGGTCGTGGCGGTGACCAGCACCACGGTCACGCTGTCGCACACGTCGACGGCTGGCGTCGCCAGCGGCACGGCGATCACGTTCTCGCCCGACCTGGTGACGAACTCGCCCACGATCAGCAACGGGCAGCAGGGCGATGTTTCGGCCTACTCGTTCACCGTGGGCGGGGCCTGATCGGGCGTGGCGATCTACGCTGATTGGCTGTGCCAGTCGGGCATCCGGCGCACCGTCGCCGGCTTCGTGCACGACCTCAGCGTGATCGCCGAGTCGCCGGACGAGATCGACCGCGTCGAGTTCGCTCTGACGGTCAACGGCTCTCCAGGCGCGACGCTGACGGCCACAAGCGAGACGATCCGCACGCCGAACTTCTCGAACGCACAGGGCCTGATGCCTCGCTGCCCTGATGGGCAGATGTCGAGCATCCCCGGATGGGGCGTGGGACTCGACCTCTCCACGGTGGCGGCCGGCACCATCGTGGTGACCGCAACGGTCTTTGATTCGCTGGGCGGCTCGTACGTGCTGCCCGACACGATGACCGTCTACAACGACACGGACGGCGGCGACCGGCGGCCGCGCACCGTGACGCTGTACGCCGACGGCGACGCGGGCAGCGACGCGAACAACGGCACGAGCTGGGCACAGGCGGTCCGGACGCCGATGCGGGCAGTGCAGCTCGGCCGGCACAGCACCACGGGCGAGATCGGCGGCCTGGTCGTGAACTGCCGCGGGACGTTCACGGACCTGAGTGGCGGGATCTTCCCTGAGACGCGCACGAGCGGCGAATGGTGGTGCGAGTGGCGCGCCGACGCCGCCGGCGCCTGGCTGAACGTGACCGGGTCCAACACGCTGAGCCAGCGCACCATCTACAGCGGCACGACGGGCGGCGGGGTCGCGACGCGGCACCGCTGGATCGGCTTCCGTGCTGCTCGCGCCCCTGTCTCCTACAACTTCGGCGGCACCGTCGATCACTGGATGGACGGGTGCTGGGACGAGGCCACGGGCTACATGGGCGCAGAGGCGTGGCACGTCGACTACGCCCAGAACGGCGTGAACGGATTCACGTGGGGCAACAACGGCCCCGGTGGCGCGCCGCGCATGAGCTACACCGGCTGCAGGATCAGCGGTGTGCTGCTCGGGTTCGAGCAGTCGCGGCTGCTGCTGGACTGCGTCTGCGAGGACTTCATCGGCATCGCGACGAAGGCTGGCAGCACGGTGTCGAGCGGCTGGCTCTGTGCCAACTACATCATGCGCCGGCAGCGCTACCGGGTGCGCGAGGTGCAGGGCTTCGTCCGCATGGACGCGGACGCCACGATGGGCAAGGGGCGGCCTGCGCTGACGATCACCAAGCCGACCAGCGGCACGGCGCGCATCACTGGCCCGGTAGGCGGCTACGACTTCTCGATCGACGCGGCTGGCCTGGTGGGATCGACCAGGTGGGGGCTGCGGTTCAGCGGCACCGGCGCAATCGGCCTGGACGCGTCCTCCGGCCGCGTCGTCACCGCGGTCGGCAACACCGGCGGAGCTCCGTGGGTCGAGGTCACGGCCCCTGACGCTTCCGCTGGCAGCATCGCCGCGAACACGGCCAGCTTCTGGACGGCGCAGTTGGCGACCGGCCCGGACCCTGGCCGCGAGTACTGGTACATCCACCCCGACGGGATTCAGATCGAGCGCGCCGGCAACCGGGACATCGTCTCGGACTGCGCCATCTACGACTGCGACGGGATGCAGTCGTACTTCACCTCGGGCAACTCGCAGAACCTGTGCCTGTGGCGCAACCTGCGGGACGACGGGAGTGGCGGCAACTCGTTCAACTGGGCTGGCACTTCTCCAAGCATCACGAATGCCTACCTGAAGAACCTGACCATCGTGGGGCCGTTCTCGTGCAACGCGACGGTCTGGACCGGCACGGTGATCGAGAACTGCATCTTCGGGTCGGCCGGCGGCAACGTGACCGGAGCTCCGGCCGGCGGCGCCACCGTGCGCTACTGCCACTGGATCAGCGGCTCGACGGTGGGGACCAACGCGACCAGCGGTGCATCGTGGTACGCGAACGATCCGACGGCAGACCCGTTCCCGTTCGAGCCAGCGACCAAGGGCAATGGCTCGCCGTCGGTGGTGGACGTCAGTGCGTGGGCCTACTCGAGCAGCGGGAGCACCCGCGGCGTGCTGCGCCACGTTGGCGATCTCGACTGGTCTGTGCCGGAGTCGACGGTCACCGTGGTCACCTACGACCACAGCGCGCACGCGAGCCCGCGCTACACCGCCACGGTGAACGGCGAGCCGCTGCCGATCTGGGGGCGCACCACCGACACGCAGTTCACGACGCCTTACTGGAGCGGCGGATCCAACATCGACCAGAGCGGTGCCACGTTCGGGGCATCCGGGCCCGTTGAGATCGTGGTGTCGAAGGTCAGCGGCAGCATCACGGCCGGGAAGGTCTACACAAACGACCCCTCCGGCCCGGTGATCCCAAGCACCGTTGCCGGTGGAACGCTGTCGTTCACCTGTCCCTACGACACGATCGCCTGGTGCGAGATCAATGGCCTACGTGGGCAGCCGCTGATTATGAGCAGCCGCCCGATCATCACGCAGCCGGTCGGGGCGACGGTCGACATCTACGATGGCTCGCAGACCAGCGCGACCGCCGGGCGCACGCTGGTGTTCGAGGCCGGCACGCACACCATCGGCCAGTCCTTCGAGGTGCCGGCCGGCGCGACGGTCTGGTTGCACGGCGAGGCGTGGGTGATCGGCTCGTGGAAGCTGGTCGACAGCGCCGGAGGGCACCTGATCGACGGACACGGCATCACATCGGGCGAGTGGGGGAGCGCGATCCGAGCGTGGATCCGCGCTCTGCCGACCTTCGAGGAGATGGTCACCTACAGCTTGGTCTACGGGCCGTACGTGGCTAGCTCGAACAGCATCGTCAGGGGGATCACGCTGCTCGACTCACCGTTCTACTCGACGTTTCTTGGCGCCAACATCTACGAGCGCTGCACGGTCATCGCGCCGTGGTGGGGGAACCAGAACGCGTTCTTCCTCGCGCAGAAGTGGCCGGAGCTCACCGCAAGCGTCTCCAAGTGCGTCGCCTTCGTGCACGACGACATTCTCGATCTGGCCGAGTACTACGGCGCGCACACGTTCCCCGACAACATCATCGGGAGCATCGCGTCGGCGTCGTTCATCGTGTCGTACTGGCCGGCCGCCGACAGTGGCACTACGCACGTCGCGACCAACACCACCGTGGTGTGCCTCAACTACGCCATCCCGAGTGGAGTCGGCGCGATCGTGCTAGCCTGGTGCGACGGCAGCGACAGCTCGCAGGTGGTCGACGGGGTCCTGCTCGACGGCGTCCGGTTCGTGGGAAGCGAGATCAACGGCCGTCCGTTCGATCTGCGGAACAAGCTCTACCCGATCGAGTGGGGCGCGCAGGCCTCGGCGCTCGGGCAGATCCAGGACTTCGAGATCCGGAACGTCACGTTCGAGGTGGCGCCGGCCAACAAGAGCTACATCAAGGGGAAGGACGCGAATAACCGGCCGCGGCGCATCGCACTCGTCAACGTCTGGTACGGAGCGACTCGCCTGACGGCTGGCAACTTCCTCGACTACTTCGAGATCGACGAGTTCGTCGAGGACATCACGGTCGACGGCGTCCGCGTCGACATGGTCCGCACCACCGGCGCAGCAGCGGTGCAGCTCGGCGCGGCCGGCACCAGCGGCCTGGTTGTCGGCGCGTCGGGCATCGCGGCCGTGCCGATCGGTGCCGCGGGATCGTCGGGCCTGCTGATCGCGGCGAGCGGCCAGGCCACGGTGTGGGTGCGCGCCGGCGGCACGTCGGAGATCGGGGCGGTGGTTCCGGAGACGCCGGCCGTGCCGGCGAACGTCGCGCGGGGGCCTGGGGTGGCGCCTGGGCGGCGGCTGCGGCGCACCGGGTGGTGGACGTGGCTGCAGCCGTGGTGAAAGCGAGTCGGCCCCGGAAGGTAGCACTCACTTCCGAGGCCGGCGTCGCGCAGCGATAGGGGGCAGTCGCTGCACGCCAGGGAGCGCCCTGCTGGCGCAGGGGCTCTGCATCGGGTCGAGAACCTGGGCGTGCGGGCACCGTAGGCGATGCCGGAGGTTCGTCAAGCGGGGCGCTTCACCAGCAGTCGGCGTAGCGCTCCGCGGACTCCAGCACGCCCCATTCGCGGCGCTGGCGCGTCTTCGCAGTGTTTTCCGATCGAGCCCGCCACTTGGCCTCGAAGACGGGCCAGTAGCGCATGATCGTCGCGACGATGCTCAGGACAATGTGCTGCCCGTCGGGTCGCTTCCTGGCCTCTTCGTGCGACAGAGCAACCGTTTCGGGGAGCCATCTGGTCCCGGGCACGTAGCTCGTCGCCTCGATGTTGTCGATTCGTCCCAGCGAGTCGAACTCGACCGCGATGCGGCCGGTGTCCAGAACGCGTACGTCGCACTTCGGGATCTGGCCGGCAACCTCTGGCCACGCAGGCGCAGGATTGTCCCAAAGCAGCCGCAGCGTCGCCGTTGCAACGAAAGCCTCGCCGTCCTCAGGAGCAAAGATGCTCAACGTCAACGATCCCCTCGGAAGGCCAACGGATGGCAGGGCCTCGATGTCGATCCCGTCGCACCTGGAGGTCGACGGCACTGGCATGCTTGGGTACTGGCGGCTCATCGCGTTGCTGGTGGATAGACCGTGACGATGCGGATGCTACCAGGGAAACCATCGGCTGCCGGGCGAACCACCACGAACACGATCTGGCAGATCACCCGGCGCCCGCCGATCACGGGGCGGAACCAGCGGCAGTACTTCGTGTCGCCGGACCTCCCGTAGGACTGGTGCGAGACCTCATCCTCGCGTCCGGAGTTGGGGTTCTTGACGCCATCAAGGTAGACGTCGATCGGCAGCCCGGCGTCCAGCGCGCGCTGGAACACGGCGGTCTGATCTGTCGGCTCCATCTGCTCGAACAGGTCGGCGTCG
>ERZ869921.366-NODE-366-length-30119-cov-5.559839_pt1 | contig 30119 bp, 40 predicted proteins | sample MGYA00579310_ERZ869921 | MGnify/ENA primary metagenome ERZ869921 (study PRJEB32216, sample SAMN09231816) | wastewater metagenome | place: USA: Maryland | collected 2016-06-21 | study: EMG produced TPA metagenomics assembly of the PRJNA472060 data set (Reclaimed... | reverse complement strand
TGTTGGTTGTATTAGTAAGAGTAGGTGTGAAGGTGCTTTCAACATACACTTTCCACGAATTGACTGAACCCGCTTGACTTTCTAAGATATATCCAGAAGTTCCTGCATCATTGTTTGGCTTTAATGCACCCGAAAATCTTATGTTACCAGCAACGTCTAAGACTTCAGATGGCGCTGTTAGCGCACCTATCTTTATGGCCCCGTTTACTAAAAGCTGATCTGATGAGTTTAGCGTCATTCGTGGATTCCAGTCGGAAACGCTATTGCCGCCGCCGTCTGACCAAAAGAAACTACCTGAATTGCTTGTGGTAAATTCAGTTCCGTAAGCAGAATGATAGCCTAAAAATGCACCGTAGAACGATCCTGCACCGCCGTTGAACCATGTTATACCAGGAGGTGTTGATCCTGCATTAGCTATCTGTGTAGAATTTACATCAAGCCAGCTTGTAATATCTGCCGCTGAACCGGCCAGTTGTAAAGCGTTTTTTGTTTTATTATAGGTCATCCCGGCATCCCCAGCAGGATTATCGGTTCCGTCAAAAAATGTGACGTGTGTATTTGTTCCTGTAATTGTCCCGCCGCCGCCGCCACTGCCGAACCCTTGTTGTTTTACCCATGCTGTTGAAGCGGCTTTTCCGCTACTATCATTTGTTGCCACAGTAGGAACTCTAACAGTGTCTTCAAACTTGTGGCTCCCATAATGCCGACTTTGTGCAACTCCGATAAGTGGTAATAAAAAAACAAAAAATAATATTTTTTTCATAATGATAAAATTGCTTGATAATATAATTGCATATACCTATAATGCCCTATTGCACTTGGATGAATACCATCTGTGTAATAACCCGGACTTGCATACGTTGCGAAAATTGATTCTAAGTGAGGTTGAATAATACCGTCAAACTCTCCCGTCCCTACATGGGTTAAAATCTTGGTGTTAAATTCATCAATACCGGCATTGTATTCAGCCTCTGTTGTCCAGGCGCAATACGTTCCCTGATTTCGATGTATGAGCGTTGATATAATAACCTTAAACCCTGCCGCATGAGCAAGGGCGCAATATTGTAATGTTCTGGCTACAATAGAATCAGCATTGCAGGTAAAAAGCATCTCATTCCCCGATTCCTGAAATATTATTACGTTTTCAACTGCCGGGTTATAAGTAGGAACGATGTTAGTAGGAAACTCCGTTATCATTGTAGAGGTTAACCGCCCGTATGAAAACCCTCCATCCATGTAAGCAAAGCCCGGAGTGGAAAATGGAACTGTGTCCATTAACAAGTATTGAGGGGGAGTAGCACCACTACAGCAATAAGTAAAGTAGGAATTGCCGTCTGCGACAATATGAACTCCGTTTAAATTAATGCCGCTTGATTTTTCTATACCTAAAACCTCTTTTTGGCAACTACTGTTTAAAAAGAGTAACAGGGGGATTATATATATTAGATTTTTCATTTCGATTTTATTTTATTTTAAAGCACTCCAACTCCTTTAGGATTATTAAGCGTGCCGGATGACCCGTTTATATCGCACACAATATACAAGTCGGCAGATGAACTGAATGTATAAGTATATATCGCACTGCCCCACGTTGCCCCACTATCAGTGCTTAATTCAATCGTGAGTGTTGAGCCCACCCTGTGTAGTCTAATTAAATCGCCTGTAGTAACTCCAACAATAGACCCACCGGCAGAACCACCATCTACTTTTGTAACTGCATTACTTGATATATATATTCCTGCCTCTACCCCTGAATATCCTGTAGTGGCATTAGCGGTGTTAAAACCCAAAATTGCATCCCCCGTTCCCGTTACATGGCGCATATATATATAGCCATCAACTCCCGATGGTAATTTCAGAGTTGAAAGTCCGTTACCCCCATAACCTCCTGTTCCCGATGTCACAGTCCATACACCTGCCGTATTTGTTAATGGTACATCTTGTGTCGGAAAAGTTATATCCACCGCTCCGCCGCCGGGAGGAGTTGCGGGGGTTATGTCTATTATACTTGCCCACCCTCTAATAATAATTCTTTCACTATCTGATAAAGGCGGGTCAAAAGTAAATTCACCAGTTGAAGCGTTAAATGTGTAGCCATCAATATCAGAAGAATCTTGCTCTATCCCTTCCCTGATCAGAGTAACCCTTTTACCTATAAAAGAACTATCCTGATACTCAAATTCTCCATCTTCTGGGAAATTAGTTGTAACTCCAACCCTTGCCCGTAGTTGAAAAAAAGCCGACCCAATGGATGAAGAAGAAACGTTGATATAACAGCTACACGAATCTTTCCATTGCAGATAATCGTTATCTGATCTGCCCGTAGTGTTTATTACTGTTGTGGGCTGATATCCTTTTGTACCAGACCCGTTTGTTCCGTAAACTTTATAATTACCTGGTGTCTGGGAATCATTTTTTAAAAAAGCTGAATCTCCAACAATTTCAACAGATTTTACTCCCGTTACAGAACCACCGCCACCGCTTGAACTGATAACGTAAGGACTGCCTGTTGTACCGCTACCTGTTACTGTCACATTCGTTCCGGCTGATAATAAACCGGCAATCGTCCCATACGGCTGCAGCTTCTTTACAAAGTATTCTACCCCGTTTTTTTTGTACAGCAACGAATCATTCCGGGAGTAGGCCGTGTCCATGCCGCCTATCTCGCTGTAATTCGCTACCCGGTTCCATACGCCGCCGGAATAAATATAAAACCTGCTATTGACCGTATCAAGTGCTACCTGACCATCCGTATTCCATAAGCTACGAAGCCCCGAAGGTGCGCCGTTATAGCGGGGAACTACAAGGGTAGAATCGAATCCACCGGCTATCCACTTATACCGTGCCCCGATACCGGTATAACCCGGAGGGGTCTGTCCAAAAGAGTAACAACTTGCCAGTAAAAAAATAGCTACTAAAATCCTTTTCATAGTTAATATTTAAAAGTCACACTTACCTTTTCTGCCGTCCTTAGTACCGGCCCATCGCCAGTAAGAACAGAACCCTCATTTAAAAAAACCAAATTACCTGCCGATGCCTCATGCACCACTTCCCTATCCCCTGGAACTGTGTTTTGCGTTACATTATACCCCAACCCTTCCCTATGAACCCGCAATACATTGACATAGGCCAGCTCCGGATCATTGATAATCGTAGTTTCGGGGATTAGATAATATTGTTTTGTTTTTATCATCGCTGGAATAAAACGTAAATCCTTTGCGAACCGTCAAAAATCAAATCAGCCGGGAAAACAATCCTAACAGGGCTGTCTAAAAACTGGCACTCCCTTGTTCCGGCTGTCGGCGTTCCACTAACTAAATCAAACCCCGTCCCCTCCACGTCAACACCGAGAATTGTGTCAGTGAATAATAGTGTATAATTTGTACCATCATACTCACCAGACGATGCCCCGGTAATATAATTCTGCCCATTAACTGTCTGCCAGTAATCAGCGAATATGCCGCTCGTTGCTACCGCTGGTGGCTCAGTATCTTCAATAATATAAGCACCCGTACCCTTTAATTCAATCGAACATTGTGAAAAATCACCAAACGGGCCGTTAATATCCATTTGCCCTATTAATACGTTCCCTGTTATTTGTTTACTGGCTCCGTCCGAATCGGTAAATGTTATCCTTACTAACTGCTTTACCCTTCTGACTGAAGTTTGCAGCGCATAGAAAAAGGTTAATGTGGTTGCGTTGGCTATTTTAGTCAACCCTGATACTGACATACTCCATTCTTCCCGCCTTACCATAAACTCCCTGAATAATCCAGATGTAGTTGATGTAATAGGTATAAACTCAGGAGTTCGTGAAAACGAACAATCCGTTCCGCAAAGGATCGGATAGTAATCGTCTGTTACATACATCTCAATTATCGCATTACTACCATGTATCGCTTCTGCCATTACTGCTTATATTTAAATTCATGGTTATCGTAATTCTTTTCTATTGTTAAATCAACCGCCTCCCTGAATGTTCCCGTCCAGCCCTGGCTATCGTGATTCTGATTAAACGTAAGCAGGTGAAAATATCTGTTCACTAAATTGGTTGATGTATCAATCGGGTTCCACTTGTTTATTAAATGAGCCGTATCTGGTAACCCGCCTGAGCGTGTTAAGTCCAAATCACAACCCTGCAATGTTGCCTGCAATACCCTCATTTCGTTTTTAAACTGGTTCCATACATCGAATAGTTGAATATGCCCGTAGGGATGCTCCCAATCTGAAGATGGGTACCCGCCATCGGGATATACGGCAGCATTATAAAAATTCCCGGCCAATACATAAGCCGAGCCGTTAAATTCAAATAATCCGCCTTTAAATAATTTCTTTGGGGAATCAGATATAAAAACTTCCCTTTCTCTTTTGGCTTTGTAGTTACCCGATTGCGTTGTTTTGTGGTATTGGCCGGTGTAGCTTTGATACGATCCGTTGATAAAAGGAATGTAGGTAAATGATAAATTATTATACCAAATATTCACGTTATCGTCCGAACTGCTTAATTGATTAAACTGGTTAATCCAAATATAAAGACTGCCGGAAACCGGAATTGGGGGAGCGTCCCAATTAATTGTTCTCCATTCTGTGTCATTCTCGTCAAAATCTACTGACGTACTTCCCTTCGCAGTAAACAAAGTCCAGTTAGATGTATTATACCAAACGGGAATGCCGTCACCTGTTGAGGCCTCGCCCAATACCCACCAACTATTATCGTCTCCGTGTAAAACGGCTCTGAATAGCCTTGCATTGCCATTGCCCCCGGTTGATATATCTGATTCAAGTCTGAAGTCGATAGACATTGAAAACTTATCCTTCTCATCTACATAAATGGCCTCGCTCTCAATATAAGTCGCATCATTTATACTTGACGTTTCAAATGAAGTCCGGGGGGTTAAAACAATATATCTTTCTGTTTCGTAATCATTACTATTAAACTGACGGTGAATAGCAACTGCCGTCCCGTCAACCGTTCCGTAATAGCCTGGCACTCCTTCTCTCAAGGTCCAGCAATCTAACGCATACGTTTTCTCTGGAAAAGTGTCATCAATAACGTCACCCCTGGAAAAGTCCTTATTACAAGGGACTTCCCTTGGTATATTGTAATTAAAATCTAACCTTACCGATTTGTGCGCCCTGTTCACCACCGCAACGCTTGCCTCCTCGCTAAACTTTATTGACTTTACCTTGCCTATCTCTTTCCTAAAATCAATCTCTCCTAAATTGCTTACAAACGATCCCGATGAATCGAACTTGGTTACATACAGTCCCCTTGTCGGGTGTTCAACTTCGTCCCTTCTCAATACCCACCATTGGCCTTTCATCTGAAATAAAACAGCTTCCTCACCTAACATTCTTTCGATAGCCGAATAACAATCTATTGAAGCTCCTATCTCATCCTCAAATGTTTTCGCCTCTAAATATGTTGTATAAAAAAAATGCTCAGGGTCAGTATTTGGAGTGGAAATATCTGATACATTGGAAGCTAACTTTATATTGAAAGCCGCATACATATCCAACTCCATACCTGTTTGACGCAACGCCCACGTTAAGTAATCGCTGATCTTATGATAGCCCTGTGGGTTTTCTACATCAGCATTAACTAAGGCAATGTCTTTTAATAAGCCTAAACCATCATTTGCCGTTAAGCTGACCGTATTAGGAACAGGAAGTAGCGCCTCGCTCATGCCCTCCAATACCAGGAAGCCCTTGAAAATAGTTACAGTATCCGTCCCAATGTAATAGTGTACACTCCACCGCTGATCAGATCCTTTGGCGAAAGTGGACATATTGATATTGGACGTGGATTCAAAATTAATAGTTAGCTGTTGTGCCAATATCGGGGTAAACGGATCCTCATTATTATCTATTACAGATACATTAGCAGGTTCGCCTGAGCCTTGTAATTCGTAAACGGTAGCTGTATCACCGTCATCAATCAGATTATCATTATCGGAGATATCAATATAGCATTGAATATCCTCTGTTTCATGAAAGGCTTGCCAGTTAATTCTATATATGGTTCCTGGTTTAGACATTTACACCCTGGTATCTATCGGTTCTGTTTAGTAATAATTTTAATTCGTTTCCGCTAACGGCTAATCTGCCATTAAATATTATAGTAGGGGTTGCCGATCCAGCTATGCCCCCGAGTTGATTATTAGGTATTATTCTGCCGGAAGTGGAGGGAACGAAAACCTCTCGACCCTGCTCGCCTACTACATAAGGTTGCCCGGAACCAACAGGCCCCCCGGCAGCACGGAAGCCTAATAGACTGCTGAATATTTGTTTAAATCCGGATGCGCCCTGAAACCCTACACCGGCTGCACCGCCTGTAACGGCTGAAAGAATAGCCGCCAAAGCAACGGTTGTAATCAGTTTACTAATTAATGCCGTTAAAGATTGAATCACAGCTTGCCCAAATGCTTTAAAAGCATTACCGCCCTGTGCTATGGTATCGAAGAATGTTTGGAATGCGGGTGTGACAAAGTTTGTAACAATGTTCCCCAGGGCATTCATTTTTTGCACCTCTCTATCAAATTCTTCACCCGTCCCAACTTGCGTACCTGCTACGCCGCCCCCGGTAATATCAAAAGCCTTTGGCCTGATCTTATACTTTTTGGCAAACTGTAAATCAAGCAACTGCTGAAAATCTACATTGGATGCAAAAGATAAATCACGGGGCTTTTCTATGGTAATTCTATCGGGGCTTAAATTTAAGTTAGCTGGTTTTAGTTCAATAGATTTTGAGTAATTACCCAACTCATCAAACAGATTTTTTATGTCCTGCTCTATTGTCCCTAATTGTCTTTTTTGTGAGCCTCCTATATCGGGGAAAAGCCTTACACCCGATAAGTCAGTTTTATTTTGTAATGATGCCTGAAAGTTTTTAACCCCTGCTAATAAATCTTTTTCAGCTTTACTTGCGGCAACCCCTTGCATCTTTAATAGCTGCTCAATCTTCTGTTCTATCTGAGCCTGTATAATCTTTGCAGCAATAACGTTCTTTAAATTACCTAAGTAGTTTTTGTATGCATTATCTAATCCGATAACAGCATTCCCTTCTAATTTTAACCCGGCAAATATTTCCGGTTGAATCCGTTGTAATTCTTTTATTGCGCCCAATCTCCTTTCCCTGGTTTCCGTTTCATTTTTCAAAACAGTAACTAAAGAGCCAACCTCGGTTGCTTCTCTTGCAATCTCTTTAAATACGCCGTTTATAGAATCTCTTAGGGCATCTGCCGCCGTCTTTGCTTTTTCTGCGGCCTTACCTGCACCAAACAACTTATCTCCAAAAACAACCGCTAAAGAAGAGACAATACCTAATGCAAGCCCCAAACCGCCAGCACCGCCAAGTTCTTTACCAAGTGCTTTGAGTGCGCCGCCTGTCGTTCCTGTAGTAGCTTTTAATCTTTGGAATGATTCAAGTAAAGGGTTAAGGTTATTCGCAATACCTATAAACCCATAAGGGGCATCCTGAGCAACACGGGAAAGGTTTGAAAGGGCTAAGGTTGATTGGTTTGAGACATTAGGTAATTTACTTAAAGCCGCATGCGCTTTCCCGACGGCAGGAGGTAAAGTATTTAAAGACTGGTTAACCTTATTAATACCGGCAACAGCATTATTAACATCAGCCCCAATCTTTACCTGCATTTCTGCCATTAGTTACTTTTTTCTGCTTCTTTAAACCTTCTCAATACATCTAAATTCCTGGCATCTATTTCAAACCGCTTCAACCTATTACTATCACCTATCAGCTTTTTCAACTTCTCATCATCGGCTAACGGCATATTGCTAAAGGGGTTAAATTTATCAGTCCACGCTGCCACAATAGGGGTTACTCCCCACCTAACTAACCTGTAATCGTTCAACCGTCTATTATAATACCCCTTATGAAGCAACCAATAATCCTCTTGCTCCATATCGTAGAAGTCATACGGATTGATCCCTATCTCACCGAATGCTTCGGATCGTAGCTCATCCCAGGTTAGGCCCCGCTCTCCAGGGCTTGCCCTTCCCCCGGTGATGTAGTTAAAGCAGCATAACGATTGATTAAATCGGTAATCTCACTATCTTCTTTTACTCCTAACCATCCTTCCACATCTTCCTTCGTAAAGTCCTCGGTCGTTTTAATCACTTTACAATAAGTTCGCATACCGGCATAAACCATATTTACAACAAAGTCAAACTGGCTCTCGGGCTTTAGCAGGATGTCAGTAGTATTTAACGGATCGCTGCCGGTGGCCTGTCCAAAGAATTTAGTAAACCAAAATTTACCAATATCTAATACCCTATCCTTGCCGTCAAGGTTTACGGTTAGTTGTTTTTCTGTCATGGGTAGTTTTATTTATTAGGATTCAATTACGTTAAGTGTTCCAACGCCTTCAAGATTCCAGGTGAATTTTGCTACTTCGCCATTAGCACCTGTAAACTGTGAACTCACGAAATAACCATAGCCAGAAAAACGGATTGCCTCCCCTGCACCATAAGTGCTAAAAGCAAGGTTTCTCATAATCCACTCCACTTTGGTAACATCGTTTTGCCACGTTGCGACTTGGTCGTAAGACACCTCTGATCCTGTTGGTGCTACATTAAACACCGCCGAGCCGTTAGCCTTGAAATCCGGCGTTTGCACACCTTTAAACGGGCCGCAGGTTTTTGTCTTTACTGTGGTCACATCGTTAGTTAAATCGAATGTTAGCGTTTCCTCGCAAACCATTCTTCTGAATGTTCCGGTATCGGCTTCCCTAACCAAAAATTCGATGTCTGCACCTTGTACTTCTGTTGCCATTTTTTATCTGTTTTAACTTGTTTGTAAAATCCTTGAATTATATCTCGATACCTTCCGGTAAGTCTTTTCTGTGTTGTTTGATTCAGCCAGGTAGTTACTTGTTTCACGTGTCACATTTAGTATCTGCATCCCCGCCTGTGCGGATAAACCTGTTCTGAATGGTGCTGTTAATGCAAGTGCCGTAATCTGCCCGTCTATATTTTCCACCACCGATCTGTTTATATTTATAGTGTGCTTTGTAACGATGTCAACTATTACCACCGTATCATTTACGAATGACCTTTTATTACTTTGATCCGATTCGCCTTCTGCTCTTAATAGAACATAGTGTTCTGAAATCGCAGCACTACCAAAATCAATAGGAGCATCTTCTTTAAAAACCATCACAGACTTACCCGAATAGCTGAGCGATCCGCTTAATAAAGCGTGCCACGCATCGAGTAATCTGCCCATTGTGTTTATCATAATTTGATGTCCCCTAATAACTGTTTTATATCCGTCTCCGCTTGCTTCTTTGCTATTGGTGTTTGAAGGAAGAAATAAGGATGAGGGTAAATACCCCCGTTTGCCCTTAACCCCTTGCCTTTAAACTGTGCAGCATAAGCCGCTAATTCTGTTGGTACGCTCACCTTTGTTATTGTTCCAAATTCCAAATAAGGAGAGTACTTCGCTCCTGATACAATCGTAAATGATAGCTTCCCATTCTTATAATACGTTATCGAATTTCTCAATACACCCATGTCAACCGGCGCATCCTTCTTAGCATTCCTTACAAAAACCTTTGCCACATCTTCAATTATGCCATTAACCCTTTTTTCAAGGACTTCCGGCATCTTTGCCATCTTATCCTGCAACTCCTTTAGCCCCTTTATATTAATGTTGTACCCCTGTGCCATCACATTTGAATAACCAATGAAATCTGCTCTCGTTTTCCTTCTCAATACTGTTCACCGTGTACCGTAATCCATCATATACCACTCGCCAATCTCCTGATGGTCTGAAATCCGGCCTGAATCTTATCCGAAATGTAACCGTAGGCCTTAACTGCGTCTGCCCATTAACATCAACCTTTGACCCCCCGTTTCTTTTCACCTGCCCAAAACAATTATATCTTACTGTCGTATGCGTCCAGTCACCAAGCGCACTTTTTACCGATGTCCACTTTTCCAGCCGTATCGGTTTGCTTAGGCTATCCATGTCCACGGTCTTTTGTAGTTTCCAATCGTTGAGAAAGCATAGGCCGGAGCCTCCCCGATTACCCTTTTCTCATACCAGTAAGAAACCATTTGCATAATAGCAAGTCTTACCTCTTCGGGACATTCATCATAACCGGCCTCGTAAATAACTGTTAGCCTGTCCCCTTTCGGACATTCTAACTGCACAAAATCAAAACCGAAACTCTCTATCGCATCCGTTCCCGCCGCCTGGCCGTTTGAATACGCTACCGATGTAATGGATTGCACCGGCCCGTAAGGGAGTTCAAAATCTCCTGCACCGTTTTTAATAAGTGCCTTCCAGGTATGATCCTTAAAAGAGCAACCGCAATAATCCTCACACTTCTTCCGGGCTGCTTTAATCATGTTGGTAAGGAGCGTATCATCAAAATCAAAATCCCATAGACTGTCCGTTGTGCTTTCATCGGTATCAACAAAGCCTTACAGCCGCAGATAGTCTTTCAACTCCCCGAGTGTAACCGGTTCAGCCGATGCTGTCTCGCTGATGTCCTTCGTATCGTAGTATAGATTCTGGTTATTCATTTGATCTTAATAGTTCCTACCCGTGTTTGGATCTCAGTAACAGGCTTTGCTTCGGATAACTGCTTTTCTAACTCAGCGATCCGGGCCTTTAATTCTTCCACCTGTTTTTGTAACTCTTCCATTTTATTTATTTGAAAAGGGGGGAAGTCTTACAGCACTCCCCGCCCTTTATATACCCACTATCAACTGCACACGCTTAACTTTCTAACGCTGTTTGAGCATCAGAGAAATCACCATAGATGATTCTGTCCGCTCTGTCAGCCGCCATCGTTACCCTTTCCTCGATAAGTATAGTAACCATGTTGTAGATCGCATCGTTTTCATTCTGATCGTAGAAACGAACAGTCAGACCGGCACGAACACCCACTTTTACTTTACTGAAATCGCCCAGGAAGAATTTATCAGACGTTACCGCAGTATGTGGTGCGATAGGTGCTCCGAATAAATTCGGGATATTCTGATTTGGTGCGCCAAACAGATAATTACCTGTTGTGTCCTTAGAAAGGATCATCACGGCATAATCAGAAGGATGAAGCAATACAGCGTTAGCGGCACTCTTCAAATTCCTCAACTGTGTCCATGCTGCAACAAGTACATCGTAGTTATTAGCTTCGATAGAACCTGTAAACAACCCGGCAAGTGATGTTGGAGTTGAATAAGCAGTAGAGTTAAAAGTCTGATTCAGACCTAAGAACTCACCGCCTGCACTATTGGTAAGGAACATTGAATCCTCTTTTGCAAGAAGTTCTTCTACACCTACACCGGTGATCTCATCCTGCATCCAGGGAATGTCAGCCAGGTACTCCTCTGGAACCTTGTAGTAATGTGCGACCTTTGTGATCGGCACGAGTGTTTTTCCCCAGTCGCGATCTGATTGTGGCTTCACAGCACCAACACCTACCGATGTCGGGCCGCCTTCACCGCCTGCATCACGGATAACATAGGCATCTGTTCCTGATCCTTGCGGAACTACACGCATGAAGTCACGAACGTGCTTCATTTCGTAAGGCTTGCGGCCTGGCTCCCATAAGGCGGGGCCGGGAATAAATGCCTGCGTACCTGATACGCTGATGTTTGAATTTGCTCCGATGTTGCCAACGGTTTTCATTTCAAACTGGATAGCTTTACGGCCATTCTTTGTATAATTCGCCAACGCCTCTTTTTGCGCTTCAAACGCCTGGGCAAACTGCGATTTAGTTGAACCGTCAACAATGACGTTTTTACCTTTTGCGATCAGTTCATCAAGTGCCTTCTGGTTTTCAACGGCCGCTTTTTCAGCATCCATTTTATACTGCTTCAAACCGTCGATCTCACTCTTTAACGGATTGATTGCTTTTTCCAGATGCTCTTCAATTTGTTTTGCTGCTTTCGTACCCATCTTTGATTCTACATCTCCGAGTACTGATTTTAATTCGGATAATTCCGCTTCGGAAAATCCTTTTTTCTCTTCTGCCATGATCTTTTTCTTTTTCTTAGTTAATAAAATCCGCTATCTGTTTCCAGTTGCGAGTTGTCTTAACATCCTTCCCTTCATCCGGCAGAGTGAGATTAGTCGGCTCTGTGGCCTTTAAGTCTATGATGTATTGTTGTAATTGCTTAATTTCTATTAGTAGTAACTCAACCGTTTCATCTGTTGCTGATGTGTTACGGCAGAACTTGTCTAATGCTTTTATTCTTATGTTCACGTCCTCGAGATTCATTCCCTTCATACCCGTTACCGGCGTTTCAGGATTCGATCCCCATGCCGTGAGGCTTGATCCTTCCCATAACCGTAATTCAGTCATGTAATTGGCATCACTCTTTCTATCTTCCTTGATTGTTTTAAACCCGATGGAGTGTTCTGTAATCAGTCCACTATCCACCATTTTTAAATAATCCTGGCCGAGCGTATGTGTCCCCACTTTTGATTCGTAGTAAAGCCCTTTCGTGTCCTCTGTAAGGGCTAATATTTTTCCGAGGGGTTTTGTTACATCGTGGTTAAGCAAGTGCTTAACACGGGGCTGAGCTGACATTGGGCCATTCTCAGCGATTGTTTTAGTAAAAGCTCCTTTTACGATCACATCGCCATCCGCATCTATATTCCCAAACGAGGAAAAATAACCTGTTACGATTCCTTGCTTCACATCTGCATCCTTGATTGATGCAAGTCCATTCCCTGTTTTGTATTGATACATTTTCATACTCACTTTTTCTTTGGTATTAACCTTCCGTCCAAATCTCTTTTCGCTATCACGGCCACGCTACACCTACAGTTGATCGTGCTTTCTGCCTTCGCCTGTGGATCACCTGGAAACATTAACTGATCTCCATTGCGGGGATCGGTAAACGGTTCGTTATAATCCACTATCTGCCCATTCAACCCCTTATGCGAGGCATGATCTTCTGGATCATTACCCCTCGTTCTTCTATCTTCGGCAGCGATCCATTCCTTATTCTGCTCAAACTCAAACGTAGAGCCAGCCGCCATCGCTCCGGTATTCGCTGCCCTTGTTACCTCTGTTCTCACAATCCTTGCCGCCTGAGTTCTGCTAAGGGGTAAATCTTCTAACTCTTTAATCGTTTCAGCAATACCCCATCCGTTTTCTATCGCTTTATTTAAAGTATTTAAAAGAACTTCCCTGGTTGATTCTGATACCCGGTAAACAATCTTGTCAAGTAAGAACCGGAACAGATAGTTTTTAATAAAATCTACCCATGTTTGGTTAAAGCCGAACCCTTTTGTTTCTAAGCCGCTTACCGACTTCGCCGGCTTTTTTGCTGCTCTTTTCTGTGCGAGTAAATCCCGCCATTGATGCCTCGCAAATCTCATCCCTACCGTGATGTATAAATCTTCTATCACCTTCCCAAGACTGCCGGAATCAACTTCCCGGGTCAACTGCTGATAACCCGCCTGGATCCCCTCAGCTTTAATAATGTCAATCAAAGAACTAATCCTCTCCGCTATCGCTTTTCTCACTTTCGGGTAGTACATCAACTCGTACCGCCGTTGTATTATATGATTCTGCTCGCTCAATCAACCGTTGTTTATAATAGTTTCTCAAATTGTCCAATCTTATCTTCTCGATCCGGCACCCGTCTTTCTCCTTTTGAGTCATAGGGTACTTTTTATACATTGCTCGCCTGATTTCCCTCTCCGTCATTTACATAGTCCATTCTCTGACCCATTCTTTCATCTTGGTGATCTCAGCCGATTGCGCTTCTATTATATTTTCCGCCAATTTCTTTAACTCATCATGTGTAGCCTTATCAATAGCCATTTTAGACATCTTTATTGCCGCCTCATGGTGATCTATCATTTCCTTCAGCCATTCAACATCACTAAACCTCATTCTCTTTACGAGGTCGAGCATTGCGTCAATTAATTTATCCTCCATTATTCCCACCCTCCAATTTAATTTATAATTTAATTTATCCTCCATTATTCCCACCCTCCAATGCCTCATCAACAACGTTATACCCGTCCAATGGCTGAAACCCGGTAGGGATCATTATCTCTTTTAGTCCCGGATCGCTTTCCTCAATATCCATTCCCATCAGCCCCAACTTATATTCCCACGACACCGGCAATTCCCTTACCCATGCCCATTTTTCTTTCATGTCATCCTGTAACTCCGTATAACAACTCGCATCGTAGTCAACAAAAACATTCTGCCCCTTATAACCCCAATCCGTCCCTAGCTTCCTATTAAAGTGATCCCGGAATGAATTAAGTAGAGGTATTGCACCCCTTGTCGTTAATGCTTTCTCTCCCTCTTTCTGATTATTATAACTCTTATTCTCTGGATCGTTCAATAACTGTGAAGGAACACCGCCGAACACATTACAGAACCGCCTTAACGTCCATTTCTCACTCTCGATAATTCCTAAATCAACCGGGGAAAGACCAACATCAACCACACCCATCTTGTAACCGCTTGTAGCTGTTTTCCCTGCGTTATCCGGGCCGCCATATTGTTTCCCCTGTAATATCTTTTTGATCTCCTGTGCCTGTGCGTTACCTTGCTCAGGGCTAAACCTTATGTCATCCATAAACACGATCTTCTTAGGCCCCTGGTTCTGGAATTGCGCCGCTTCGGTTTTATTAGCTGAGTTAGATTTGTCCGTTAAGAGTAAAGCCGCTTTCATTGGAGCTAAACCGAACAAATGAGATCCCATTACATCGTAATTAGGATTGTAATACTTATCGTGTAATACATTCTCCTTTGCGATTGTTTCAATCTGCCAATCTGTTAGCTTATAACCAACCTCGCTAACCAGCATCGAGGGGAACTCTTTACTAGCTACTATCGTCATTAGGTTATAAGGGAGAATCGTTAGGCTCTGTGGTTTACCACCGTTAGCCCCTGCGCTTAATAGATCAGCGTAAATCATACGACCGCCGCAAATCATTTTAAAGATGGCTGAATCAGCTACTAAATCCGAAAACGTGCAGGATTCGTTAGGAAACTTCAATAGGTCGTTAAGTTTCGCATCGTCAAAATCAACTAACGCTTTCTTCCTGTAATACTGAGCCTGTTTATAATCATCTCCCGAAATATCCTTTTTGGACATTATCGCCTTGTATCGTTTCAAAGAACTTTCGTCTGTAACCTTGTAAACACCCCAACTCGGAATCCTTACTTTCTCCGCTATCAGGTTGACGATTGAAAAAATAATGTCATTAGCCTGGTAGCCGTTGGTTATGTAGGTAGTCTTATTATCTTCACTAGAAATAAGATTACCGTTTATCTGATAGCTTACGCCTGTCTGATACGCTTTAACCCCGGATAACCTTATTAAAAACTTCTGCCACTTGTTCATATTACCATACTGCTATTTCAAACCGGGGGGCTAAATCAAACCATTCCCGCATCATTAATGTATCCGAAAAGTCAGGGCTTCGACCTATCAACTCCTTCACCTTATCTTTTGGCATCACCTGTCTTTTCCCGTCCTTATCCATGTTGTATTGCTTCACCTGTTCTAATTCCTGAATGATCTGTTGTTTTATGTTCACATCGTCACAATCAATAAACAGCCCACCCTTATTTATCCTTTCCGCCAACCTGAAATAACATTGGCTTTTCAGATTATTGTAATTATCCTGTCCGAATGTCAAAGGGTTGTCTAATGGTCTGCTATTATTCACAAACCCCTTACAACCTAATATGTCAACCACTCCACCGCCCACACCGTCCTCATCCGCTATTGTGTTACTGTTCGGGACGGAGTGTATCTGCTGCATCCTCTTTATCTCGTTCGCCGTCTGTTGTACATTATAACCCTTGTAAACAAACAACTGCACTCTAAACCCGCTCCATATACCTATCACCGTTTTATCATTTCCGAACCGGGCCACATCGCAGGTTATTAACTTATCCCCGGTGCTTACATAGTTATTCGTAAAGCAATCGAGTATCTTTTCATAGCTTATCAACGCCGCCGGATCATCATCATATTCCCAGTTACCGTTCAATAACCTTTCCCTGCTGTTCTTATCCAATCCTCTTAATGATTCGATATAGTGAGGACTGATATAAGGGTTATCGGTAACAAGAGCCTGGATAAACTGCCGATCCTTTTTTAACTCTCCCTGCCTCGCTGGTTGGTAGAACTCATAATAAGCCCAGTTCTTTGAGGGGTTACCACACATTAGCATCTTAGGGATTAATCCGATCGTTGTATGACCCTTAGCACAAACCCATTTAGACGGCTTCCCGGTTTGATCCACTTCTAAAACCTTCGCTTTGTTCTGATCACCGCAAACATTACAGTAACAATCAAGTTTGTATCGAATCCTTGACTTTAGAATGTTCTTAGCCTTTTCGGTTACCTGTGGTGCTTCGTCAACAAATGCCCCAGTAATCTCTAAAGACCCCAAGCTATCAAACTGTGGATCTGACGGATAACTAAACAGGTCTGCCAAAATAATCTGAGAGCTATTTGGCAGGGTGATAATGCTCGATTGCTCATTATACCTGAAATGCTCCCCGGATCTTAACCCTTGCTGTTTACATACTTCAAAGAACGAATTGAGAGTAGTCTTCTTTAATGTCTTCAATTCCGACCTACCCATTAACCACCGGGAGCCTGGATATTTAAAAGCTGACTTTAAATTCCAATAACCCCCAAAATGACTTTTACCACCACCGGCAGCACCGCCGTAATAAATCTCGGTTGTGATGCTGTCCTCTAAATAATCAAGAGCTTTGGTCTGTTTTGTTGTCAGCTTCATAAGTCCTTTCCTCATTCCAGTTGATCGTCAAACCACCGCTTAACTGAATATCCTGTTTTGCTTTACCGTAAGCCCGATCTAATAAAACCTCTGCCGCCCTTACATCACCTTTCGTTGCCTTTGCCCTCAGAGCCATCAGGATAGCTTTTGCGGCCTCTATTCCGTCCTTATCCTCACCTAATACATCAGCCAATAACTTGTCTAATTCGGGCAGCTTTTTAGGTCTGCCGTTAGGGTTTCCGCTTTCGCCTTTCTTGAATGGTATAAGGCCATCTGTATTTGGATTATCATTCGCCACTATTCACTGTTAATTCTCTGATTTCATATAAAATCCCGTTTCTCTTTATTTCAATATCCGGGTCTAACTTTCTCATTCTATCTACTATCACCTGGCAGTATTTGGGGTCGAGTTCCATCCCGTAACACTTGCGGTTGAGTTGGTGCGATGCTACCATTGTTGTTCCGCTTCCTAAAAATAAATCTAATACAGAATTTTCACAAAAGTTTTGAACAAAGTGAGCTGCAAAATCTATCGGAAAAGTTGCATTGTGTTCTTTAACTACGTTTTTATTTTGTTTGCTTATATCTAAAACATTGCTTAATGTGCCTCTAAATTGTTTCGTTCCAATAGCTCTATTTGCTTTATGACTAAAAACATGAATATATTCAAACTGACTATTCAAAACATTTTCAGCCATTGCTGGTTGAGCGTTTTGTTTTTGCCAAATTAAAGTATCTGCATAAAATGATTTCATGTTATAAAGAAAATCAATTAATGCTGTTTTATTGCCTGATAAACTTTGAATGTTTACAAATGAATAATCTGAAAACAATAATGTGTTATTTGTAAAATCAATCAATAAATTAAGATACTCACTTTCTGTTTTATTATCTGAATCATTTGCATATTTTGATGTTTTACCCATTTTTATTTCGGTTGGTGTTGTACCTGCGTTATATGGTGGACTTGTAAAACTTATTTCAGCTTTACTTCCATTCATCAACTTTGCTACTTGGTCGGAATCCGTACTATCCCCACATAACAACCTATGCTCCCCAATATCAAACAGATCACCCAGCACAATATCGGTCGTTACATCTTCCGGTATTTCGTAATCATCTTCCCCGGCTTCAGGCAGCACCTTAAACTTGTCCGGTATATCCAACCCCCACTCTTCCGCCTCCGGCCAATCGGCCTGTATAGCCTGCCAATCCCACTCTCCAAAGCCAACGTTATCTTTAATGATAAACTCTTTCTGCTGTTCAGGTGTCAAAGAACTTGCCTTTATAATCGGCACTTGTTTCAATCCAGCCTCTTTACAGGCTTTTAATCTCATGTTCCCGCCGAGGACAATCATCTCATCGTTTACTACTATCGGCCTTAGTTCGAGCATTTCGGGAAATTCCTTTATGCTCTTTACTAACTTTTCAAACTTGTCATCCTTGATTAATCGAGGATTGTTTGGGTTTGGTTTTATGTCTGCTAATTTTGCAGTTTCACTATTAAACATTGTTACTTCTTGTTATTTTAACACGCTTACGAGACTTTCAGAAACGACAATGGCCGAACATATAGCCCAGCCTGTACCTTACTTATGCTTGTTAAGGTTGTTTTTGATTGTCTTTAATTATAAAGAGTTAATCTTTATGAATTAAATTTACGACCACTATTTACCCTTGTGATAATGGGATTTTTCCTATTTTAGTTAAGTGAGTGATTAAGTGAGCGATGCTCTTACAGTCGTAGTACCGCTTCATGACTTCTATTCGAGCGGAGACTGATTTAGATTTTAGATTTATTTCGTACCCGATCTCTTTTGCCGTCAATCCTTCTGAACACATTTTAACTATGAGTTCATCGGTCTGATCTAACTCCTTTTTCGTGGTTCTCATGTAATTCGTATTTAGATTTTTCAGGATATAGTTCTTCGAGTATCTCAATCATTGCCGGATCAATAGACTGCGGGGAAGTTGAAAAGAATAAAGCATCTTTAATCTTATTCAGCCGGCACTCCTTAGTTTCCTTTTCATGCAGCTTGCAATCTTTCATTTCCTCCCCTTCGCTTTCGCTCGTTGTGTCGAACTTACAGTAAAGAGATTTAACGATATACTTCTTTTTGTCCCAGTCTAATCCCGCTATCTGGTTAAAATAGTTCTCCCGGTAAATGATCGGTGCATGGATGTCGAAGTAATTAAACTCCTCCGTTAGCTTTAAGGCTGTGTTAATCACTAACTGCTTATACCCACCGTGCGACCTTTCAATGGATCTTTCGAGCGTTCCGTCATACCAGTACTTTATATCCCTTATGTGCAGATCCTTTGTGAGATAAATATCATCTTGCCATTGCAAAACAATGCTTCCCGCATGGGCGAATGATTGTTTTATCTTGGTTAAGATGTTCTTACTTGCTTTTCTCTCCGGCTCTGATACCTCGATAAACCGTACCCCTGTGATCCATTCCGGGAACCTGTCACCGATCAGATAAATATGGTTATACCCGGTTAAATGCTTTTCGATTGACCGGAGCGCATACTTTAACTCTATCCCATTGCTCACCTCGTGCCGGTAGGGTATAATTATATTCACGCCTGTATGTTTGTAGTCTTTATTAACGTGCCACGGCCAGGAGTTGATGTAAGCAAGTAGCTGATCTTTGGTCATTACCCTTTGCTTATGGAGTAACTCCCTGTTTGTTTTAAAGAAAGGATTTGCCACGCAGCTATCAGGCCCGCACCAATGGTCGAAGTGATAGATATTTCCCTTTGTCCTTTGCCGCTTTACTCCGAGCCGTAACGATCTTTCATGCCGTTCAATATCTTCCGGAGCATAAGAGATCATGTACTCATTCTCCCCGCCTATTTTTAGAAATGTTTCCCGGTTCCACATCACCGCCCCACCGAAGGATGGTGTGCCGTTTGGTTCATCCGTTGCATACACCCCCAAGTCGTTAGTTAGCCTGTTGCGCTCCCTCTTCCTTATCCGGTGGAAAATCCCATCGTAAGGGTAAACCATTTCAAACCCCTGTCTTAGCTTATTAACCGATTCAAGCAATTGCATGGGTGGCACAGCTACATCACAGTCCCAATTCGCTATGTACTTAGTCGTTGCATCCCGGGCCATCTCATTGAGCATCCGGGTACGGTGGAATTTTTCATAGTCGAATTTTTTATAGTTCGGTGTGTAGTGGAAATTATTTGATCCCTGCTCCCCGACTACTATCGTCGTGTCAAAGTCCTGTGAGATTAGTTTTAGGCAGTTATCCAGGTTTGTTTTCCTATCCTGGCTGTCATGATATACCGGGATCGTAAAGGTTACATCGGTTAAGTCTATTTTTTTGCCCTCGTGTTCATGAGTAATCCATTTACCCGAATAGAAATTTATATCGCCGTACTGCTTTAATAAAGATCCGGCAAATAAGTGATTGGGCTGGATGACCTTTTCGGATCCCGATAACCAGGCCGCCCACCAATGGAAAGTTGAGTTGGCAATAATGTGGCTATCACAAAGGCTCATCAGGCATAGCTGCTCAACGTCTTTTGATTTGGGGAAGTAAGCATTTTCTAAGCATCCGAAATGGAACTTACAGTAATCAAGATCATCAGAAATAAATACCAGATTACAATCCCTCCAGTTAGGAAAGTGTTCTCCGAGTGCTGTAATATAGTAGAGAGGCGGGAGGACGTAGTAACACCCGCTTGTGACGTAATCGGTGCGCCGGACACCGATTGAAATGGTGGGTCTTGTAAATAGGGAGGCAAATTTCTCTTTTACCTTTAATTTGTAGTTATGTTTAAATTTTACTTCTTCACGTGTCTGTTCATCAAAATACTTTTCGCTCTGCCAATAGCCTAAAAAATCAATGTTCTTTGAGTAGTCTAATGATTCATAGGGTGACGGATCAAAGCTAAAGGACGGCTCATTTGCCTTGCTCGTGGTGGTGATCACCCCGGTATTCGGTGGTTTTTCAAAGTATTGGAAAATCGGATTATCGGGGAGAATTAATTCTGCCCCCTTCTTTCTTGCGAGTGCCGACAAAAAGGCCCATTGGAATAGCATGTTACCCGTTCTCCCATAGCGGGAAAATTTTGTCATTGTAATCATTCAGCGAGTATTGGTAAACAAACCAAAACCTTTTCTTTATAGTGAACGCCGGGACGATGTTCGTCCTCAATAGAGAAAGTATAACAGTCGGGATAGTATTCATCAATTTGGTCAGCAAATTTCTTAGCCGTTGCCCAGCCTTGCTGATCGTCAATTAAAACAACGTGCCTGCCGTGATTTAATATGATGGTAAGTTCTTTTAATAGAATGTTATCCTGCTCAGCTTCTTTATCCCCGCTCATTAATTCATCATGTAGTGCGGTTCCCGGCCCCGATGGGTGTGCGTCCAGCCAAAATACGGAAGGAATAGGGCAGCCGCTTATCATTTCTGGGAGCAGGTCAGTTGATCGCCCGAAGTGTAATTTTACTGAAGGGTTATTTTTGAAACGCTCAGATGATTTGCGGTAGAATTTTTCGTATAATTCAACGGAGATGACTTTTTCAAATCCTGCGGACAGGGCTGCCTGTACGGATTCTCCTATGTGAGTGCCGGTTTCTATAAGTGTATTGGAGTATTTACGATAAGGCGAAAAATCCATGTCGGAATCAAATATACTAAATGTTCCGAACTTTCAATAATTTATGAAAAATTATTTTTCTTCTAATTTATCACGGTAGCAATTATCACAGATCGGATCGAGATACTTCGCATCCTTCACATCACCGACCTGAATATACGGCACGAGCATAACACCCTCGATCGGCAGTTTACAGACCGAACAGATCCCGTTACCTGGGAGTTCATCAAATCCAAATTCTATATTTATTCCGAAATTCATCTTACTTTGTCCGCCGGTAGACTTTGCAAATTCGTAAATAGATACCCCATTTTGTTCAAGAATATCTAAAAAATCCAGTTGTTTCTTAACGTCTATCAAAATCTTTGCTTTTTAGCGGAAATAGTTACACTAAAATTTGGAATGTGGCAATTAATTCCATTATATTTGTGTTGTACAAATCAAATAAACGAAATCACACGGATATGGCAAAGTTTAAAAAAGAGGTATTGGACATTATGAAATCAGACATCGACCTGTTCGCTGCTATTTCAAAGGAGTTGGGTATTAAGCCGCCTTCATTACCAATGGCGATTGAAAGGAATAGTAACCGCCTCAATCAATACAGTATTGTTACTCTGGTTGCAAATCATTTAGGGAAGCACCCGGACGATTTACTTGAAGAGGATATCAAAGATAATACGATTGCGGCCTAAATCATATACAACAAAGTGGTAATTCATAGCAAAGAAGATGTTAAAGGTAGCCTACATAAAAAAGCCCGAACCGGACAAAGTAAAGCAGATGTGGGCTTTGATTGAGCGGAACCACCAGCGCAAATTGGCAAAACAAAAATCTAAAACCAAACAATCATGATACTATCAAAATCTTTCGAGCGGTTGCGTAACAATCAAAACCATGTCCTTGAGGTCTGCTGCTCGGTCAATTCAAAAGATGACATCGGCGATCTGTCTTACCAGGATTACATTGTGAAATTATATGTGAACGGGAAATATGTTGCGGAGATCAGCGATGTACTGGACAATGCCGGACTGTTCACGGACTTAGTAGATAGTATTGAATGGGAAGAATTATACGCCGATAAGATGGCGGAGAAGGAGGAGGCGGCATGACAACCCTCCCCGATCACCAATTTGCCGACATCAATGACTGGTATCAATACATTCATAACCTCTTAACACCAACACATGAATCTTTTAAAATCAATCTTGCTGAATCCCGCCGCCCTTATAGTATTCTGCATAATAGCAATTACCGGCCTTATTCTTATTCGCTACTGGAAAAGAAAAGAAGCGAAACAAACCGAACGGAAGCGCAAAGCTGAGATTGATCGGCTGCTGATGCCGGAGGAATACGAGATGGAAATGTATCATAAAAATTAATCAACATGGATAATACAGTAATTGAAGTACTAAACTTTGAACACGGAAATAAAGTGATTGAATGGTTTAAATCGCAGGGGGTTAATACAAAAGGTTATATTGGCAGTTTTACAAAAGAGGACAACGATGATGCTCGATTCTACGGTTTTATTAATGGGGTGTTTTCTTGTTACAGTTTTAAGAGGGTGATAAAAAAGAACGCCGCCGTCATCACCCTACCCGAAGAAACATATCCACGAAAAATGATGGTTTCAGATGATGGGGAAAATTGGTTTAATGGAATTGTGTATGGTAAAATTGATTTGGGCTATGTGATTAAGCTTAAATATTACCTTTTTTTCGACAACACCAGTTTCGTTGTTTACAAATACGCCAAAGAAATCGAGCCTGTTAAAACCGAATTAACCATTCCCGAAGTAGAACAAAAACTGAACCTGCCAGCCGGATCGCTCCGTATAAAAAAGTAAAAACTGACTAACCTTTTCTCATATAGCAATCGTTAAGGCCGGTTGATCTCGACTGGCCGATTTTAAACTAAACCAAATAATCAAAATATATGGAACCGAACAAAACACATTGGAAAAAGCTAACCAACCCCGATTATATCGGAGCGTACAGTTTAATGATTGGCGAAACAAGCCCCGACCTGGTTGTGCAGATCACGGCAGTAAAAAGAGAACTGGTTACCGGAGCGGACGGGAAGAAAGAAGAATGCACCGTTGCTCATTTAAAGAATCAGAAGCCAATGATCTTAAACAGCACGAATCAAAAAGCGATTCAAAAAGCACTCGGTACACCTTTTATCGAGGAGTGGTGCGGAAAGTCGATAACGCTTTATGTGGCTAAGGTAAAGGCCTTTGGTGATGTGGTAGACGCATTACGTGTTCGTACCGATGCACCCAAATTAAAACTGCCTGAGTTAACGCCATCTCATGCGAAGTGGGGGGCAGCGGTTACCGCCCTAAAAGCAGGGAACACAACAATCGAAAAGATTAAAACTAACTATTCAATATCACCCGCAAACGAAACTGAACTATGCAACCTTTCAAAATTAGAGCCAGCGCAATAAGCGACATAATGGGTTATCCCGATAAGACGGAAGTCCCTGCCGGAGCAATTACCTATCTAAAGAAATGGATTAAGGAGCAGCTATACGGGAAGCAAAAAGAATTTTCATCGAAATATACCGATAAGGGCGTACAGATGGAACCAGGAGCGATTGAGTTCGCCTCCGAATATTTCGGGTGGGGCATGGTAGATAAGAACGAACAGGCATTTAACAATGAATTTATTCAAGGTACGCCCGATATTATTTTAGCCACATCGGTTGAGGATCTTAAATGCTCCTGGGATTGCTTTACGTTTCCCTTCTTTGAGGACACTCCCGATAAGGGCTATTGGTGGCAACTACAGGGCTATATGTGGCTGACAGATAAATCTAATGCAGGGCTTGTTTATACGCTTATGGATGCCCCTGAATCAATCGTAGAACAGGAAGCAAAGAAAGAATCTTTAAAGTCAGGCATGGATGAACTCGATATTGAAATATACGAAAAGATCAGGGAGCAAATGACCTACTCACATCTTCCCGAAGAGCTACGGATAAAAAGATACTCCATTAAAAGGGATGACAAAGCGATTGAACAGATCGAAACCAGGGTGTCATCTTGCAGGGATTACATCGAAAAGAATTTATCAAAATCATTTAATCACTTATTAATAGAAACGGTATGAATTTAAAAGGTAAAGTTATTAAGGTCGGCGATATTCAGGTAGTATCTGACAAGTTCTCTAAACGTGAGTTATGGCTTGAAGTCCCGGACGGCGAATACCCGCAAACGCTTTGTATCGAGTTTGTAAATGGTAAAATCGGATTACTCGATAGCCTTTCAGTAGGTAGCGAAGCGGATGTATCAATAAATCTTAGAGGCAGGGTGCATAAGGATAAATGCTATAATACTATTCAAGGGTGGAAGATTGACGTTACGGGGCAGGCAGCTCAGCCGGAAATCTTACCAACTAATTTAACTGACCCAAAAGACGATCTGCCCTTTTAAATGAAGCACTCTGTTTTCATACACATTTCAGACGGCGGGATCGTAAACAAACCCCCGGTTAAGGCTCTGTTTGCATCCCTGCCGAATGGAAAGTATTTAGTCGAAGTCAGCAGCGCAAAGAAAAGAAGCAATCAGCAAAATAGATATTATCATGGCTTAGTAGTTCCGATGGTTCGCCAGGGATTGAAGGGTATTGGTAATGATGTTACGCTGGAAGAGACGCACGAATTTTTAAAGGCCGAATTTAATTACTCTGAGATCGTCAACACTTCAACCGGCGAGATCAAAAACATTCCATTAAGTACAACCAGGCTCACCACGATAGGTTTTATGGAGTTTATTGAGAAGGTGCAGCGATGGGCAGCAGAATGGTTAGGAATAAATATTCCTTCCCCGAATGAGCAGCTAAGTATTGACTATGAAATTGCGCTGGCAAAATACGATCAGGATTTAAATACGAAAATAATACAATGACCTACACTGAAAAGTTATCAGCGATTCGCAACGGCTTTGCCCCGAAAACAACCGGGCCAAAAGAAAAGAAACCTATTGCTAAGCGTTCTGAAAAGATGAAAGTAGAGATGAAAAAATATATCCCGGCCATGAAAGCATTTTTAGCCATGCCGGAAAACCAGTTCTGTAAAATAAGGATGAAAGGATGCAAGGGGAAGGCTGCCTGTGTACATCATACGGCGGGACGTGATGGGGTAAAACTGCACGATACCTCCGATTGGGTACCGAGTTGTTTAGTTTGCAATCTAACGGTAGAAACGTCAGATAAAGAAGCAAGAGAGAAGGGGTTTAAAAAGTCCAGACATAAAAAGATACTAACCCTTATTTCATAGCAGATGGTTTGGTTTTAACCGGGCTGTGTCCACGGCCTGGTTTTTTTTAAAATAGTAAAGTATGCCTAAAAAAATAACTACTCCTCAGATGATCGCTGATATCAAAAAAATGCTTCAGCGCAATTCGATCAAAGAAACGGCTAAACACTTCCCGGTATCGTATTACACCGTCTGGAATGTAGCGAAGGGAAACTATGAAAAAGCGAAGCCGTATGCGAGGAAAAAAGAACTGTGGGATAGATGTCCGATAACTGGATTAAAATAATTGATATGAAACGAGTGTGTGAATTAGAGATTGGAGATGTGTTCCGGTATATGAACCAAACCAGAATAGTGACAAATATCGGTAATGGTTCTATAACACATAAGATATTAAACGATGACGGGCTAATTAAATCAGGGACAATCGGGGAGTTTGGTATCAATTCGCAGGCAAGGGTGGCATTTGAGTTTAATAAAAAATCTAATATTATAAATAATGATTTACAGAGACCACTTTCAGAATTATAAATCTTATGCGATCCCAAAGGCTCAGCTAATTATTGCTGATATACCATATAACCTGGGGAATAATGCCTATGCCTCAAACCCTGCATGGTATAAGGATGGCGATAATAGCAACGGTGAAAGCCATTTGGCCGGGAAAAATTTCTTTGATACAGATGAAGATTTTAGGCCTGCTGAGTTTATGCACTTCTGCTCAACCATGCTGAAGGCTGAAAAAAAACCTGTAAAAGTTGAAGGTGAGGCAAGGCAAAAAGGTGATGCCCCTTGTATGGTGCTGTTTTGTGCCTTTGACCAGCAAATGTATTTAATAGAGCTGGCTAAAAGATATGGACTAAATAATTATATCAATCTGGTATTTCGTAAAAACTTTTCAGCGCAGGTTTTAAAGGCCAATATGAAGGTAGTCGGTAATTGCGAGTACGGGTTAATCCTTTACAGAGACCGTCTCCCTAAGTTCAGGAATAACGGTAAAATGATATTTAACTGCATGGATTGGCCACGGGATAATGAGAGTGAAAAGATCCATCCGACACAAAAGCCGGTTGAGTTATTAAAAACATTGATCGAAATATTTACTGATCCGGGAGACGTGGTAATTGACCCGGTTGCCGGCAGCGGCTCTACTTTGGTAGCAGCAGAACGATTGAATAGAAAGGGATTTGGCTTTGAGATTAAAAAAGATTTTTATACCAAAGCGAGTGCATGGCTGGCTGATGAAAAATTGAGTAAAAAAGAAATAAACGAATTAGGTTTTGCAAAAACTAAACTATCAAAAACAGCCCCGACACTTTGGTAAATCGCATGACCTTCCCCTCACGGATCAGGTTCCTTAATGACGATACCGAAGCGATCTATCTGGAGGAGATCGTTACAAAAGATAAGAAGGCAGACAGGTCAGCGAGGTATGAGTTCGTGAAAGCGAGGGTAAACAAAGGGAAGCGGTTTAGCCTGTTGCTCTCCCAGGTGGAAAAGTTGAGAGGAGATAAATTAATCGAAACGGAGTAAAATAAATTTTTTGTATGAATAAAAATAATCGTAAATTGTGCCTGACGACAAAAGTAGAGTTCTTTCAATTACTATTATTATTTATTGATACCCCCGGAGAATCGGTGAAAGTCCGATCTACACTTAGCTCTGCTAATTGTCGTCTCCACCGGGGCTTTAACCTATGCTAAAAAGTATAGTTTTTAAACGCTAAATAAAATAGTATGAGTAACCCCATCTGGACCTTCACCCTCGACATGAGCAAAGACGGATCCTATCACATCTGGACGCAGAAAAAAGAACACCTGACAACCAGGGAGCAGGAGAAATTTCGAGCCATCAACAAACGAATCGCAGAAGTAGTCCAGGAAGTGATCGTAAGGGCGAAACAGGAACGACTTGAATTTGGTTAATCTTCCCCCACCTACGAAACGAATAGTAGATTATCCTAACTGACTTAACGAACCGAGAGAAAAATATCCTATGCCGAATAGAATGCTGCGAGACTGGACTGGCTCCGACAAGATAAATTCTTTATCCGTGAATGCGGAAAGGTTCTTTGTAAGATTAATAATGAAGGTTGATGATTTTGGTTGCTTTTACGCTGATACAAGATTGTTGAAAGCTAATCTATACCCTTTATTACTTGATAGTATTCGTGAAGCCGATTTACTCCGTTGGATGGCTGAGTGCCAAAAGGCCGGGTTAATCGTTCTCTATGGATCAGCAGGTAAAAAGTATGTACAGATTTTAGATTTTAGACAAAGACTTGATAAGGCTAAAAGTAGATTCCCTCAACCCGTTAACGGTTTCCCGGAAGTCGTTAACGAGTTCCCGGAAGTCGTTAACGAGTTCCCGGCTGAAGTAGAAGTAGAACAGAAGAAGAAAGAGAAGGGAATAGGCTTCGCCCCCCCGCTCGAAAATGAGGTTTTTGATTTAATGGCTTTAAAGTTAGAGGATTCTTTAGCAATCGAACAGGCTAAACTTTTTATTAACCACTATAAATCAAATGGTTGGTTGGTTGGTAAAAACAAAATGCAGGACTGGAGGGCTGCGGTTGCTGGATGGATTAGCCGGATGAAGAAATATTCTTCTAACCAACAAAGTCAGAATGTAAATCCACCTGGCAAATCAGCACAGGAATTAAAACACGAAAGATTGCAAAAAGAGATTTATGGACACTAAACTTCCTCCACAGGCAAAAGACATCGAACAGGCCGTACTCGGTGCAATCCTTATCGAAAGAGATGCCTTTGAACGGGCCTCCGGTTTACTCAAACCTGACATGTTTTATGTAGATGCTCACAGGGTTATTTACGAGGCAATGGTTGACCTATCTCAAGCCGGACAGCCCATTGATGCACTAACCGTTTCAGAGCGTTTAACGGCCTCTGATAGCCTTGAAAAGATCGGGGGAAAATATTACTTATCCACCCTTACAAACCATGTGGTTAATTCGATGCACATGGAGGCTCACGCAAAGATTATTTCCCAAAAGTATATCCTCCGGCAATCTATCCGGCTTGGATCCGAATTAATGGGAATGGGTTACGATCCTTCGGCAGATCCTTTCGATGTGATAGACTTCGCAGAGCAGTCTTTATCGGCAATCACCGATTCAATGTCATTCGGAGATATGGTTTCAATGAGTACGGTTTTAGTAAATACTTTAAAACGGATCCAGGAAAGACGGATTCAGGCAGAATCGGGACGATCACTTTCGGGAGTACCCACAGGAATTAAAAAACTTGATGAGTGTACGCTCGGATGGCAGAACGGGGATTTGATTTATCTCGCTGCAAGGCCATCAGTAGGAAAGACCGCTTTTGCTCTAACCCTTATCAGGGCTGCGGCAGAACATTTTAAGTCTTTTGGTGGATCCGTTGCAATATGGTCGCTCGAAATGGAATCGGTAATGCTCGCAATGAGAATGCTATCTGCTGAAAGTGATGTGTACCTGACAAGTTTATTAACCGGCAGAGTGGATGAGGAAACATTTAAGAACAAAGTTTATAAAAAAGGGATTCAGGGGCTTGCCGGTCTGCCGATTTTCTTCGACGATTCACCAGGGCTTTCGATGCAGAAATTAAAAGCGAAGTCAAGGAAACTGAAGCGCAGCCAAAAGTTAGGGTTAATCATTGTGGATTATTTACAGCTAATGAGCGGGGACGGTCAGAGAGGCAACAGGGAGCAGGAAATTGCCCGTATCAGCAGAGAACTAAAACTACTCGCTAAAGAATTACAAGTGCCAATTATAGCCCTTTCACAGCTTTCCAGGGACGTTGAAAAAAGATCCGGTGACGGTAAACAAAAGAAACCGCAGTTATCAGATTTAAGGGAATCAGGATCACTCGAACAAGATGCCGATGTGGTAATATTTCTGTGGGCTCCATCGGAGGAAGAAATATTACAGGATGGGGGATTGCTTAACAGAAGATTTTTAAGAATATCGAAACAGAGAAACGGAACGCTTGCGACTATTGATCTTGATTTTAGGGATGAGGTGCAGCATTTCAAAGGTGCAGAATTGGATCCGGTTTTACCCGGTAATTGGAAACCAGTAAAGGAATTATGAAGAATTTATCTGCCAGTCAGCTAACTAAGGATGCGCTAATGATGCTAAAAGCAAAAGGGATTCATTGCTGGCGGCAGCAGAACTCATCCTACGGAAACCGGCGAAACATAGCGACAAAAGGAGTGCCGGATATATTGGGATTTGACGGGAGCGGGAAAATAGTTTGCTGTGAAGTAAAGACTTTGAATGACAGGCTTTCGGAGGAGCAAAGAGAGTTTTTATCGAAGGTGAAAGATAGCGGAGGATTGGCATTAATAGCGAATCAGTCCCAGGGTAGTACGGTAATAAATGAATTTAAAAAATAGAGATTATAACCCCCTATGATCGGAAGTAAAAAAAGGAGTATTCAATTAACGATTAAATATTAAACATGGAATCTATTGTAAA
>ERZ869921.365-NODE-365-length-30146-cov-413.793493_pt1 | contig 30146 bp, 46 predicted proteins | sample MGYA00579310_ERZ869921 | MGnify/ENA primary metagenome ERZ869921 (study PRJEB32216, sample SAMN09231816) | wastewater metagenome | place: USA: Maryland | collected 2016-06-21 | study: EMG produced TPA metagenomics assembly of the PRJNA472060 data set (Reclaimed... | reverse complement strand
GCCCCTTAATAAAAAACCCAATAACCCCATATAGTACATCTCTCAACCTCTCAACCTCTCAACACCCTACAACACGTTGCTACGCTCGATATTTGGTACCAGGGATCGATGATTTAACTCTCAACCTCTCAACACCCTACAACACGTTGCTACTTCTGCCGTGTAAGCTTTTGATTTAATAAAGCTTTTGCGAGCAAAAGCGCGAACCTAAATAGAGCTTAATGAGCGGGTGTATACAGATTATTAACGGTTTATTAATTTAATTAAAAATCAATACTTTAGGTTAATACAAGTACACCTTTTAACGGTCAACGGCTATTTACTCCTCACCGTTGCTTGTGGTTCGCGCTCGACCGTTTTGGGCAATGAGATGCCACTCTTTTAACGCAAACCAAGTATTACTATAACATCAAATAATTATGTCTAGCAAACTCTTCTTCGAGTAAATTTACATCGTGATACGAATCATCAAATACAACTCTCTCAACAGTTTTAGTACCTTTTTTACGCTCTAGCCGGTGGTTAACTAGCACCACGTTTTTGGCTAAAAATGCACTATAAATATCCCGATGTACTACTCCGCTGCCATCGCGCAATACGTGCTTGCGCTCTTTTAAACTTTTTTCCTGGTAGTCCCCGGTAGTGTGATCAAACTGACTCATTTTTAACTTACGAGTATCCAGATCGATCAGCACACCACCAGCCTCTTTAGCACGTTGCCGAACGGCAGCCATAAACTCTCCTGGTGCACCCATCAACATGCTCTTACCATACCGGCCCATTTGCCAGCTTTTATAACTTATATCTTCACTTTTTATAACATTACCTTGTGCAACAATCCGTTTTGCCAGAATATTAGTTATATTTTTACGCTGCGCGGTTAATCTGCGCCAGGTTTCCGCGTGTATATTTTTGAGTTTATTACATTTTTTACTCACCGGCACAATCTTGGAACCTTTTATCCATGCACCACCAGCGGTTAAACAATGCTTATTATTTAAGTAAAATGATTTGGATATTTTACGTTGCACCACCCTTAGCTTACGCGTTTTTTGATCTATACCGGCCGGTATCTGCACAAATCCATAATTATCATCCGATATCCAAGCCACTGTTTTAGGGCCGATGTCCAGCCCTACGATTGCACCCGGCACGGTATTAATAAACTTTTGTTTAGGACTTAATCCGGATAGCGTTACTTGTAATTTATAGGTAATCCTGCTCTTAATAACATCCTTTAATATACGGCAATACCTGATCTCGTTTTTTAAACTCTCCACCATGTAGGGATCGAGTTTTTTGGCATCTACTCTAAGCGTTACCCGTGGCTTTAGTAAATTACCCACTTTAACGGTTAAACTGTTTTTATCGAGCGCTACACCGGCATTTTCCTTACCTGATATTGACCTCAATAAATCTCGCCTACGCATAAAGCGCGGAAATCCAGGATCACCTTTAAATGGGGTGTATCCGTATTTTTTAGTTATTATAAAATTAATAAACTTACTGGCGGAAAAGGTTACCTGGTCGTATACCTTACGCAGCACGACCCCCGGTACCCTGGGGGATTTTTTGTCTCGCCAACCGGCCTGTGTAGCGCATTGCACTAAATGACCGTAGGTGCTCTCTTTGCTGGTTGTGCCCTGTGGTTTATCACTTAAGAACCCGTGTGCCCTCACCAGGGCTTTTATAGCTTTGTAATCCCGTTTGACGCCTTTTTCCACGTCCATCAATAACTTATATTGAGGATCCGCGATTAATAGCTTATACCTATCCTTGTAATTCGCTACACAAGCGTTATAGAGTTTTTTACAGAGATAAAATGTATCTTCTAGTTTTTTACGTTGATGTAGATCTACCACTAGCGGCAATGTAACAACAAAACAATTAGTAGTGTCAGTCAAATTCATCCCCTGGGTTATTATAAAACGACCGTCTTTCCGGCCTGTCAACCTGATGTAAAACGCACATTAGCATATTCAGTGTGCATACGTTGAGAACATATCGTCGTTTTGACGACCCCGGTATATATGCATGTGCTATACAAGCGTACCGGGGTAAGTCCAAGCTACTGGACATTGCCAAGGATTGTACGATACTTCTCGCACTACGCAAAGGAGCAGTAGTTCTTTTAGTAACAAACCATTTGTGAACCCTCATATTGGCAACGCATAGGGTTAACTTGACTGTCAATGTAACTCCGGTACCTTGGGCTAACCGATTCATAGGTGTAACCTTGGCTTCGTGGGCTAGGCACATAATAATTCTGCGGTGCACGAACCGGTGCATAATAAGTCTGTGGTACATATATGTAATTGGGAGCCTGGCGATATTGCTCGGCTTCTATGGCCCGCTGTTTAGCTTCTTCTGCTAACCTGCCTCTTTCATGCGCGCGTCGTATAGCGTCGCTGGAGATATAGTCCTGCATGTTGCGCATAATTTGTTCGCCGGTTGTTTCTGCTACAACATTAGTGCTTAATGCCAGGACTAACAATCCAATTAACTTTTTCATTTTAATGCCCCTTTGTTCGTTGATCATGATTAATATAGTAACATAATAGGTGTTTTTTGTCAAATAGTTTTAGCTTTCATTGCATCAAGTAGAATTTCCTGGATGCTGCGCTTACCTTCTAAACGCTCCAATACTAGGTGATCGATACCGGCGTTGCTGATTATGTTGTAAATGTACACTACCCGGTTATGCCCGGATTGCATTTGCCGCATTGGCCCGATACGCTCGATCATCTGCAACCGTTCTTCCAGGTTCCAGTCAACCCCAAAGAACACCAATATATTGCCGCCGTCCTGCAGGTTTAATCCATGTCCTGCAGATTTGGGATGCGCGAGTAGGATTGGTATTTTACCGGCGTTCCATTGGTCGATCGTCTCGTTTTTATTGTCAAGTACCTTTGCTTCAGGAAATGCTTTTGTGATTCGTTCAATATCGAATCTGTGGTTGTACGCGACCACCACCGGATTACCTTCCGCCTCCGAGATAATTCTACGGAGCGCTTCAATCTTTTCGTCATGGATCTCCTTCCAAAGCCTGTCTGCTTTGCGATCATCAGCATCAAGATAAATACAACCGTTAGAAATTTGCAATAATTTCTGAGACTTAGCTGCAGCGGTTTCTGCGTTTATAGTAAATGGAGACAGTTCAGTAAAAAACTCTCTCTCCATGCTTTTATACGCTGACATTGCTTCACTAGGTAATTCTACTTCAACATTGATAGTTATGGGTTCTTTTAAGTTAAAATAATCTTCTGGTTTAACGGTTAGATACAAATCGTTTAACAGGCTGTGAATCTGTGTATCCGCCCACGGTTGAGGCTCCAACGAAAACCCAAAATAATCGGTTTTAAACCAGCGCTCTTTAAAGGCCGTAAAAGTTTTACCTAAACGCTTACCGGCATCCAGCATCCACGTCTGCCCCCACAGATCCTGCAGGCCGTTAGGCGCAGGAGTGCCGGTAAGGTTTATAAAATTTTTTACCTTTGAGTGTGCTACCTTCGATAGCGCAGCGGCCCTAACACTGCCTTTATTCAACCGGAACGATTTTAACTTACTCGATTCATCGGCTATTACAGTTTTATACGGCCAGTTAGCAACTCCTAACGTATCAACCAGCCAGGGTATATTTTCATAATTAATTGTGTGTATAGGTGTATCCGCATGCACCAATCCATTCCTTTCCTTTACTGAACCGATTAACGGGGTAACGATCAAGTTGGATAAATGCTTCCACTTTTTGACCTCCGCAGGCCATACATTCTTTGCCACCCGTAGTGGTGCCAGCACTAACACCGGCCCTTCTAATTCACCGGTTTGTTCCATTAAACTCAAAGCAGTTAACGTGCTAGAAGTCTTACCCATACCCATACCGGCCCACACACCGCAACGCCGGTTGCCTAGTATAAAGTTAGTTATCTGTTTCTGGTAAACGTGGGGGGCGTATTGTTTTCGCATTTAATTTATTTATTTTATCTATTGTTTTACACATCTTTCTGTGCGCTTTACACGCTTTTCGATCACCCGCTAAGTCTTTAATATTCAACCGCCGTTGCAATTGTCTGATAGCTTTAGTGTGCGCAGTGGTTACTTCTCGCTTTTTTACCATAGTACTCACCGCCTCTTGTGGCTCCTCCGCTCGTACCTTCACCGCCGTAGCATACATATTGCCGGTTACTGGATTTTTTAACTGACGAATCTCCTCACCGGATTGTAGAGGTGCATCCAGTTCGACCGTGTAGGGGAACCCTTCACAATGCATAGTAACGCGGTTAACGTTAACGTCGGTCTTTAACTTCTTAATAAAATCCTTGGAGCCATCCCCCGCGAGTAAGCTCCAAGGATTTAAAGGTACGTTACTCACTGGCAGGGCTGTTATGACGTTTATGTCCTAACACGGCGACAGCATAAGTTTCGTACATCGACAATCCCTCTAGCGGACGCCAGTGCTCATATAAATCTTTAACAAATATCTTTACCATGTATCGGTTAGCCATGCTGTGAAGATGTGCTTTGGTTCTCTGTTTTTCTTTACCGGCGTCGCGCGCATTTATGCGCACTTTGTAATCGTCATAATGCTTTGCATACTGATTAAGGTAGGTTATAGCGCCCGTTTTTTTATCGACGCGTTTACCTAACTTAAGCAGGATCGGGCCGAGTACGCCTACGACCTTAGTTTTTAAAAAACTATTGTAGGTGATACTTCTGCGGGTTTTTATCGTGCCGTCTCTTGCCACATACTCGCGCATAACTAAATGCGCCTCACGATTACTACGGCCTTCATCTCTTACAACGCCGGTGTCAGGATTTACCACTTTTACAGTGTCTATACCCATGTACCGTTCTATGCTAGATGGATATTTGGCTTTGTAGATGTTTATCTCAGAAATAAGAATAGCTGCCATAGATGGCCCCATTCCATAGATCTTAGAAAGGAATTCCGTATAAATGGGGAACTCAGCCAGCAAAGTAGGCAAAGCGTCGAAATGCTCGCGCTCGATACGCGACGCTTCAATAAAACTGTTAATCAAAAATAACTCAGCGATGTTGGTTATCACACCTTCTTTTTGCTTAAAAAAGTCATTTGACTTAGGAAAATCGATGATCGCATCGGTTAACTTTTTGTATTCCTTACGCAATGTAGATAGTACATTGTGAGCCTGGACATCATCAGTTTCCTTATCTGAGGCATCTAGCCCTAGTTTTTTCCGGAAGTTAGCGGTCAAGCGGTTGCCCATACTGACTCTATGCATTTGTAACTTGTAAGCGCTGCGCACGAAAGTTCGTAACGCGGCTATTTTTTCCTGATATGCATTGGCTTTAGGATCATCATAAACTGTTGCTTTATAGATCTTAGGCGCTTCTACAGGCACGTTTCTGGATAACCTATTAGTCTCCGATGTGAGTGCGGTTTTGTCCATGCTCCGGTACTCTTCCGCTACGATTTGTGCGCGCTGTTCTTTCGTTAAACTGGATATATCGGCCATAGTAAGTTCTCTTAGAATAAGATTTTAAATGTGATTGTTAATAATATTAAAACCGGTAATGCTATTAAAGCCACAGCCACACCCATCACCGCTGCATTGACTAGTTGTGGCGCCGCGCTTTCTTCGATTTGTTTCTTTAATCTAACTACAGTATCTTCTTTCATTTTTGAAGTCCTCAAAGTGATTCGATTAAATTATCTACTTCCTCTTTTGTACTGATGTTCAGTACCTTGAACCCAGTATCCTGCAAAAGCTTATGCTCCCTGAGCTGATGCAGGCTTAACTTACCTCCTTTGGGTCGTTTCAGCTCTATAAATATGCCTCCTCTATATAACAACAACCGATCTGGACAACCTCTTCTACCTATCCATTGCACCTTTCTTATCGGTATTCCTTTGTTTTTACATCGCATTACTAGATACTTTTCGATGCCAGATTCCAGCGCATTTACTACTCTCATTTATGATACCTATCTGTCTCAAATCCCTCTGCAGCTAGAGGTAGCCCTTCAGTCCAATCAAAACCTTTTACCATCAAAGCATCTAATTCATCAACAGCTCTATCCACCCCTGCCTCACATATAACCTCATCGTGCACGTGCATAACCGGTGGTAATCCCGCTTTCGTGGATCTCAACAGTGTATGATTTAATATGTCTGAGGATATAGCTTGGCACAGATTCTCCAACATATGCCCGCCGAATATCTCTAACCGGCCCCATCTTTTTGTGACAGGATGCGTGCCTAAATATGAAAATTTCCTTTCATCCGGGTTGTGTATAAAGTCGGTGTAATTTAAATATCTTTTAGAAGGCAGTTCAACCACCAACCGGCGCATATGCGGCAACATCTTCATGCGTATATGTTTGCCGACTTGTATCGGTTGTATGTTTCTACTGTCCAGATACGCTTGATAGCATTGCGTCATGGCCTCCTCCAAAGCTTTCCAGAAATTGGATATGCCGGGATGCGCCAATCGCCACACTTGCTTTATAACATCACATGCCTTGAATACATCTTCAGGCAATCCACGCGTCATATTGTTTTTACTCGAATACCCCCACATCCAATCGGCTTTTTCTAACAATTCCCCCGATACGCCGTCTAATTGATTAGCTAAAGATTTTAAATCTATATTGTAACCGGATGCAAATATGGCGAACGCGCCAGCGCCTCCACCATAGCCCAACGCTAATTCTTGGCATTTGCCGATCTGGCGTTGGGTCTTGCTTACCTGTTCAACATCTATTTTGAACGACTTAGCGTATGCCAGCTTGTATAAGTCATGTCCCGTACCGTTATCAAACGCCCTAAAAGCATCTAACTTCCAATGCTCACCTGCCAACCAAGCAGCCAATCGGCCCTCAATATTGCTCCAATCAGATACCAGGAATTTCTTACCTTCTTCCGGAATCATCACCCCGCGTAACGCATAGGATGCAGTATGCAATATATCGCCGGTGTACATATCCGCCACACCGGCTTTTGTGAAGTCAATGAAAGCGTTTATTATCTCAGGACGTGGCACGTCACGAGCGGGTAAATTTTGCAGTTGTATCAACCTGGCCGCGTACCTACCGGTCTTATTAGCCCCACGAAATTGTAACATCCCATGTACCCGGCCATCAGCGTTGACCGCGTTTTGAATCGCGGTGTACTTGGCCGTAGAAGTCTTACTAGCCTCTTGTCTAAGCTCTAATAGGCTACGCACCTCTTTTGGCAAATCCAAATTGGCTAGCTCACGCAATACAACGGACTTGTCTAGCTTTTCCATGTACACGCCATAATTGGTCAATATGTACGATAGGAGCTTGTCGCGTTGAGTAGCCGAAGTTACCTCGTCATTAGTTTCTTCACATATTCTGTTTTTGATGCGCTGTTTCTCATTATTCAATGCCACAACCATAGCGTTGACAAATTCCATGTCAACTTTTATGCCGCGATCATTTATCTCTTGATCCAACAGGAACAGCTGCACCTCGTCCTTATTGTTAGGATAGTTTAATTTAGGCATTAGCCTGTGCGCTTCGCGCATTGATTCAACGTCTTGCCTGCAGTATTCGCAGAATCTAGCCCATTCATCAGGGTGTGTTTCTCTTGTAGCCCTTCTTATCTTATTATTAGCCGGTCTTGGTTTACAGAATAACCTCACCAGATCCTTGCCTTCTTTACCCTTGCCTTTATCTTCTGGCATGCCCAACGCAAGATAGCAAATGGCTTCCAGGCTTCCAGGCAATCCGTGCTCGTAGGCTTGTATCATAGTATCTCGCCATTTATGGTAAGCTATCTCATTCTTTCCCTTCCAAAAACCGCGCCATACTACGCGGTCAAAATTGGAATTATGCGCCCACACCTCTTGACACTCAGATAAAGCCGTGATAAGCGGTGTGGGCAATTCCCCATCAAGAGTAAGGTCGTGAAATACAGCGGGTTCGTCGTCTATTGCATAACCTATTATGGTTATTTCAACATCCTCCGCATACCGGTACAACCCGGTAACCGGTAGGTCTATCTCTGAATATGTTTCTAAGTCTAACCAAACTCTTGTGGGCATGATTAATTACATCAATGACTCAGCGGCGGGTGAATCGAATGCATCGTCTTCGGGCATCGTTATTTTTTCGATACCTTTGGCGATATCCACACCGCTATTGGCTAATTCAACAGTTGCGCTAGCAACGTATTGAATGTTATGGGCCTGTGCTCTCAAACCTGGGGTAGCAGAATCTTTTTGCACCCATATGAAAAAACTGGCGTTAACGAAATCACCTGGTGCGGGTTTGTTGAACTCTGCGGATAGAATACGCTCACCGTCTCTATCAAACACGCCGATAGGTCTACTACCAACCTTGTTGGCATACATATATGCCGTCATGACAATGCAGTCGCCGTATTTAGCTACAATTTCATCATAGCGAGATGCATTGCTTTTGACCGAAGAGTCAGAGAAGAAACACTTGGTGGATTGATTTTTAAAAGTTTCGTATTTTGCTTTCCAGAGGTCTGCGCCGTATGCTCTTGTCATTGCATCGATCACTGCATCTTGTAACACTTTAAATGCTGGTGATTTTTTAGCGATGATCAAGCTCATCGAATATCTAGCCGGATTGGAAGCATTGTTTTGAAAGTGACTTGCTTCCCACAGTTGATTTGTATAATTAGCCATTACGCCGCCGACAAATTTACCGTTGTCCCAACTTTTAAGATTAACCTCAATATTTACATTTTTTTCATTAGCCATATTATTAAAATTCCTAAAATTATTTTGAAAAATGATCTACCGGCGTTGTGTCGATAGGTTTATCAGACATTGATTTTCTTTGCTTATTTAGCTCTTCAGCAAAAGTTTCAATGCTATCAAGATTCAGCACGCCCGCATCAACCGCTTCAAAAGTGGCTTCTTCAAGCATGACGAGTCCTAATTCTGGAGAAAGCCCTTCGTAGGCTTTCTGTAATTCTCCATCTTCGAATATCGCATAAGATATTCCAGATTTCTTACCTGTAACGTTTAAATAGTATTTATTGATAGCGTGCATAACCACTACACTCGATATCAATAATTTTTTAAGCGCGGTTTCTTGTTCCGTAGTAATAGTTTCTTCCATTTTTACACCTCAAATGAATCAATTTTTTCGATACCTGAATCGCTACCGTATTTCAGTTCCTTGATTTCTTCAGGGGTTAATAATCCCTTAGAACTGTTTTCTTTAACTAAAATAACGCTAGCCGGCGTTCTAGTGATCAGTTCATTTTCGATCTCTTTAGCACGTGCTTTGTTTATATCACCGGCCTTCACTCTAGCCGACATTAACGCCGGTGAGATAACTGAAACAACGTCCACCATTTCTTCGGTTAAACCGCGCTCCAACAACGCACGCTTCAGCTCATCTTGATCCGATATAGTCCATTTACGATTACCCTCTCGACCTTTTCCTAGACGATATCCAGGAATTTCTTCCCCAGATACGATGCGGCGGATTAACTCTTCCTCGACGCGTTGACTCAAAGTTTTGATAGCCGCGCTAAGCTCATAAAACTTAACCAGAGTCATAGCCTTATCGTTGATAATCGGCGGTTCTTTTAACACTATTGCCGCTTCATCTGCAGTTCTTCCAAGATGCGCCATGAAATATTTGCAGCCACGTTCGGCGTTTACGCAATACTGGCAGTGACTACCGGCTTTGTGGTGAAAATCCGATTTGGTAAGTATCTCCGGTTGTTGGTAAACCGCCAATGCTCTTAAAAAAGCATCAGTGTTAGCGAAGCACCATTTGAGTAAATCACCATATTTGTAATCATAAACATCTGGCGCATCCTTAACTCTTGGTTGATGTATGACACTGCGTACAATGGCGTCCTCAGCGAAGGTTATCGGATATTTATCCTGAATGAACCGTATCGCGCCCAGTCCATAAATTTTCAACTGCGGATTGTCGGTGGACATAACTTCCACATATCCGTACTTTAGATCGTGTACTTCAATGCGGTTTTTATCGAACATAACCACATCAGATGTGCCGGAGGCATTAGGCTCTTTAGTAACGTGATCAATTGGTACTCTAAGCTCGAAACCAATACCACGGGTTTCTTTATCCAATAAATCGTAAGACTCTGTTACTGATCTCGTGTAGGCGTTTATACCGTCTACCATTTGATGGTCTACGATGTGCACCGTGCCCTTATGCTCAGGAAAATCTTCGTAGTATTGAACGTCGCCATCAATAACTACGAACTTCTTACCGAGCATCGATTCTACGTCATCGATTACCGAAGTGAACCACAGATAACTTATGTGATGCGCCACCGTACCTTGATCCGCCGGTACGTTTTCTTTATGTTCTCGGAATGCCTGGTTGTAATACGCGCTGGCCGCGCATTCCAAATACCTGTGAGAACTCGACGGCGCTAAAATAGCGTGTTTAGCCATGTTCAAACCTCTAAATTAGATCGCTAGATGGCTGCTTCGGCAGTACTAGCTCCGTTATCCGTAAGTTATCTTCCGCAGCGTAAATTAAAGTCATAGCTTCGCTAAAGCGTTCCGGTTTATCGGCCAACTCGCTCAGACGTAATACCTTTAACTTATCACATACATTTTGCGCCGACGGGCGGTCTACCTTAATCAAATCTAGCATGCGTTTAGATAGTTGTTCCCAGGTGTAACTAGGAACTCTATCGGCCGGGGTTTTATCGTCCGGTGGGTTATTCTTTGCAGGCTCGGGTTCAGGTTGTGCAGCCGTAGGGATTTCTGCCACAACCGGATTAAAACTGGCACGTATATTTGATATGGTAGAAACGGGTGGCTTAAATGCTGGTTCAATCGGCGCTGCGACTGGCGCTGGAGCCAATGCTTCCCGAGCAACTATTTCAGAATTAATTCCCATTTCTGCCTTAGTGCGGCGTTTACGTTTTGGCGATTCTGCATCAGAAGTTCTGCTATCAACGTAAGCCTCTAGTGCATCAGCGATTCTCGATAAATTCGAATCTATGCTCTTTAACAATTCTTCATTCACTTTTATTCTCCTATTTAATTAATTAAAGAAAGCGTGTATAATAACATATTACAATCTTGTTTTCAAATTATATTAATATAATAGGTACATTATGAACATCGGACATGTAGAAAAGATAAAAGAGATACAACGTGAACTAACCCGTACAGGTTTCCACGTTGACGAAGATGGCATAATTGGGCCTGTTACATTAGCTAAGCTGATTGCCGCACTTAAGTCATTACCCACTCATAAGATAAAAGAGCCGGAAGTACAATTGCGCAAATTGGCTTGGGGGGCTAAAGTATCGGACGATTTTAAAAAACGTGTTATACAAATAGCCGATAGGTTACTGCTGCCTAATGCGGGGGCCGATTGGTTGATGGCGTGCATGGCGTTCGAATCCGGTAGAACTTTTTCAGCTAGCGTCCGGAATAAGGTATCAAATGCACAAGGCCTTATTCAGTTTATGCCGGCTACTGCAGGGCTTCTTGGTACAACTACTCAAGAATTAGCAGGCATGACATCGCTCCGTCAATTGGATTATGTTGAAAAATATTTAATGCCTTATAAAGGACGCATAACGAGCATTGATGATCTGTATATGACTATTTTATGGCCTGCAGCGGTTGGTAAACCAAACAGTTACCCGTTATGGGTATCTGAATTACGTCACCCTAAAGCCTATATACAAAATGCTGGTCTGGATATTAATAAAGATGGTATGGTAGAAAAGTATGAAGCAGCATCGAAAGTTCGATCAATTTTAGAAGAAGGAAAAGAGGACAAAAATTATGCCTAAAAGAGTAGATATACCACCGTTTACGACCCCGTTGAAAAACAAAGAATGGTATCCGGTGCAGCGATCGGTAGTGAAAACGTATGAAGGAAAATTAGCTAAACCGATGCAACAGCCCCCTAGTAAGTTATACGAGATACTATCGCATATGGAAGAGGAGGACGCCGAAGTATTACGCGAAATATTTATGCCGCAGGGGGAGTTAGGACAAGGCTATGCTCGCGCGGTCAAAGTGTCGACCGACGGTTTAACTTATGTATTGCCTCAGACAAAAGCAAGATCAGCGGTGGCTGTTATGACAATCGCCATTGCTATCGCGGATAAGCTCAACAATTACATAAATGCTACACCGAGATTGGAGCACGTCTGCCCAAGAATAACGGCGCACGAATTGATATTCTTAGATATCGATAACGCTGCGGAAGTGTCTATTCAAGAAGCGCTCGATGCGGAATTAGATGATGAGAATCATGATGTCACTAACATTTTACCTGATGAGGCTATGAGTATTCGTAACGCACAAGCCGAGGAGTAAACAAAAAAATAGCCATGTGTGAGCATGGCTATAAGGGGAGAAAGTCACTCTCGAATATCAGCTCAAATATTAACCCGAATATTGACCCGAATATTAACCTGGATGTTAAAGTATGCAGAACATAAAGTCAAGCTCCTTTGAGGGAGCTACCCCTCAGGAATGGAACGCGCTTGTAGACAAGTTCGGCCCGTCCGATCTGTTACCAATTGTGGTTAACCCGCATGCCAAGTTATCACCTAGATCGGAGTTAGAGGATATAGGTAAAGTTCCTTCCGTTATAAATGGTTTTGGCTATGTTGTAGGATTAGCCGGCTGGTCAAGCCGTGATACCGTCATTGAACAGGTAGAACTTTGGCGGCAAGATCCTAACCTGGGTATAGGCATACATTGCCGCAACATAAAAGCAATAGATATCGATATAGACAGCGATCACTTGCTGACCGCGCGCATACTTAACTTGTTGTACAAAATGTTTCCAGATAGGGCATGGCCATACCGCTGCAGACCCGGTGTTTCGAGGATGCTCATACCGTTTCTCTGTTCGGACACTTTTGGCAAGGGTGTGCTCAAATTAGCGAACGGCGAAAAGATCGAAATATTAGCCAACGGCAATCAATTTGTGGCATATGGTTGGCATATAAAATCCAACACTAAACTTATGTGGCCGGAGGGTGATTTAACCGATGCTAGCCCCTTAAGCAGGCAGGAGCTGGATACATTTTTAGCAGAAGTAGTAAGGATATATCTACCCGACGCGACTATGTGCTGGTCAGGTGGGTATAAGGCGAAAAAACATGGAGAATCTTTTTATGCCGAGGGCCTAGAGCTAGAAGATGAATTATTCGCGGCTCTTAATAGCAAAGAATTAATCATAAATGAGCATCGTGCCGGGGTATTTAATATTGTATGCCCGTTAGCGCACGAACATTCCGAAGGTAAAGGTAACGACACCTCCACTCAATATTTCGCCGCTGGGACTGATGGTTACGAGCATTCAGCAATAAAATGCCTGCATTCCCACGGCAGCGCTAATAATACTCTGACGTACATGCGGGCGCTGGGTATAGCCCCGCCAGAAGTGCCGATAGATAAAGGTATATATAAAATACCCGAGAGCGTAGCTGAAGAAGTTAATAAGGCAAGCTTAGAATCAAAAGCTGAGCAGTTACTGGCGTCTAGCAAATTATTTCAAGCCGATAATTTATTTGGGGTGATCGATGAAGAAACCCAGGTGAAGTGGCTGGTGGATGATGTACTCCCGGTTAAATCCTTAGCTATGATGTACGGCCCATCAGGGGCAGGTAAATCATTTGTGGCTATAGATATGGCGTATAGCATAACTACTCGTAGCGCTTTTGCTGAGCGTTATCTATGTGATCCACACGGCGGTACGGTATTATACGTAGCCGCTGAAGGCGCGCAAGGCGTGCGCCGCAGGGTTAACGTGCTGCGCCAGGAAAAAGGATACGGGTTAGGCGAAAAAACTGAAACGCTAATGACTATTTACGATGGATCAATAGACCTGGTCAATGGTTGTGCCGTAGCTGCTTTCATGGAATCTATAAAGGCCAACATGCCAAAAGTGTCTCTCATAATTTTTGATACTCTGGCGGCTAACATGTTTGGCGACGAAAATAAATCCGAAGACGGGCAGGCCATAGTATCTAATTGTAAATATCTGATAGATAAATTAAACACAACTGTACTGCTAGTGCACCATACCGGCAAAGATCAAAATTTAGGGGCTAGGGGGTGGAGCGGGTTTAAGGCCGCTATGGACAGCGAGATAAGCGTATCGTTGTTACCGGAAGGGGTTAGATCAGTAAAAGTAACTAAACTTAAAGACGGGGAATTAACCGGCGAAGAAATACCCTTTAAATTGGTGTCCAAACCTACCACAGGGCCAATGATTACGAAAGCGAAGCGGGTTTTAACCGAGGGTAAGTATGGTATGGTGGAATATGATTCTGAGGGTAATATCTTAACCGTTGATGTTAACGAGACATCCACTGTGGTAAGGTGGCGCGAGGTAGAATTACCTATTCAGGCATTGAATGTCAAGGATACTTCGCACTTTAAAGAAGATGCTGCGTTTGTTTTAGATAAGATGAAAGAAAGATATCCGGTTGGGTGGACTGAGGCTGAGTTGCTCAAAGACGATGATGCCAGGGGCCGTGCACCTAAGAATTGGTCGTACCGGTTGAAAGATGTGCTGGAAAGATTGCGTGATGCCAGGCATATCCGTAACGAGGGGCTAGTGTACCACTACATACCTGATGCCAATGTGGTGAAAATACGTCCTACCGAACTGACAACCGCAGCGAGCGATAAGTTCGATAGCAGTTAAAAAATAATGGGCGCTTAGCGTCCGGTTATGGAAGGGGTAAACTATTTATTATTTAAATGGTTAGATAGATAATTGTTTAAATCCGCATTGAATCGCTCTAAACTGCTTTTTGCATCCGGGATATTTAACAATTGGTTATCGGCGGTTAATAGATTTATGTTTTGCTCCACCATAAATTGCGCCAATCTAGAATATAACCTTATCTGATGAGGTAGCATGGCCATGCCATTCTGCCTGCATTCATCAAGTTTTAACTGAAGTTGCCGGTTTTCTTCTACCAGGCTGCGTATCCGGGTGATGGCCGATTTGTATAGGTCTTCTGCGTCTAGCTCTTCCATTTTATTTGGCTCCTATCTATATGTTCTGCTTCAAGCTCTTCCATACTCGGCCGGTGAATTTCATGCTAAACTCTCTTTTATTTTACATAGGCTCGCAGCTTTCACCGCATTCACTGAGCGCATCGCTTAGTACAATCTCGGCATCGTCTGCGGCCAAAGCTAATAACTCATCCGTACTACGATCACCCCTAAAGAAGTGAAACGGCTTGCCCGTTTTATACCTAATCACTTTTTAATCTACAATAGTTGCCGGTATTGAATCCATCCTCTGAAATTACCGCTCCATGTGTATCCGTCTCGATCAATGTGAGTTACACCAGGCTCTTCAAATGCTGTTGCGTCATACCCCAAAGTATATTTCATAGGGGTGGCCTGGTGCTCCGTAGGGCTAGCATGAATCGGATCATCTTTAGTGAATACTTTACCCTTCTTATTCGTGTAAGGTCTTATCACCAATGCCCCGAATAAATCCAGATCATTTTCAATGCTTGAAAAAGTTCCATCGTGGTTGTCATAACTGAGCCTTGCGCATCGAGCTACAGAACATTTTAATCGATCAAACCTACTTTTGGATGGTGTCTCTACTTCTTTATCTACATATGGTAAATGCCATTCTCCAGGCTTTAGCTCTACAGGTATAGAAGAATCCATAGCTTCTTTCATACACTTTGCTACTTCATACATAGCCGGATCAGCATCAGGATGCACTCTCAAGTTCCAAAAGTTATCCCATTCTGTGGCTGTACATATTTTATTTTGCCAATAAAACCCTGATAGATACCTGTTTAAATGTTGTTTGTGTACCTTATCCCATTGTTTTAACTTATCTGCTGTGTATCCATATACGTCTCTTAAAGTATTCCAAAACTGTTCTTTGGAATCTTCATCTAACAACAAATCCCCTTGCATACCCGGCTGGTTCAGGCGGATATCCGCCGGTAGGAAATATCCCTGATCGAGCATCTTAACAAACGGAATTGCTCTATTAGAGCTACTATTGGAGCTTACATTAGATAGCCTTCGGTGCTTCTCGAATTCTGCATCAAGAAACATTGGCGCTTTGATGGTAATTGATGTAATTCTAATGAAGTTCGCTGTAGAATCAGCTATTACCTTAGCGGTTATTGGCATGGCATCTCCACGTTTGAACATTGATGATTTTTAACATTTGAATTTTTTAATGCTGCTCTTGCTGCTTCTCTAACAAATGGATTAGAATCTTTCAATGCTTTATCAAGATGGTGATCTTTAACATTTGAATTTTTTATTGCCGCTATTCTGACATATAAGTCGGGGTCTTCTAGTGCCTTATCAAGATGGTACTCTTTAGCATTTGCGCTTCCTGCTGCTACTGCTTTAACATACCAATCCCCATCCTCCAATGCTTTATCTAGATGACGATCTTCAGCATTTGCACTTCCCGCCGCTGCTGCTCTAACAAATGGCTCTTCATCTTCCAATGCCCTATCTATATCTTCAGCTATCAATGCTCTTTCGTTGAGACTTTTTTCCAATTCACCCATAATCTAATCCTTTTCGCTTATCCAACTATCAATTATTGTCATCTTATATAGCATTCTATTTATCACATATATTCACTGCTTCTAACACGTAGAGGTGTATCTTCCATTGCCTTATCGAGATGATGATCTTTAGCATTTGGATTACTTGCTGCGGCTGCTTTAACATATCCATTTTCATCTTCCAATGCCTTATCGAGATGATGATCTTTAGCATTTGGATTTCTTGCTGCTGCTGCTCTAACATATTCATTTTCATCTTCCAATGCCTTATCGATATGATGATCTTTAGCATTTGGATTTCTTGCTGCTGCTGCTTTAACATATAATTCTGGGTCTTCCAATGCTTTGTCAAGATGATGCTCTTTAGCATTTGGATTACTTGCTGCTGATGCTCTAACATATTCATTTTCATCTTCCAATGCCTTATCTATATGGTGATCTTTAGCATTTGGATTTCTTGCTGCTGATGCTCTAACATATTCATTTTCATCTTCCAATGCCTTATCGAGATGGTGATCTTTAGCATTTGGATTACTTGCTGCTGCTGATCTAACACATACTTCTGGTTCTTTCAATGCCTTATCGAGATGATGATCTTTAGCATTTATATTTCCTGCGGCTGCTGATCTAACATATAATTCTGGGTCTTCCAATGCTTTGTCAAGATGATGCTCTTTAGCATTTGGATTAATTGCTGCTGCTGCCTTAACATATACTTCTGGATCTTCCAATGCCCTATCTATATCCTCATATGTCATTCTTTTATCACTCCTATTGCATTACCTTTACTAAGTGCGTCGTCAAATTCATTCATATCTATATTATCGTTCACATAATCAAGTATTTCCTTATCTTCCGCCCCTTTTCCCAGGAAAGCCATATCTCCGTCGGTTAATGTGTATTCTACTTCCATCAATATTTTCATTTATTTATCTCCATTTTAAAGTTATTTACGACCAAATGCCCACCAATACCCTGCGGATTTGTTATATGCGTTTTTCTTAACTAACTCCCAAAACTCACCATCCTCATTATTTTCCAACAATTTTCTTGCTTTATTTACTATATCAATATTGGTGATGAATAACCTATCACCTTATTGTAAAGTTTGAGAGCCGGTTGGCATTATAGAAGTGATTCTGGGACAAAGTACCACTATCTCTGTATCGCTCACCTCCGCAGAATATTCAATATCAATTAGATTAAATTCGGATAATCTTATAGCTCTATGTACCGATTTCATATATTTATATCCTCATTGTTATTTAATCATCTCCGTGGACAGAGCCATGGTTATAACCAGATACAGATCCAGAGCCGGCAGTAGAACTGTGGCCAGAACCGCCTCCAGAATTACAGCAATAGCCAGAGTCATCTACAGAACCTCCCCTCCCAGAACCACCTCTAGAACCGTAGCCATAACCGTCCGCCAGCACCGGAGTTATTAAGTGGATTCTGCAGACCTTTAATCTGCTTTAATGCCAAGTCTTCTATATCCATGTTGATTATCCTTATTTATATATATTTTTATTCAGTTAACTCACCAAAGGGGCATTACGCCCCTTTGCATTAATATTGCGTTGTATAACCGGCTGGTATACAACGATAGATGTACGTCATAGGCGTGCCATAAGTGCCTATTTTATCTTCAAGCTGCATACCCTTAACATTTACACCGTTGATCGCTATCGCAACATTTGATTTTTGCTGCAGTAAGTACACCGTGTTAGTACATTCGGTCATGCTGGCAAAGTCAACCCAATCAACGTTTATGCTTAGATCAGGCGAACTAGATTGCGTATATGCATGAGTAATCATCAACAGTTTAGCCGCTGGTTCCGTTGAAGCCTGAGCTGCTTGAGCCACCATTGCTGCGAACAACATTACAATTAATAAAGCTAATCTTTTCATCTTGAATCTCCATTTCTCTTTAATATAAGAACCGCGTGAAACCAAAGAGATGAATATCTCACACAGTTTGAAGTATTATACACTATAATAGGCGTTTTTGCAAGTACACTACTTAACCGCTTTATCCTTTAGCTTACTGAAAACTCCGGAATACCTCGCTTCACCTTTCTTAAACGGCCTCTTGTTTGCTTCCAGTTCATTCACACCCCGGTTATGCACTACCTGAGTATAAGCGGACGTTTTACGACTATCCTGTAGTACTACGTGGTTGTTCTTCAGCACGGCACGCATATTTTCCGGTATGCCGTGCTTCTTATAGTACCGGCGCAATTTAACTTGTTCTACTTTGCTTATATAAAGTCCTTTTCTCTGCTTTAACTCTATCAGGTTTACTTCACCGGCTTCCGTGCTATCAATCAGCACGTTGTTCTCGTCAAATTTCTCCGATTTAGCCTGGTTGAATACCCCGCGCCAATCTACTCTTTTTAATATGTGCACAGCTATCACCGGCGATAGATAAATACCCAGATACAACGCAATTATTGGATGTGCATACTTATCATCACCGACTCCAAGTGTCTCAGCATGGTTATCTAGAAAGTCATCCCCATTACTATCAGGATTACTATGCAATAACACACTGAGTAGCTCAGCCATGCGTTCACTCTTAACCTCATTTATGAAATTAGGACAACTGTCTAAACCCAAACCTTTACGATGTATCCGGCACGTGTCATAGACGTCATTCAGATTCAGCATGTTGTTTCTGGTTCTTACAACACCGAGTGGTATTTTCTTAGGGCCTTTTGTCATATTTTTACCTCAATCTCTCAACCTATCAATGCAGCGATTCATCCCCTGGTTTTTCAACGGATATATCATCGATGTAATTCTTATAAGTGGTCATGATCGTGTGGAATCCGCATAAATTTTCTAATATAGCCAACGCGATTAGCTCAGTCGGTAGCTTCAGCTTTATATTCGCTTTATGCTTGACAAGAAGTTCTGTTAAGTCCCCAAAAAATGCTTCATTTAATAAGCCATTCTTGGTTGTATGTTCGAATTCATTTTCCATTTATCCCCCTGATAGATATAAGGGCTGCTAAGCCGATTAATATTAATAACAAGCTATCTGTATTGGGCACTTGGTTACAAGGTGTCTTACCACCTCCACCACCTGGATTGCCTCCAGGAAATATACCCGGATGCAACAACCAGAAAGTCGGGAGCGGCGGCACCGTAACCGTGCTGCGGCTCGGGACTGGCGGGGTAATTTTATCTGCTATCCAGGCCGGGTGTTCATAAATCGGCGTGAACGCCATTTCAGCTTCCGGTAATGTAAACAGCTCCACCGTTTTAGGATCGTCCGATATCTTATCTAACAAATCCCGATACTCATCCCCGAATCCTTCACTATCACCCCTCGGTATATCTGGCTGGTAATAATTCACCATGCTGCTATCTACACACTCCTCGCCGGTTGCGTTGGGTTTATCGCCGAACGACAGCCACAATAAAGCGCCCGCGATAACCGCTGCAGCCAAACCTGCTAGAACCTTTTCATTCCTATTATTTCTTGCGCTCCTTTTGCTTCTCCGGTATATCATTGGCACTTTTGTTCCCCCTTTCTTCTATTTTTATGGATAACCAGCTTAATACCACACCTACTATGAATCCTAGTAGCATAGCTATTGCAACCAACACGTATAATTCAATGTCATAAACTATCGATCCCATTAACGTTTCCATGTAGAAGCGTTCACCACAGCTCCGCCGCAATATGGGCAATAGTTCATGTAACCATAACTCGGTGATTCTACATATTCCACATACTCGCGCCCGCAGCCCGTTTTCCAAATATCAGTAATGGAGTTACCTGTTAAGCGTTTCCATTTACATGGCTCCACAACCCTACCAGGCATTATGTTACCTGTAAAAATCGGCATACCGTCGCTCCCATCTTTTTTATCCTCCTCAGCCTTCTCATCCTCTTCCTTAACAAACGGATCGGTCATGATTGCACCTCGAAATCTAAACTTGAATCGTTGATCGCCGCGTCGATCTCATCGGATAAATTAGCTCCCTTAACCAACACCGGCGTGCCTTGTTTATTAACAACCGGTTGACCGTATTCAGCCCTGACATACACCGGCATGTACGCTTCATGAGCGAATTTGTACCACTCCAGTTTAATCAATTGCGCGCTAGTCGCAGTAACGTACACTAACTTAAAGTAATCGTATTCCTTGTTAAACTGAATGGCGCTATATAACCCTAGACAGCGGTATCCGGTGAAATAAGGTACTTCTGCATAATCAAAATGTTCTAAGTTCATTTTCCCCCCTTTTTAATGCCCAGATCATACATAATAGCGTCGACATCCATGTACGTATCCGCTAATGCCCCAGAATTATCTATCGGGTATATATCTTTTGTAGCTATTAAACCCCAGTCAACACCGGATTCGCTCAAATGTTTCAATTCGGTTTCAGTCAAGGTAGCTTCATTACTATCTCTACCTACTGAAAGAAATGCATGTCTAGGGAACCGGTTTATGAACTCCACTTCGTTATTAAATCTTATTCCATCTATGATTATTAGCTCAGTGTTGTCAGGATTTACATCACGATAAATCGTGTCATACAACTTCATAACCCATAGATTCTCATCGATGATATTCCTGCCGAATTCCGTACCTAATTTCTGAAGCAGCGTCCGTGTTGTAATACCTGAATTAACACCCGCTAATTCAAGCTGATTATGCTTAGCATCCTGCGCCGTTAAATTTTTGCTATTAATTTCCAATAACTTACTAGAATTAGGCCGGTTACGGCTAAGATCGAATGCCACAAGCATATCCCTGATCGGCGTAGCAAAGTCTAACCACTTTGCTTTATATTTCCTTTTAATGTACCTAGCCACCGTTGACTTACCACTACCCGCGCTCCCTATTAAACCTATAACCGTGAAGTTATAGAACTCTAAATCTTCTTTTGTTGGTAATTCGAAGCCCATGATACCCCCTTATGTATTAGCTATCCATGCTTCAAAAAACGCTCTAACTAAAACTTCTTGCTCTTCCCCCGCAGTCTCGATCACACCCTTGCATATTTCATTCTCACTTAGGAACTTATCGAAGTCCACAATGTCATCAGCAAATTCCCGCATCAGGCCGTTGAAGTGCGAGGTATACGCTACGCTCAACGCCCTAACCCATCTCTTTTGTATAATTGAACACCCTGCCAGCAATCCGTCGTCCAACAGCGTCGCTATCTGCTCCCTGCATAAAACCCGTGATACTTCATCTACGTCTTTAATATCCTCCTCAGAGTCCTTATCCGTTAACATTGTGTGATAATGTGCCAGTTGATTCTCAACCGCCTCAGCTTTATGTACCGGTGACATAGCTGCTACCGCATGCACCTCACCCACTTGCACCAGTTCGCGTATAACGTTCCTGCTTCCCTCTTTTTCCAGTTTCCTGACTCTAGCCATATGTTCTTCAAATTCCGCCCTATTCGCTACGTCCAGCTCATCTGGGTAGGCCAGATTATCCTCATCCCCGATCAAGTCAGCCGTGCCACCTTTTACTCGTAACAAGTCATTCTTGGCTAGCTCTCCGATAAAAGATGCATCGTAATCGCCATCATCCGCGTTTATAAAATCCTGAAAATTAGTTATTGCTTTTTCTACGTCCATGTTCTCACCTTTTCCCGTTATCACCGACTGATTCATCATCTGTTAACGCGCCTATCTTCTTAGCGAAATCAATAAGATAGACACACTTTTCTATACGAACATCCCCTTCCCAAATACTATAAGTAGTACAAAAATTACCCTTTAGCCCCCTAACACGCGGCCCGCCGTGGCCACCCACCGCCACCATATACATACCTTTACTTCTCAAAAACCGTTGCATTCTCCTTTTCAGCGCAATTAGTGAAACCTGCTTCATACTATCACCTCGAAATCTTTCAACGTACCGTCGTGCCGGGCGTACTCCTCCAACAGCACCCAACCACCACACCCCCGTACCCTCACCGCCCCGTTCAACTCTTTAAACTCGCACCCCTTTCTTCTCAACCGTGCTATCACCGCTGTCTTTGTCACCGGTACCCTTAAACCATTTTTAACGTTCTTACGCACCCCCCGGCCGCCATATATAATCACCTCGTCTACCCCAAGCAATCCGTTGCTTCTTGCGAACGTTTCCAGATCCACCGCCATACCGTTGACTATAATTTTGCGGCTATCCCCCCGGCTGCCTATGTACCTAACATTAAGGCCGTCTCGTTGTGACATTCTAAAAATTCTAGCTTTTACAGTGCTAAGTGGCACCTCCATAAATACTTCTTCCAATAAATCCGTGGGCATTTCTAAAACTCCAAATTCAATATTTACAAGTATAATATCATGATATCGTAACGGTGTAAACCCCTAAATAACTTAAATTTAATTAAAAATTCCCAAGTACAATAGTATAATAGTATAACGTTGTCAATCCGATGGACGATAAAACCCCTACTATATAAGAAGTTACTAATTCTGCTAATCCCAAGATCCCAGGAAATCTGAAAATAAGTTGGCACCGACCACAGCAGCTACGCTCGAAAGCGCGTTTCGCCCCCTTCGGGGTTCGCTCACCCGCCGACTTGCCCTGCGGGCGTCGGGGGATCGCTGCGAAACTCTCGCTAGCTGTATTGGTAAACTAATTAGACGATTATACGGATGAGCATGCCTTCGCGAAGATCCGTTTTTTCTGGAAAATTCAGAAATAAGGTTTGGTTAACAACTTAGTAATATTATATGAGGGCTTACTATTAGTTTCCTCGATACTTTATTACTAGTTTGTTAGTCTACTAACTTATTCCCGACAAGGTGGTTTAAGAGATAGTTGTTAAGGGAGCCACCCTCTTAACAGCATCTTCATAAATAGTTGAAAGCAACGCCATAATGAAGCTACATATGTTTAGCCCTAAGGTCCGTTTCTCGTAGGGTAGTCTCGTCCTCCCGGTCAAATTCTTTCTGGAACCAAAGCTGTGGTAGGTGGTTTCCGCGCCGAGTTATGCGCATAAAACTTCTTGAGCAACTCCTTTTTTCTGACGCCGTGCGTGTGGGCGTCTACCCTTTTGCTTTCCATACTTAAATAAGCCTTAGTGTCCGCTAGGCCATCAAGCTAACTGCAACTTCTCATGGTAATTACCTATTTCAACATAACTCGGTATTGCTACTCTATCAGGAAGCATACCTTGTTACCCTGAAGTATCTAACACAATTTTTACCACTTTAGTATTTCATGGTCAGCTAATCTTCTCGACACAGATTATTGTATATCAGTGTTAAGTTTTAGATTAGTTAATCATTTGAAACTGTGAATCTGTTTATACGCAGAAACACTTAATAAATGTATTTTATTGGGTAACAGCCAGCGAGGGCTGCCGAGTGTACGGCGGGGCGCAGCCCCCAGCCGGTAACGATCCCCGAAGGGGGGCAGCACGGTTCCGAGCGTTGGCTGCGTACTTGAGGCCAACTAATACACTTATTAAATGTTTCTGTTATAATATTTGATTATCAATTTAAGTTTATTCTTAAATCTAGTGATAATTGAATCTGACTTCGTATTTAACATACTAAATCAATCTTGATTTTAGCATATTTTTCGGGTTTTGTCAAGTAAAAATAAAAGATTTTTTGAAGGCCCTAGTAGAGGGGATTCTGAGAGATAAATATGAAAATTGGATAGTGAATAATTTGTGAAGTTAAAATAGAAATTAATTTGAAATTGAAATTGAAATTGAAATTGAAATTGAAATTGAAATTAGGAACGTGGATAAAAGTTTCTAACGAAACACAGATTGGCCGATGGAATAAAAGTTTAATGCACTACGTTTTACGTTTATGGTGTGTATAACCACCGGCCTGTATAAATTAAAAGCGCGCACAACCCGGCCCCCGCCGGTGAAATAGAGCCAAGGCCCCAAGGCTCCAGGGCCAAACGAACGGGCCAAGCCGCCGAGTGCGTTCTGCCCAAACAGGCCCGAGTGCGTTCTGCCCAAGTAGGACAACGGCTCGGGGGGTGGGCAAAAATTGAACAGTTGTTCAACCCTCTCTGAACATCTGTTCAAAAATTGAACAATTATAGAACTTGATCACCAAAACAGTGAGAGGTCGATTAGGGGGCAATGCCAGATGCCAGATGCCAGATGCCAGATGCCAGATGCCAGGGCGGGGATAGCGAACGTTGGGTATGATTAAGCAGGGCGACAGGGTAAGGCAGGGGTGATGGGGTACCAGGGAACCACAGAACCACAAAATAAAATACCCAGTTGATAGTGGTACGATCAACTGGGTATTGGATTAACGGGTTAACAGGTTAACTGGGGTGTACGAAGCCTATACGATTGTAGGCTAATAGAGTGACTCGTTGAGTCGGACTAACCGTGCCATTAAACCCCCTACGGATAATAAGGTAATCCGCAGGGGAAGAAATAACGGGTTTGATGGCTAGGATAGTATCATCGAGAGCGCGGAAGTGTGCGAGCGCTTTTGTGAGATCAATCATGATCACCCCCTAATACCCAATCGATAACGCAATTTAAAAAGCACGCTGTGCATAAGATGTGAGTGGTAAGCAGCACGACCACAGCGGAAGCGAAAATGAACAGTGCGATATCATATAACATTTTATAGAGGCTCCTATAGTTAATATTAACCGGCGTGCATATTATCATCGGTACAAAACATGGCTATAAAATCTGCTTTTTGGGCGTCACGCGCGGCGTGCCACGCAGCACCCCATGCATCATCCCACGTAGCCGCGCACAGCATATCCTTTTTTGCGATCGCCTCCCTTAACACCTCCCCCATAGCCCACCAAGCTGCCCCCGCTGCGGCATCCATCGATGCCGCACAAGCTGCCCCCGCTGCGGCATCGAATGCGGCCTCCCGAGCAGCTTGTGCTGTGGCATTTGATGGGCGTGTATAGGTATGTGTAGCGCCGCGCACTACGGTGGCTAGCTCATCGCGTGTAGCTAAGCCAATCGCAAAGCGTCTGGATACATCATTGATCTGCTTAGCATGGCCGCTGGTATCTAGATGCTCTATACGCCGTGCGCACGCAACGGCAAACAATTGTATCTCTCGATCGTGCCCATCCACTGATCCCAAACATTGTACTGCTGCGTATAACCCATTGGCCTCTAAAATTGTTGCAAACGATAGTCGATCATCATCAGCTCCAGACTTATTTAGGTGATCTAACAGGCCATGCCAACAGTACGCTGACAGATCACATCGCTGGTGTATGTTGTTGAGTGTCGTGTATAACATTTTTTATTACTCCTTTAATAAGTTGTTGTATCATACTAGAGCCACTGATAAAGTTACCAACAGACCCCTCATCACATCAGAGCCACTGATAAAGTTACCAGATCGATATTGACCAATGTGTATTCGGCATTGATCCACGGGGTAACGGTATCTCGGGCTAAATGTATAGACCATCCGTGATCTTTTTGAGTCACCGATACATTAAGTTCAAGTACGCGGCAAAAATCGTTGATGCGGCTCTTAGTGGTAGCAGTCATCCACCCGCCGGTACTGAGAGATAGGCACACACCAGGACGATAGTACGCGACCTCGGTATCGTGGTAGTAAAGCGATATCGCGTGGGTACTGGTTGATGTAACGATCTTGGTAGCGGTACGTTTGCTGAGTGCATCTAGTGTTTTAGCGGGTGTAGGCATTTTTTATTGCTCCTTTTGGTTAATTATTTCCCCACGATATAACGTCGCGTTTTAAGCATTTATCATGTTTTGCGCTAACCGCGACCTCTCTTAAATAATCAAACTCCTCACCTATCGATCTTAGATACTCGCTAGCGACTTGCTCATACATGCTCTCATATCCACAATCCATGCCAAAAACTTGTATCAGTTTGTTATCTTTGAATATCCGCATTGAGTAATAGCTGTTGCCGTTTACTCGGTCGAACCATTCCTTTGCTACTACTGTGTATTTCATTTTTAATGCTCCTTTTGGTTATGTATCTGGTGTGCAAAACATCTTAATAAAATCTCTTTCCTGGGACTCCCTTATATCGGCCCTTACAGCCTCTACTGTCGCCGAATCCCCCATTGCGGCGGCACACGCGGCATGCTCTGCGGCCCCTCTTACGGCAGCAATATAAGCGGCAGCGGTATAAGTAGTGTAGCTGGCGGCGTATACGGCATACACCGTAGCAGACGTGGCCCACTCGGACGCGATATCACCAGAATATGCGTACACGTCGGTTAAGCTATCGATACGGGCCGCGACGGCGCGTGCGTTATCCCTAGCGACCGCTAGCTCATCTGCTGTTGCTAACCCATTTGCGTAGCGTTCTGCCACAGCGTTTGTTGCTTTGGCCTGCCCTGTCGGGTCTAGATGCTCTACCGGCGGCATCGCGTATAACTCGCTTGATGCTCGATATGTCCCGTGATGCCTTCTCTACAGGGCTGGTGTACAAGTGCATAATCTGAGAGCCGTCTAAGATTGTATTATTATCCGTATCAATGGTGAGGATACGATCTTTATGCCTAAAGGGCTTAAACTTACTACCTCCTATAGCGCGGGTGGCGCGGAATGCATAACTTTGGCCCTCTTGGAGTGCCTCATCAGTCAGGCTTTCGGTAGGGCTTAGTTGTTGCTGCAAAAAGTGCAACCGATGACCGTCCGTGGCATAAAAATTGATCTTGTCGTTCTGCCGCTCTATCGTTACACACCCGCGCATAAGGCCTCGATCTACCCTATCAGATACGTAGCTAGTGGCGGTTAAGAGGGCGGTTAATGCTTTTGCGGTTAAAATTATTTTAGCCATTTTTATTGATCCTCTGTTAATTAGCAGGTATTTCCACAATCGGCGTTAGATTTTTGTCCACTATAAATAGCACGTTACGATTAGTCAGCTTATCGGTGGCGATAAAATTTTTGCCGCTAGGGGCCTTGCTGATTACATAATACACACGGCCATAAACAATAGCGGTGGCGCCAACTGTTAGGTCGTGATCTATAAATTCAAATCTCATTTTTTATCGCCCCTTTGTTTGTCCGATTTCAGCAGCCATATCGTTATATTTTTTGCGGGCATCGGCTATCGCCACACAGGCCAAATCGTGGTGGCAAGAGTTGAGTCTATCGTGATGATCAGTAAAACCCCACACAAACACGTCGCGGTTATAGCACAAGCATCCACCGAGATAAGTTTCTGCCAAGGCAACCCCTGCCAACGATGCCGTGACTTTTACCCGATATACCTGCAGTACACCGGACTCGATATTATTAATGGTATCTGCATCTGGGCGGCAGGCGTAGTCCAGCGCAACGTAGGTGGCGACATCTGCATCAGGGCGGAAGTCGTAGTCCAGCGCAACGTAGGTGGCGATATCAAATACGTCTACCTTACGTTCGTCTATTTTTTCCCAGTTTTCCATTTTTATATCCTCAAAAGTAAAAAGGCCGCGATATCGCTATCACGGCCTGAACATTAAAACAAATCTACTTCAACTCCATATAACTTACCGGCGATATGTATTGCGAGCGGTACAAACATCACTAGCATTGTAGATAGCACGGCTACAAATCCGATCATACCGATAATTGCGTTGATTACCATTTGTTTATAGCTTGGATTTTCCATTTTAATCCTCGATCTTAAAGTTTAAAAAGTCGTCAAAAAATTCTTTTGTTTGCTCTCTGATTATATCCTCGTCGCCTTGATCATACTCCTCAGCATCGAGGATATAATATATTTCATCGGCATAATCTACGGTTTCTTTAATCATTTTTAATGCCCCTTATCAAAAATTAACTTGCAAATCCCACTCGGGTGATCCATATAACCATAAAATCTCGGACATCGCCTCATCGACCGAGTTAAAACAATTACCGGTATCCTCATCAGCATCTAAGCTTACTAATCGGTATTTATCGATTACCTCATCGTAAGCAATTGATAGATCGATGCGGTGATCACCGGCGTTAGCTTTAATTGTTGCGATCCTTTTTGCCACTATTGGATAGTCCATTTTTATTGCTCCTCTTGGTTATTAATAATCATCAAAGTACAATAGGATAATATCGTAATAGTATAACGGTGTCAAATAAAATGTTTTTATAGATAGTGCGAAATGTATAAGGTTTTACTTATACATCAGCTGGTTTAATCAGATTGTTCAAAAATTGAACAAAATGATATGTTGTAACAAATTGTTCAAAAATTGAACAAAATGATATGTCGTAACAAATTGTTCAAAAATTGAACAATATACAAATTTATATATTGTTCAATTTTTGAACAAAAATCGAAAAAATTAATGCGGTATTTCTAATTGGAAAAATGCTTGACAAATAGATCAAAAACCTGCGAAAATGCCTTTGTGATAAAGGGTTTGGGTGACCTAAGTTAATCGGTCTCAAACGGTAAATACGTCTATTTTCCCTTTAAAAACAATGGTTTATCCCTTATCAGAATTTTGTAAATTGTTCAAATTTTGAACAGATGTAAAGTGCTAAATTTTACATCTGTTCAATTTTTGAACAACCATTTTTCCCAAAATTATGCCCAATTTAATCAAGAAAACAGATAAATCTTTTCTTCAATCTGTTAATGATAATCTTCAAATTGACATAAAAAAATCAACCGAAGAAATGCAAGATAGCGCTAATATTGCGCATAAATGCATTCAAAAACTCAATGTATTCTTAGATGACGGCACGGTTCCTGTTGGAATCAACTTCGAAACTGACCAAATAACCTATTCCCCGCTTAATCCACAATCCATTAAGCAGATAGCCGAGGCTAACAATGTAGCCATGGCTACCCTGCGCAAGATTAGAGGATTAGATAGGGAGGATGCTTCCGCAGCCCCTACCAGCACGTTAGACGCGGTACTCAAAGCCGCGTATAACAAGATCACCATACAACAAAACAATACATATATAAGTGCGCCCAATACACAAGACGACTTAAAGACAATCGTACCTGATAATATAGAGGACGATCTGATATAGATCCCAATTTGGGACTTAAGACCCCAAGAATCAAAACCACTGGTAGACAGTAAGGCCTTAGTTGGTACAGATCACGAGACTCTAAGACTTTGTGGATGCTAAGCCCCAGAGGGGTCACGAGACTCACAGACCAAATTGGCCATTGATTCATAAAACTTTGTATAAGAGAGTACAAGACTCTAAGCTAAATGGGATCACAAGACGCGTAGACCAAATTGGCCATTGATTCATAAAACTTTGTATAAGAGAGTACAAGACTCTAAGCTAAATGGGATCACAAGACGCGTAGACCAAATTGGCCATTGATTCGATTCATGGGGTTTGATGCATATAATATATGGCCCTATGGGTAATAGGGTCTTGGGGTAGCAGGTTCAAGGGCCGCGCGTCAACAGCTCGCTGCGCTCGCCGTGAGGAGAAGAGCCAACCCTTATATTCAGTTCGCTGCGCTCAATGTTGAATAGAATCTGTGGGTAAGGTATCCATCGGAAAATATTTGAAAGAGAGACCCCCTAGTCACCCGCTTTGCACACCCCACCCCCTACTCTATATACCCTGTTTAAAAATTGGAGCAATTTTTTTATGAAAAGCAAGAGAACCCAAGACTCCATTACTCTAAGATTAAAAAACCAAAATAACAGAGTAATGGAGTAGTAGGTTT
>ERZ869921.363-NODE-363-length-30226-cov-9.391667_pt1 | contig 30226 bp, 41 predicted proteins | sample MGYA00579310_ERZ869921 | MGnify/ENA primary metagenome ERZ869921 (study PRJEB32216, sample SAMN09231816) | wastewater metagenome | place: USA: Maryland | collected 2016-06-21 | study: EMG produced TPA metagenomics assembly of the PRJNA472060 data set (Reclaimed... | reverse complement strand
TGCAAGCCGGACTGGCCCTGAACGACGAGGCCGCGCGCGAGGAGTACCTGCAGAATTTCATCGGCGGCGCTGTGCTGGGCGGCGCGCTGTCTGTGCCTGGCCGGTTCCACGAGCGCGGGCGCGAGCAACTCCAGGCTGCACAGCTCGAAGAGCAGAAGCAGATCAAGGCCGAACAGGATGCGGCCGCGCTGCAGCAACAGCAAGAAGCGCAGAAGGCCGCGCAGCGGCAGGACCCGGAGTACGCGCAGCGGATCACCGATCAGTACAACCGTCTTTACGCGCAGCACCAAGCCATGCTGCCCGGCAAGCTGGGGGCAGATGCTACGGGTGCGGACAAGCTGGAGCACCAGGCGCAGCAAGCCGCGGCTGACAAGTTCTACGAGGACAACCTCAAGGAGTTGGAGGTTGAGGCTGCCGCCGTTCGCCCTGCGCTGAAAGCCGTCCAGGAGCAGAAGTTCCAGGAAGCGCAGGAGAAAGCGCAAGCAACCACCGCGGCCGATTCCGGTGAAACCTACGACGCCGGCCAGGGTGCGGTGCAGCAGATGACCGCAGAACGGGACGTGCTGTACCAGCAGCAGGCCGCTGCGGTCAAGCTGGCGCAAGAGGCGGCCAAGAAGGGCGACATGGCCGCGGCCAAGGCCGCTCAGGAGCAGGCCGCGCAGTTGCTGCAACGCGCCAAGTTGATCGACAAGCAACTCGGTGGCCGACAGGTCGCAAGCGCCACCACAACGGTTCCTCCGGACCAGAGCCAACAGATCGAGCGCCTCACGAAGCAGTACGGCGTTGCGGTGCAGTCTGGCAAGATGGGCCAAGCCGAGGCGCTGCGCGTCGAGTTGGAGAAGCTGCACGCCGCACAGCGCGAGCGCACGCGGCTGCTGGAGCAAGCTCCTACGGCATGGGACGAAGATGTGCAAGCGCCGGGGGGACCTGCAAAGAAAACGAAGCCGGCTGCACCCGAGGCAACCGAAGGTCCGGCGCCCACAACTTCGCTGTACCCGCAAGAACAGCAGACAGCACCGTGGCGCCCGCGCGAAACGCCGACTCTGGACGCCGCGATCAACTTGCGCGCCCAGCCGCAAGGCAGCGCTGCAGCGCGAGAAAAGTACCGCAAGCCAGGCCCCGACGCTACACGTGTCGCTACTGAACGTAACACGGCGCCGGCACCTGAGACGCAGCAGGAAAGCCTGTTTCCGGAAATTGGCCCAGGCGGCACGTTGCCGGGCGTTGCTCCGGAGACCGACTTGCTGCAGCGCATTGCGTCGCTACGTATGCGTCCGAATATGTCGGAGCAGGGCAAACACGTACTGGATAATTTCGAGCGGACGCTGTCGAACCCGCTGCTGGAGCAGACGCCAACGCGCGAGGAGATCCTGGACGCGATTCGCGATCAGCTCGATCGCATGGCCAATCTTGGGGAAGGCGCGCGGCAACAGGTCAACACGCGCGAAGGTGTCAAGCAGGTTCTGGCAGACAAGCAGAAAGAGCTCAATGCGGCGCGCGCGGAAGCCGCGGCACTGGCCCGTATCCCCCCAGAGAAGAAAGCGGCTCCTGGTACGTTCCAAGGAACGCCGACATTTGCGGCCGCGCGACAGAAGGTGCAGCAGCTCCAACAAGAGATGGCTGCGTTGGCGCAGCAGCTGGCACAAACGACTTCCAAGGAAACGGTTCCGGTTGAAAACCGTGCGGTGCAGCCTGTGTGGGTGCCACCGGCCGACAAAGGACTCACCAAGGCGCAGCAAGCAGCGCCCGTTCCAACGCAAGAACAAATCGCAGCGCAGACCCCTGCCAAAGGCGGCACGCACGCCCCCGGCTACACCAAAGTCGGTGAGGCGGGGTACGTCAACGTCGAGCCCGGCACGCAGCAGCGCGTTTCTCCCGTGCGCACCGCCGCATCCACGGCAACGACTGATACGGTGCAGGCGCCTGGCGGCAGCAAAATGCCGACCATCTCGACCTCTGCTACCGTAGAGCGCCGCAACCGCCCGAACGCGGAGTCCGTGCGCGGCAAAGAGTTGAGCAACGCCGCAGAGATTGATGATCTGATGTCGGACCTCGCGCCGGAAGATCAACAGTCGTTTGACTTCTGGGACAGCGTGTACGGGGTCGAGACACCGGTTTACGACATCGTGCGATCCGCCGAAGCGCAGCTCGTTGCGCTGGAGAAAGCGCTCGACGATGTGACGGCGCAGCGCAACGCACTTGCAATGGCGCAGGCCGCTGCAGAGCGTGCGGAAGAAGATCGGAACGCATCTCTGCGCCAGAACGAGCCGGAGTTCATTCCGAACCCGGCAAAGAATGCCGAAGGTGTTGGGCAGCTCGCCGCGCGGGACGAGCCCGCCATGATTCGCAACCCGCGGTACGGGCAACCGCTCGTAGACGTGCTGCCTGCGCAGGACGAAGAGAACGCCAAGGCGATTGCGGACGCCACGAGCAAATACCAAACGGCCAAAGCGGCTGCAGATGACACGGCTGAAGTCGATGCTGCGCAAGCCGCGCTCGAGGAGATTGAAAATCGTGTGACGCGCTTGCAGGACGCCAAACAGTACATGGCGCTTGTGCACTATCTCAAGACAGATCCCGCTGCAACCGAAAAGCAGTTGGACGACGCGTTGGGTACGCTCACGACGTTGCTTAGCGACCCGAAACGTAAGTCTGCGGCAGAAGAACAGGCGCGCTCGGCGCTGGCCAGTTTGGTGGGCGCGGAGTCGCTTACGAGCGCCGACATGCAGGTCTACTACAAACAGCGTCCTGCATTCGAAAAAGTGCTTGGCGCGCACTATGCGGACATGTTCGAGACGGTCGTGCGCCTGAAAGCGGCGCTCGATGTTAAAGCGCGGGTCGACACGTTCGAAAAAGAACGTGCTGCGGCAGCAAAGAAAGTTCAGGAGGCGAAGCAGCGGCGGCAAGAAAAAGCGGCAGTGGCGGACGCCGCAAGGGAGGCGATCCCCGCACGAGCTTCCAAGTTGGAGGTTCTGGAGCAACGCCTGGCCGCAACACAAGCCAGAGAAGCCGAGCTGGGGCAGCAAGCTGTTGCGGCACGCCGGCAGCTGGCGGAGGCACGACGACTCCGGCAAGATGTGATCGACAGCGCGGAAGCCATGCGCGCAGGCAAGAAATCCGCACTTGAGGAACAGCAAGAAGCATTGCGCAAGGACATCGAGCGACTGTCTGGGGATCTGCGGGCGGTGGCGGACTCCGTTGTCGACATCAAGGCCATCGTGTCCCAGGATTTCCGCAACCTGCTGCGCTACCCCGGGGCGATGCAGGACCTGGAAGCGCGGTTTGATTTTGTCACGTCGGTGCTGGAAGGGTTGGAAGCGCAGGGTGTCTCCAGCCCGCGCCTGGAAACGCAACAGGCTGGCATGGTTGTCGCCACACAGCGGGCCGAACGCGTCAAGCACGAACGGCGTGTGCGCACGCTGGAATTGAAGCGAGACTGGTGGAAACGCGTTCTTGCGTCTCCTGGATCAGAAGGCAAAGCCAAGGCAGAAGCCACACGGGGGTTGAAAGAAACAGAGGATGCCATCGCGGCAGAGAAAGCCGACTACCGCGCCCGCACGGCAGACACGCCAGGAGACCTGTTGCGCAACAGCGCCGGAATGCGCAACGCACGCGCGGCGGAGGCTTTCATCCGCGAGCAGCGGCAGCAACTCAACACCGCGTACGAACAGCTGACGAACCGGGTGCGTCAGATCCAGCAGTTGACAGTGCCAGCAAACCGGGCCGAAGAGCGCGGGCAGCTGACGCGCACGGCAGGGGTGCCTGCGGGAACGCCCGCTGCACCAGACACTGGTGCGACGCCGGACTACGCGGACATGCAGCGCAAGCGCGGGCTACTTGTTGCGCTCTCCGCCATCGATCTCAAGGAACAAGCCAAGCTGGATGCCGCGATCGATGCCGCCGCGCGCAAGACAGAAGAAGCGCGGGCTGAATACCACCGCACTCCCGGCAACGCGATGCCTGCGAGCTACTACGATGCTCTTGGCGCGTACGACAAAGCCGTCAAAGCCAAGCGCGACTACATGGATGCACGGGCTGCGGCAGATGGCATCGAAACGCGTAGGGTGCAGTTGGCGCGGGCGATCGACGCCTTGCCTGTACCGGAGTACAGGCAGCTTGTTGAGGCCGAGGCTGCAGGCATACCCGTAGAGCAGCCGTCTGTGGGTCTGGCAGCGGTCGCGCAGCAACTGGCATTGCAGACCACGCAAGTGTCTCCTCGCCGCAGCAGTCTGGAAGAACAAGTGGAAGATGCTGCGGCTGCTGCCCGCGCGAACGACCCCAAGAACATCGCTTTTCAGACGCGTGTCAACAACACGAGCGACATCGGGGCATTGAAAAAAATGCAAGGCTCGTTGGAGAACCAGATCGCCGACGCGGTGGCCGCACGCGACAAGGATCCCGGCGCCGTTGTTCCGCTGCCAGTGCGCAGCCCGCTGAAGAGCACCTTGTTCGGGCGACCGAGCTCCGCCCGTGCCAAAGCAAGGCTGAAGCTCAACGAAGAAAAAGTGGCGGGGTTGCAGTACCGGTTGGACATGGTCAACACGCGCCTAGACGCGCTGCAGTCGGCCAAGAAAAAAGAACGGGCCGCAGAACCCAAAGAACGCGAACTGCAGGGCAACGTGTTTGAGGTTTTTGCCGCAGAGATGGCGTTGCGTGACGGTCGACGGGGACGAGGCCCTGTTGTCGGACCCGAGAAGATTGCCGGCGACATGCGCACCGGGTCTCCCGAGAGCCGCGCGGGCGACAACAAGACCGGCACTCGCCGCCGCATCCAAGAGTCTGGCCAGGTGCGACAACCGACTGCCACTCGCGCAGCGCGTGAGGGGAACGCAGCGTCGCTGACAGGCAACCGTGCTGCGCAAGAACGTGCCAAAGCAGAGGCGGAGCTTGCTGCGCAAGAACGCCGCGATCGACAGGAAGAAAAACGGCTTGCTGCCGAAGCGGCGCGGGCGGCGAAGGGTCGTCCGATCCCCGAGCAGAAAGGGGAGCAGTTCGGCGCTGACTACGACGAGGAGCCGGTAACAAAAAAAGCACCGGCTCCGGTGGCAACGCCGGAGCCACAGCAAACAAAGCCTGGATCGCAAACACAATCCGGCGCGGGCAGCAAAGCTAAGCCTGCGGTTTTCCGCACCGCCACGAACACCGGCGCTGGCATGAAGGCGGCTGAGGTCACGCGCCTGGTAGACCGCATCGTCGAGGGCTGGACCAACGTGCCGCAGATCACGGTGGTGGACAACGAGGCCGCGCTACCCCAACGGTTGCAGGATCAGGCGGCGGCCGACGGCATGACCGGCAAGGTGCCCGGGCTGTTCGACCCGGACACCGGCATCGTGTACCTGGTTGCGGAAAACCTGCACACAGGAAACGACGTGGCGCTCACGGTCGCGCACGAGGTCGCCGGACACTACGGCCTGCGCGACATGATGGGGCCCGACTACGCGTCCACCATGGACCGGCTGTACAACGGCAACAGCACGATCCGCAAGGAAGCCGACGCCAAGATGAAGGCTTCGCCCGATCTGTCGAAGGAGATCGCTGTCGAGGAGACCCTGGCAGACATGGCGGAGCGGGGCAACCCCAGTGCGCTGCGGCAAATCTACCAGGCGATCAAGGCGTGGCTGGCCAAGGCCCTGGGCTTGCGTGGTGTCTCTGACAAAGAAGTCCAGCAGATCGTCGCCAACGCCCGCCGGCATGTGCAGGAAGGTACGGCGCGAGGCGCGGGGGGCGGCGGCCCGGCGGTGTACCGCACGGCCAAGGAGTCCCCCTACGCCGTCGCCAGCATGTTCGCCAAGCCGCGCAGCTTCAAGGACCGGATCGGCGGCAACCTGGCCTTGGCCGCGGAGATGCACACGGTCGACATGCGCGCGCCCGTGCGCGAAGCCCTAGCCACCGGCAACAAGCGGCTGGCCGAGCAAGCGATGTACTACATCCGCAAGAACGACGCGCGCATGCCCCAGGTCTACGCGGTGATGCAGCACGGCGCGCTAGGCATAAAGCAGGATGCACGCGGGCGCTACGTCGTTGAGGCAGGGCACAGCAAGTCTGTGCAGGACGTGTTCAAGGCAATCGCGACGCTGCCCGGCAAGGATGCGGCCGCCAAGATGGAGGCAGCCCAGGCATATCTGACCGCCAAGCGCGCGCTGGCGAACCCCAAGGCGGCCTTCGCGCTGGACCTGGGCAAAGGAGGCATCACCGCGGACGTGTTGGCGGAAGACCTGCGCAAGCTCACTGCGGACCCCAAGCAAAAAGAAGCACTGGAGAACGTCGCCCGGGTGTACGCGGACTTGAACCGCGGGCTGATCGGCTTCCTGGAGAAGACCGGCGCGATCTCGAAGGACGAAGCAGCCAGCTACACCGCCGACGACTCCTACGTGCCCTACTACCGGGTGCGCGGTGACGGTGTGGCCGAGCTGGTGTTCGACGAGACCAAGACCCTGCGCCTGGGCGACATCCGCACGCAGCCGTACCTCAAGGCGTTGGAGGGCGGCGACGCCAAGCTGCTGCCGCTCAACGAGGCGATCACCCGCAACGTGATGCTTCTCACCGACATGGGCATGCGCAACCTGACCACCAAGAACGTGGCCTACGCGCTGCAGGACATCGGGAAGACCGCCAAGAAGATGCAGATCCGCACCGGCGATGGTGAGGCCAACGTCAAGGCGCTGCGCTTCAAGCAGGACGGCAAGCCCTTCCACATCATCGTGGACACCGAAGGCACGCCGGCCGAGGGCATTCCTGGCGACATGGTGGCCCGCAGTCTGGAGGGCACGCACACGGTTATCCCGGCGTTCCTCAAGGCGTTCGGGTGGGCCGGCGATCTGCTGCGCGCCGGCGTGACGCGCAACCCGATGTACGTGGCCCGGCAGCTGTTCCGCGACCCGTTCGCCGCCAGCTTCACCGGCGGCCTGGACCGCGGCCCCCTGACCGCAGTGGCGAAAGCCATGGCTGCGTTTGTACGTCAGACCGCGGGCCGCAAGGACGCCACCGCCGACGCGCTGGTACGCAAGGGTGTCGTGCAGTCCGGAATCTTCAGCGGCGACCCGGACGATCTGTCGAAGATGTCCATGCAACTCGTTGGCGGCGACGCCGGCGCGTTCGACAAGCTGTTCTCTGCCATGGATCGCGCGGCGATGCGCGCGGACTCCGTCACCCGTCAGCAGATGTACGACGACGTGCTCAAGCGCACGGGCTCGGAATTCGACGCCGAGATGGCGGCCATGGAGATGATGAACTTCCACAAGCGCGGGCTGTCGCCCACCGTGCAGTACGCGGCGCGCATGATCCCGTTTTTCAACGCGCAGATCCAGGGTCTGAACGTGTTGCACAAGGCACTGACGGGCAAAGCCACCATGCAAGAGCGCCTGGGCGTGCAGCAGAAGTTCTGGGACCGCGCCGGCATGCTGATGGCCGGCACGCTGATCTACGCCATGGCTATGGAGGACGACGACACCTACAAGAACGCCCGGGCCAGCGACAAGTACGGCAACTGGTTCGTCCCGCTGTCGCGTGATCCGGAGGACCCGAAGAACGACGTCACGCTCAAGCTGCCGATCCCATTCGAGGTGGGCCTGCTCTTCAAGGCGCTGCCCGAGGCGCTGCGCGACTACATGCGTGGTACGTCTACCGAGCAAGAGTGGAAGGCGATCCGCAACCTGTTCCTGAACCAGATCCCGGGCGGCAGCTCGTTCATGCTGCCCCAGCTGGCCAAGCCGCTCATCGAGGTGGGGACGAACCACAGCTTCTTCACCAGCCGGGAGATCGAGGGGGCCAACATGCAGGGCCTGGCGCCGCAGGAGCGCTACACCGCGCGCACCACGGAACTGGCCAAGCGCATGTCCGAGATGCTGCAGATCGACGCCATGCCCGATGCGCTGAAGCTGTCGCCGCTGCAGATCGAGCACCTGGCGCGTGGCTACCTGGGAAGTCTCCCGCTCATGGCGGCAGCCACGATGAACGACGTCTTCGGTACGCCGAACGCGGAGGCGCCGGCGCGCAAGTTGACCGAGACCCCGCTGATCGGTACGTCTTTCCAGGATCGCTACGGCAACGGCGCCGCAGACATCCTGTACGCCAAGATCAAGGCCGCCGACCAGGTGCAGACGACCTACAACAAGATGCTCAACGAGGGTCGCAAGCAGGACGCAAAGATGTACCTGGCAGACGTCGAGAACCTGCGCGAGCTGCCCATGCTGCGCCAGGCCGAGAGCAAGCTGCAGCTCCTGGCCAAGCAGGAGAAGGCGATCCGCAGCAGCGCAACGCTGGACCCGGACGCCAAGCGCGAGCGCCTGGACGCCATCACGGCGCGGCGGGAGGCGGAGGCTCGGAAGTATCTCGACGCTGTCGCCGCGGTTGCACGGTAAACAGCACGCCCAGGAGCCCGTTGTGGATCCCTGGGCGGCCAGTGATGTGCACGTGTTGCCCCAGCACCTTGCGCCCCACACGCAGCCCTTGGTTCAAGGTGACCGCCACGTCCAGGCTCGTGACGAAGAACGACTCCCCGGCAGCGTGCTGATGCCAGGGGAACTTACTGCTCCACGTCTTCATTGCGCTGGCTGATCTTCAGGCACAGCACCCGGTACGCCGGCCCCTTGGTCTTGGCCAGCAGATCCTTGCGCACCTCGGCCACACTGACACGCGTCTGGAGCTCTTGCACGAACTCGATGTAGGAGCGATTGCGCCGGGCACAGAACTCCTTGAGCATGCGGATGTCGATGTAGAAGTCGGTCCAGCCGGGCACCATGTTGTACTCGACACGCCCGCGCACGGCGCCCTTGGTGCTGTCCTTGCTGACCTCGCGCCCGTCGGCGAACACTGCAAACTTCTGGTCAGGGCTCGTGACCTTGATGAAGCCGCCGTGGTTCTCTCGGATGTACACGTTCAGCAGATCGTTCGCGTAAGTCTGGTTGGTGTTGATGATCCGCCGCGCTTCCTGCACCCGCAGCTTGAAGAACTCGAAGATCGGCTGCATCGGGATCGCGATGATGTTGGCGTGCCTGGGGCCCAACAGCGTCAGCGCCGCAATGGCGGACGCCGCACCGGCAGTCCAGAACCGCTCTTCGTCCGGAGCATGTAGCCGCTCCCGCCAGCCATCGAGCGCCTCGACGACAGCCTGCTGCGCCTTGTCCTGGTTCTGCACCAGCCAGCGGGCCCAGGTCAGCCCCGCGACACCGTAGTTCTTGTCCAGCTGCTTGAGCAGCTCTCGCTCGTGTGGTTCCCACGTCAGCCGCTCCCGCGCACGCCACTCCAGCAACCGGTACATCTCGCCGTTGGAAGTCGTCTCTCTCGCGCCCATCATCGCTTCCATCATCGGTGCGTTGGACGTCAACGTGCTGTTGGACTCCCAGTGCAGGTCGTCGCGCATCTCCGCGTTCGACGCGCCCTGCCCCTTGAGCTTGTGTCCGCCCTGGGAGAAGTCGAAGATGTGGTTCGGCAGCCACTCCTTGTCGCCGGCGCGAACCTTGTTGGTGATCTCGTCGATGTTGAGCGGCAGGCTCCCCAGCATGCCGGCGCGCTGCAGCATGGTGCGCTCGGACGTGGCCGGCTTCACGGAGAAATTCACAGGATGTCCCCAGACAGAATTGCCAAGGGATAGCGCCAGCGTCTTACCGACACCCGACGCGCTGCTGGCGATGTGGAACGTGAACGCCCGGGCGCCGGCGGGGGTGAAGCGCTTGAGCGGGGAGCCGAAGCTGAGCAGCAGATTCGCCACCTGGCCCCACAGCTTCTTGCGCATGAGCATGTTGACGATCGCCACCCAGTCTTCCAGCGTGCCGTGCGGACGCGTGACGCTGATCAGGTTGGACAGCCGCTCCGACACGAACGTGTACCCCGTACCGTCCGGCCGCAGGATCTGGTCGCCGATCGCGAACGTGCCGTCTTCCTGCCAGCCGTAGTTCGGCGGAACGAGCAGCGCGCAGTCCGTGACGCTGGCGTCGCCGATGCACGCGCGCACGTAGGTGTACAGGTTCTTGTCGTTGCCGGCGCCGAAGGCCGCCACGATGTTCTGCGAGGCCAGCGCCGCCATGGTCGCGTCTACGCTGGTGACGACCTTGTTTGGGATCACCACGATCTGCTTGGTGCCCTGTTTGATCGACATGAACCGGGTGACGAACACGCCGTCTTCCACCAGCATGTCCAGCATGAAGAAATCGAACGGGAGCAGCATGATCTCCCTGGTAGATGTTTCACCCGTCTTGTCCACGTCGGTCTTGGTGTAGTACACCCCGCCGTTGCCGCCGTACGAGAAGCCGATCGGCGGTTTGGGGCGATGCACGGTCTGTGCCCCGCCGGCATCGGTGAACTCGACATCCTGCGCCTCGTCGACAAGCTGGGTCTCGCGCCCCAGCGCCAGGGGGTTGGTGATCTGCCCCCAGTGCTTGCACCCGCCGCACACGCCCGGGTTCTCGGAGTCGAGCTTCACACACGGGTACGGCCCGCGGATCTCTGCGAGCTTGGTGTTCATGCGGTCCACGTCGTACGGGTGCATGCGGCTCAACACGGTAGCGGCCTTAAGCCCGTCCACGCACGGCTTGGCGATCGACAGCAGCCCGCGCCAGAGCGGCTCCATGCCATCCTCCTGCGCGTGCTTGATGTAGTAGTCGAGCTGCGCACAGCCGTCGCCGGCGGCAGTTCGTGTGAGGATGTTCTTGAAGTACGTGACCCTGTTGGCAGCCAGTGCCATGGCGGTCGCGCTCGGCGCCCGGGCCAGTGGTTTACCGGGCAGTGCCAGGGCGGTGCTGCGGCTTGGCGGCAGCGTCACTGTCGACTCGGTGCGCACATCCGCTATGCAGTCCATGATCTGCGACAGCGAGAACACGTCTCCCACCTGGCGCAACGTCACGAGACAGTCGGGCCCGTACTTGCGGTTGTGGGTGCCGGGCATGCGCAGCACACGCGCAGCGTCTGCCGTGACCGTGTTGTCGATCTTGAAATGCGAAGCGTGTGCCGCGCGCTTAAGCGCATCTGCAGCGTGGCGCCAGCCGGCGATCGGGACGTCGCGATCGAGCGGCCAGTACACGTGTATGCCGCCACCCGAGTCCACGAGCCAGGGCGTTCCTAGCGCATCCAGGTGCGTGTCAGCCATGAACCGGATCAACGCTTCGACAGCCTCCCGCTTCGAGGCGTACATCTTCTTCGGACCGCAGTCGAGGTCCAGGAACAAGCTGCGCATGTACAGCGCGTGCTCTGCCTTGCGGCTCTTGGCGTCGTCGAAGGACGCCAGCGCCATGTAAGTGGTGCGCCCGACCATGTCTTGCAACTCGGTCGTGCGCTGAAGTTCTTCGTGCGAGTCGACGAAGAATTGTGCTTTGGTCGTGTCGTCAATGACGGCCACGCACAGCTTTCCGGCGGACGGGAGAACCGCCGATAGAAACACGAGCGGCTCCATGCGGACTCCCGGTTCAGCGTTGCTTCAACTCGGCGATGAGATCAGTGACAGCAGCCTTGTACGCGTTCGTGACACCCCGGCCGGCAAACCAACTGTAGACAGTCGTGCGGGAGGCACCAGTTTTCTTGGCAATGTCGACGACCGAGAAGTCGTGCTTCACCGCCAGCTTGGCCAGCCGCACCCCAAGAGGTGCGTTGGCCAGCTTGAGCCCGCGCACGCCGTCCTTCGTTTTTTGGAAGTACGGCATAGCGGTTTAGTTCTCGTCGTCCCAGTTGTTGAGCGTCTCCATCAACGAGCTTGTGGCGGGCACCCGCGTAGCGGCTGCGGGGGCAGCTTGTCGCACCACAGGCTCAGCGGGCTCGGGCGGCAGCTCGGGAGCGGCTGCCTTCGCGGCGCGGGGCTTGCGCGTGGCGGGCGCCGGGGCAGGCGGCTCTTCAGCAGCAGCAGCCGGCTTGCTCGTGCGGGGTGGGGGCGGCGGGGGCTCGTCATCCACGGGCGCGGCGCGGGTGGGGGCAGGAGCCTGGAACGGCGCCGGCGCCGCGGCAGCCGGCTGTACGCCGTCCATCTGCGACACGGTCATGGAGATCGCCTTGAGCGCGTCGGGCGACTGGCCCTGCCGCTGGCAGATTTCGAACTCCTCCTCGGTCAGCCAGCGCATCGGCTTGAAGAACAGCTTCGGCGTGGCCACCGTGGTGTCGAACTTCAACCGCGTGATCAGCTGCGTCACGTCGATGCCCTGGGCCAGCATGTACCGCACGTAGTCCTGCAGCGGGCGATTCTCGCCCTCGGCCTTGCCGAAGATCGACGCCGCCGGCAGCGACAGCTGCAGCACATCGCCCTCCATGTCGTTGGCCAGCACCACGGCGGTCTGCTGGTTGTAGCGGCACGCGCGGGAGTCTCCCTGGCCCGAACCGGCCACGTTCTGTGGGCAGGCCGCGCAGGTGGCGCTTTGCTTGGTCTTGACACTGGCGTCGGGTGCATTGCCGTCCGAAGACCAGCAGGCCGGCGCGGACGCTTGGCCCTCGACGTACTGCCCGGCGTAGAACGTGCGCGAGACCTTGGGCGCAGCGTTGACGATGACCACGTCCAAGTAGCGTTCTTCGATCGAGGTGACCTCCTTGCCGTCGACCATCAGGCGGAACACGCAGCCCTTGATGGAGAGACGTTTGCCGGAAGCGCCGCCGCCGGCCAGGGCCTTCGCAACAGCAGACAGTTCGCCTTGCTTGGCGAACGCGGGGCGCATCGCGCCGGGGTTGAAAACGGTGACATTGCTCATGTGAAAAGTTCCTTCTGATTACGACGACTTGCGCACCGACACGTCCACTTCGGTCATGGTGTTGAGGCCCGGGGGGACGACGCCCGGGTTGTTCTCCAGAAACTCGCTCATGTTCTTCTGGGCGATGCGTTTCTCCAGAAGGTCGACCGCATCGTGGTCGACAATGAACCGCTTCATCGCATCCCAGTCCTGGGCCACGTAACGGGTCTTGGTGGACAGGATGATCGTGCCGCTCTCCGTCTTGGCCGACTTCTGCCCGGTAGCCTGCATGATGTCTTTCATGGCCAGCGCGACTTCGTGCTGCTGCGCCTTGAGTTTCTCCGCTTCGGTCTCGTACGCCTTGGTGATGTTGCTGAGATGGGTGCGCATCTTCAGGTACACCCGCGCCAACTTGTCCAGCGTCAGCGCTTGCTGGGTCGGCTCCGCTACTTCGCTCATCTTTCGCTCCTTGTTGTTGGGGATTGGAATGGTACACCGGAATTACCGGCTGTCAAGAACTGTACAAAAATATTTTCAAACCTCCATTTCTGCGTCGAACATCTGCGTCAGTAACGAGTGATCGGATGTGCGCCCCTCCATTGCCTGAAACATCTTTCTCTCAATAGGGCTGCTTTGGATATGCACCACCGTTACTTTGTCACTGTCTTGCCCCTTGCGGTCGGCGCGCGCAATGCATTGCAAATACTGCTCAACGCTCATCAGGGGCCCAAAGAATACCACCGTATCGGCAGCCGTCAACGTGATACCGTGCGCCGTGGCCTGGGGCTGCATCACCAGCACACGCGGATCGGGCGTGTTCTGGAACCGATTGATCAGGTCTCCGCGCTTCACCGCCGACACGTCCCCGTGAATGACGCCTGTCGTGTGCCCGTTGCGCTCCAGGAACTGGACGATGATGTCGATGCTGGAGCGGAACAGTGCGAAGATGATGACCTTGCGCTCGGTCTCTTGCAGTATCTCCAGCAACAGGTTCATGCGTGGTGTGGCGTCGAACTCGACGACTTCCTTGTCTTCGGTGTACACGGCGCCGCAGCTGATCTGTAGCAGCTTGTTCACCACAGCCGCCTTGTTGACCGCGGAGATTGTCTCACCGGCAACGGTGGCCAGCATCTGGTCCTTGATCAGCTTGTAGTATTTCCACTGCTGCGGCGTCATGTCGACTTCGCGCGTGGTCTTGAGCACAGGCGGCAGATCCAGGCACTGCGCTTTGGTGAAGCGTATTGCCGGCTGCAGGACTTTGAACACGGTGTCCTTGGCGTCAGGCTTGGGGATCCACTTGAAAGTGCTGATCTTGAGCATGACCTTGTCGCGCCAGGCCGTCAGGTAGTTCGGTACCGCGCTGGGGTTCACCAGCTTGGCCATGCCGAAGGCGTTGAGCGGCGACTGCGCTGCAGGCGTGCCTGTCATCATCCACAAGAACGTGTCCGGACGGACGATTTTGGCCAGCGCTTTCCAGCGCCGTGTCGTGGTCAGCCCGTAACAGTTCGCTTCGTCCACGATGATCATGTCGAATTTGCCGTTGGCGTTGATCTCGTCGGCCACCAGGTGCACGCCGTCATAGTTGATGATGACGATTTCGTAGTCGCCCTGGATCATCTCGATGCGACGCGCCGCCTTCTCGTGGTGGGCGACGACCGCGCTGCGGTGGATCACGGACTTGTTGATGTCTCCCATCCACGCAGACTGCATGATGGACATGGGGCAGATGACCAGACACCGGCGAACCTCGCCGATCTTCATCAGGTAGTCCATGGCCCACAGCACAGAGATTGTCTTGGCTGTGCCGGGGTCGTTGAAGATGAAGCCCCGGCGATGTAGGGTCGTGAACCCGGCCGTTGTCTTCTGGTGCTCCATGGGCTTGTACCGCCCAGGCCACTCGTACTTGCGCCTGATGGGCGACGGCACGTCCTTGACGCCCAGATTCTTGAGCACCCGCGCTTCGTCCAGCCCCCAGTACACAGTGACCTCGTGGCCGCCAGGAATCGGCGTGATGATGTGCTTCGGGATGACGCTGTATTTGCCCGGGTTGCGCGTGCGAAAGCGCAGGGCTTTGTTCTCTACGATTTCCATTCTTTGAGTCTCAGTTGGCCTGCCGTGTAGTCGATGTCGAGGCACGCGTTGTTCTGCAGCGTCTGTAGCACCTCATGCCAAAGCCCTTGTAGGAGCTCCGGCATCACGCGCTGCCCGTTGAGCGCGTAGGTGTGCCACTCGTATCCGTATCTCGCCGCCCACAGGTCCCGGGCAACATCCAGCTTCACTTGCACCACTCCCGAGGCACCAGGCGGAAGTAACCGTCGTGACTCTCCATCACACGTATTTGCAGCAACCTGCCTGCCACGGTGGCCCAGTCGAACTCGGGCTCCGTGGGCTCGACTGACACCGACACGGTCGGGGTTTGCGTCTGCAGAACGGGGGTTCCGTACACCGTGCGCGGGTTGAGCCAACCGGGCCGGGGACCTTGCCCGGTTGCGACGGTATTCCTGTTGTAGTCCGGCAGCTGCACCCAGTCGTAGCCGTACTTGGCGGCCCACAAATCGTACACAGCGTCGATGCTGACGGCCAGCGCAGGGATGTCTTTGGGGTGAGGCACTGACGAAGGTGCTGCGAAGATGTTCTGCGCCGCCGTTGCCGCCGTGTGCTGCAGACTGTTGGCAAGGCCCGCTGCATGCTTCGCAGCCAAACTGTTGTAGTACACGTCGGTGTGCGGGTCGAAGCCCAAAGCCGTGCCCTCCTGCTTCACCGGCGCGGTGCCGAACAAACTCTCGAACAGTGTACTCATGTGATGATCCTCCAAAAGTCGTCGTACTCTTCCATGCGGCGCGCTTCGCCCAGCCGGCGCCCTAGCGCTTGCCAGTTCATCTCGTCCGCCGCGCCGGTGACCTGCTGCTTCGGTACCCACCCGTCGCCGAACTTCACAATCCACAGGTTGACCGCCGCGGACATAGTGCACTGCATGTGCGGCTGCGCCAAGCAGTCTTGTGTGGCTTTGATCTTGGCTTCGCGTTTCGCCCACTCGTGTCTGATTTTGAGCTCGTGGAGCTGCTCTTGAAATATTTCCGGGAAGCAGTTGGCCTCGAGGACTTCGCGCGTGAAGCCCTTGCGTTCCAACTCACACAACGCTTTTTTTAGATCATTCGCGTGGATTTCGTCTTGCTCAACAGCTTTCATCAGCTGCCGCTCCGCCTCCATTCGTAGTGGAGCGATAACGTCTCTCTCCCAGTTACGTCCAAACAACACCGCCATCTTCACACTCCTTCTTTGATTTTTGCTCTGTACTCCAGCCTGTCGGACATGTAGTGCTGCTCCAGCATACCGGCTCTGGCAAGCGTGCGCACCATGCGTCCTTCGGACGTCTCGCTGTCTATCAGCATCTCTTCGGTAAGCGCGACCCAGTCGTGCCCGTACTTGACGACCCACAGGTCGACGTACGTGGCGACGTCTACCGGGTCCTGCACCACGTCACTTGCTGTTCGGCACCTTGTATCCGGACGCCTTGCGCCAACCACGATTCCGCCCAGCGGGCTGAACCACCAGGTTGTCGGGGGTTGCCTTGCCGCCGTTATCAAAGGCGCGCTTGTGTGCAAGATCCTTTCCATCACCGATCGCCACCTTTCCTTCCCGGATCGCCTGCCGCCGCGCGCGGCGCAGCTCGACGCCGGCCTCCTTGCGCTCCGGGCGCTTGTTGTACTCTTTCATGTAGGCAAGTTTGCCTGGGGTTGATTTGGGCATGTCAATGTCCTCCGTTGAACTCGCAGGTTGTCACAGGGCAATAACGAGCGCACAGCCCTGACTTGGTCGGGTTCCACACGCCGTTGGCGTGCGCCTGCTCAAGTCTACCAACGCGCTCGCGGTAGCGCCACCACAACGTGTCTTCCTGATCCCGGTCGACGTTGTGCCGTGTGACAGTGTTCTTGAGCACGAACAGCAACCCCGACTTCACACGTCGCACGTGCGGGAAGTGCTTGAAGATCATGAGGGACATCAGGTCCAGCTGGTCGGTGTCCGGGTACTTGTTGTTGCCGGACTTGTAATCGAAGCAGTGCGCGGTCAGCGCGTCGTCGTCCACAATGATCAAGTCCGCGATGCCGCGCACCCAGTAGTCGGGCGCCTTGAAATTGCACACGCGCAGGTCGTGTGTCAGCGCCATCTCGTACTCCGTGAACTTGCGTCCAGGACGGCTGTTCAGCTTGTCCAGCACAGGCTGCAGGAACGCGAAGTTGGCGTCCAGCGGGCGCTGATCCCGGATGTGAAGCTCTGCCTGCTCGTGCAACTGCGTACCGTACAGCGTCTGCTCGGTTTCCTGGCGCGGGTAGTTCTTGAGCACCTTGACCTCGTGGTACTGCCTGGCGCAGGTCTCGAAGTTCTTGAGGCCGGAGTGCGACCATTTGACGGGTTGTTGGTTCATATCGTTCCTGTTTCTGCGAGCAGTTTCAGCAGCCTCTCCAGACCGTCCTGCGTTTTGTAGAAGGTGTACACCGCAAACGGGTTTCTCCCAACTGCGTGCACTTCGATCTTCGCGTCCTCCTTGATGCGCCAGGAGCCGTACAGTACAACTCCTGACGTATTCGTCGACATTGCCGGCGGCTCGCGAGGCTCGAAGTGCTCGACAACCTCGTGCGATTGAACTCTCCACCCGCGCATCTCCGCGCACGCCACGGCGCCCTTCCAGCGCTCGTGAAACATGACGTACTCTTCGACGGTCATAGCTGCGCGTTCTTCCGTTGCACGAGTTCCACCAGCTTCGCGGCACCGGGGATCGTGGCTTCTACTTTGAAAATTTCTCCGGTGCGGAGATGCGTGGCGATGTAGTATTCGTTGTATCCGGTGGCGTGCATGCCGCGAGACACGTCCCACCCGGCATACGAAGCCAGCAACTTGGCGGCCACGAACTCTGGGGGGTTCCACTTCATATCTTCGCCGTGTGTACGAGCCGCGTCAGACGGCGACTGAACTCGGTGACGAACACCTCGTCGCCGTGCGCCGGGTGGCGCATATCGTGCAGGATGGCGTGCGTGGCTTCGTGCCAGAACGTCTCTGCCATGTCGTACGGTGTGCGCTTGACGCGCCCTGCGTGTGTGGCGATCTTGATCACCCCGTGATCGTAGAAGATACGCCCCCAGTCGTTGTACGGCAGCCGGGCCGCCAGCACGACACTGTAGCGTCGCCTGCCGGTCTGGAACTCCTTCGGGATCATCATTGTTGTTTGCTCCTACTTCTTCGCGTCGCCGTAACGTCGCGCCGCACCCACGTCCGCATTGAGCGGAATGCCCGGAAGATACTTAGGCTCCCGGATCATCTGTTGCTTCACCCACACCTTGCCTTCCTCGACCTCCGAGTCAGGCGCGATGGCCAGCAGCTCGTCGTGCACGGACCCCTTCACAGGGAACCGCTTGTCGACGCGCAGCATGCCGTCGGTCATGACAATGCGCGCCGTACCCTGGGTGACGTTGTTGCACACTTTGCCCGGATACAGCTTCACACGTTTGTCGCCCGCCGCGTAGTGGTATTGCACACCGCGCTTCGTCTGCTGAATTTGAATGTCAGGATACAACAGCGACATGCCGTTGGCAAGCACAATCTCGCCTTTCTTGAAGGTCAGGCACTTGTGCTGGTACACGTTCCCACCAATAAGACTGTGCGTGATCAGGCGCCCCAGCAAATCCCAGAACTGCACAATGGGCGCCGCGGCTGTACGGTACTTCTCGATGATCGCCTTGGCGGCCAGGCAGTGCACCAGCAGCTCATCCTGGGTACACGTGTGGGGGATCCCCGCCATGCGCTCCATGTTGTCTTCGTTGTCGAGGAACTCCAGGACATGTTGCTTGGTGACGCCGAGCTGCTTCGCGTCCGCCATCGTGTATCGCTGCGGTGGGGCGCCCAGGAAGCCGACAAGAAGCTGGCCGGCGAAGGACGACCACCCCAGCTGGTACCCCGCACCCAGCATGCCGGACTTGGCCGACTGCCGAAGTAGCGGGTGCGACTCCTTGGTCATGCCCGGGATGCCGAACATTTGTGAACCGAACGTGGCGTACGGGTCTCCGCCTGCCCTGAAGATGTCCAGCAGATCGTCGTAGTCCGCGAACCACGCCAGCACACGCGGCTCGATCTGTGACAGGTCGCCGGCAATCACCTGGTGGCCTTCCGGTGCGCACACCGCCCGACGCAGGTAGGAACCGCGCTTGAGGTTCTGCATGTTGATCTTGCCGGTAGCCGTGTACCGGCCGGTGCCTGCGCCGTAGTAGTTCAGAGGAACCGGCAGCGGCCCGCGCGAGGCAATGCCGATGAAGCGCTGCGCACGCGTGCGCTCGCCGGTGGACTTGACCCGGAGCCGCGCTTCGCACAGCAGCGCCACGTTCTCGTTGTCGCCGTTGAGCATGGCCTGGAACAGCGCGTCGGTCTTGGCTAGGGCCAGCGCCGGCTTGCCCGTGGTCTTGCTTGTCTTCATGGGCCGCGGGATGCCGTGCTGCTCAAGCAGCTCTGCGAACTTCTCGTTGGATGCCAGGTCGGATTCTTCGACACCGGCCTTCTCCAGCGCGACCTTGAGCTTCTCTGCGTCCTCGGCCTTGGCTTTCTCCAGCATCGGCGCATCGAGCACCAGCATGGGCTCGGTGAACATCTTCAGCGTCATGGAGATCAGGCGCAGCTCTGACTTCGGGTACGGGCTCCCGATTTCCCCCTCGGGCGTCACGCCTAGCAAGAGCTTGCTGAAAATCTGCTCGCACAGATACACGTCATGGGCGCAGTACGCTGCCAACTCGCGCTCGATCTCCGGCGTGATGTCTTCGAGCCCGTCCGTGCTGTGCACGGCCTGCCCCTTGGGCGGCAGGTTGAACGCGGCCGCCAGCTTGGCCAGGGAGTTCCCGACCTCCACTCCGCGCAGTGCGCGTGCCATGGACAAGCTGTCGAAGATGAAGCAAGGCTTTACGTCGTACACAAGCGACAAGATGCCGACATCGAACTGCGCGTTGTGTGCCAGTACCGCGGTCTTGCTCCAGTCGTACATCGACAGAATGCGCGGCAGCTCGTCGTGGCTGTACCACTGCACGGGCGTACTGGCGCCGAGTTCGTGAATACACGCGCCGAATGCCTTGAAGCGTGGGTCGCGGATGTACTCTTCGGTCGTGAGCTTGGACAGCGTGTACGCCTCGTCCGGCGACCAAGGAGTCGGCTTGCTCGACCAACGCGTTTCTAGGTCTACGGTCAAAATAGTCTTGTACGGCTGGGTCATTGCATCGTCGTCCCGTTGAGCTGCTTGTTGAACACGGACGCGTACGCGTCCGCGCCGTTCATCAGCAGTTGTTGCACGTAGTGCACGTCGCCGACAGACAGCATAGCCGCACGTCCGTTGGCAAGCGGGTCGGCCAGGAGCAGCGCAGCACCCTGGTGCTCCACCGTTGCGACCAGGTCCGAGAGCATCGGCAGCAGCGCGCGTTGTTGGTCTTCGTCAAGCGCGTCGAAGCGCTGTTGTAGTTCAGGCGTCATAGGTAGTAAATCGAACGAGCAGTTCGAGGTGTGCTTTGTTGATGGGGATCGGGTGTACGGCCACCTGGCTGTTGGCCCACCGATCAAAGTCGGCGTACCGACAGCTTACGTCGAACGTCTTGCGGCCGGACACACGCCAGTATCGTCCGTGACCTTTCAGGGAGTACCACGTGGATGCCTTGCGCTTGTCCTGGTTGAGCCCGTGCGGGCGTAGCCCGACGGCCTTGCACATTTGTTTCCAGCCCGGTACGGGTTCTGGCACGCCGGTTCGGACGAACTTGACTGCGGGTAGCAAGATCGATTTTCGCTGTTCCGCCGCGCGTGTCTTTCGACGCGTCATTCTGTTTTCCTTTGCTGCAGCAGCCAGATCGTGTTGTCGAGGCGTTCCATGTCGGCGTCCGTGTCGTACACCACGAGGGTGACACCGTGCGCAGCGCGTATGTCTTCCAACTCGCGGTCCTGCAGCGCCGTGGTCTTGCCGTTGCCGGCCTTGCACTCGATGGCCAGGAAGTAGCCGTTGACGCAAGCGATGATGTCGGGGATGCCTGCGCGGCCGTAGCCACCGCCGAACGGGTTGAAGTGGTACGCGGCAGCAGCGTCAAGCAGCTTGCGCACGCGTTGCTTGGTCTTAGCTTCCGGGGTCACGGCCTGCTTCCTTGAGAATGGCTTTGCGCAGCTCGACAAGCAGATCCCTGCGGTCCTTGTCGCACTCGGCCAGCGTCGCTTCGAGTTCCTCGATCTTGGCCTGCGCGTCCCGGGCAAACTTCACCAGCGAGTCGAACTTCCAGGTTTCAAAGTTTGCCACGCTGCGCCTCCAGAAATTTGTTCAAGCGGTCCGCCAACTCGCGCTCGCGCGGCGTGGCTTCGGGGTCGTTGTCGACGGCGCGCACGAGCTCGTCGTCGGTAAGGTTGCTGTCAAGCATCTCTGTTCTTCCTTTCGTTACGAATGTGACTCACACGTGAGGCACTCAGATGGTACAGCTTGCCCACTTCCACACAAGTACCTGGGTGCGCGCAGATGGCTTCGTTGCGGGCCTTCACCCACCGTATGTGTTCCACCGAACGCCCCCGCGCGGGTTGGTAGTTGGCAATGAGCTTGCGCAGGAACGCCGCGCCTCCGAGTTCCTGCACCTTGGCCCACTGCCGTTGCGTCAGGCGTACCGCGTAGGTGCGCAGCTTCTCAGGAGGACGCGGACGTGGCATGGGACACCCAAAGCCGCACAGGCGGCAGCGGTTCGTAGCGGCCGCCGTCTTTGCACCAGCCGGCAAGATAGCCGTGGTTGCTGCAGTCTCGGAAGTTCGCGCACGTCCTGCAATCCGGCTCGGGGCGGGCATCCTCCAGCACGCGCACCCGCTCCCGCAGCGCCTTGTTATCGGCCAGCGACTGGAGCAGTTCGGCGCGGAGTTGCGCTATCTCCGCATCCTTGGCGGCGCTGACTGCGGCGGCGTACTCCTGCATGTCCACGCCTGCGTACTGGATCAGGCCGAGAGGGCCGGGGCGGGGAAGTGGTACGTTACTCATCCTCATCCTCCACAAAAGGGTACGACGCAAGCGACTTGCCGCAGTAGCAGCAAAACGCCATCTTGTTGTCCGTGGGAGTTCCGTCGTCAAGGCGGAAATAGTGGCCGCAGGAAGTGGCCCATGTGTCGCTGTAGCTGTCGCCATCTTGCGACCAGCCACATGCAGCGGGCTTGATGTCGTTACTCATGGTGGCGTACCTCCAGTGCGCGGATGGCGATTGCGTAACCGCCGAAGCCTTCCATCTTCATGAAGTCTGCCGCAGCCTCCAGCACCAGCTGTGCGACTTCGAGGTCGCGGGCGCGGAACTGCCGTTCTAGCGTGTCGTGCTCTGCCTTTGACACGCGTGCCAAAATCACGGGCAGCGGCGGCAGGGTGATGCTCATTTGCTGGCTCCTGTGATGCCGTGGTGCGCCTCTGCTGCGCGTATGCCCTCGCAGAACCAATCAGCCTGACCGCCATTCCCGCGAAACTTTGACGACCGCCACATGGACAGAATCTGCTCATCCGTCAGCGGCACTACAGGTGCGGCAAGCGACTTGCACCCTTGCTCAATGCAATTCGGGTCAAGCCACTTGTGCGTAAAAATCTTCTCGCATCCGTTGGGCACTACAGGGGCGGCAGGGGCTGCGGCGATCATGGCGCGGTAACATTCAACTCCGACGGCGGGGATCGTGTTAGCCGGGTACGGCATAGCCGCAATCATCTCCGGCGTCGGCTCCCTCGGCACCATCACCCAGCCCTCCGGGGCGGGCGCTGCGGGTGGGGTTGATCCCGCGTGGCGGTTGCCGGATAATCTGGGCGTCTCCCCAGACTGCATGTCATTTCCGACAACTGGAGTGGTGTGCTGAAACGGCCCTGTCTTTGCTTTGGCGGACAGGGCTTTTTCTTGGTCGATTGTCAGCGGCTCCGGCTCCGGCTCCGGCGCTGCCAGGGCTTCGCGCAGGGCGGTGATGGTGGCTCGATGTGCAGTGAGCGCATTTAGCGATGCGTCAAGCTGCGCCTTGCGGGTCGGCATGCCGTGCCGCCAGTCGGCATCGTAGTCGTGTTGCACAAGATCAACCGACTCTTCCAGCGCATCCAGCGCCTGCTGCAGTAGCTGTCTGTTCATTTTCGCCCCGCTTTCTGGAACACGTGGAACTGCTTCGGGGCGACGACTTGCGCGCCCCGGGCTCCGGCCGCCGTCTTGATCGACGTGATGTGCCACTCTCGGTTCACTGGCTGCCTGCGCCAGTCGAACGCGTTGTTGCGGCTCTTCACGGTGCCGCATTCCCATTTTTCTTGCATGGTTGTGCTCACTTGACTTGATTCTCCCTGCGCTTGGGCAATGGCGCCCAGCCTTCCCAGAACGGGTTGCGCCCGTCGTACATGCCGTAGACAGCGACGCCGCCCAGGCCCAGCAGCTGCACCTTCACGCCCCGGGGGCAGTCTTTCATCGGCTCCCAGTATTGCGTGGTCGACACCGCTGCAGTCTTCTCGGTGTTGAGCGTGTGCCCCGGTGTGAAAGGGGCCGGACCAGACAGCATCTCGTCGAGCGCTTTGTCGAGCGCCTTGTCGAGCGCCTTGTCGAGTTCTTCGCGTTCGGTTGTCATGCAACCTCCCCGGCTTCCGCCAAAAACTTCCGCATGTTCTCGGCCAGCGCCTGGTTGTACACGATCAGCGCGTCGGCCTGTGCACGTGTCAGACGTGCGCGTTGCTCCGCACGCTGTGCCGCTTCCAGCTCCTCCCGCGCCATGATGTTCGGCGCCAGCAGGCCCAGGGCCTCGCGAATTGCGCGTCCCCACATCACACACCCCCTTCCAGCTTCTTGCGCAGCGCCTGCGTCGGATCCAAGGTCATCATCGGCAGGCCCATCTTCTTGCCGTACGCCTCCAGCGCAAGGCGCATCACGTCGTCGACGCCCACACCGAACTCCTTGGCGTGCTCTTCGTACACCTTGGCCACACCGCGCGGCACGCGCAGGGTGAGCGTAGCGTAGGTGATGGCGACCGGCCCCTCGGTCACCGACACTGGCGTGGCTACCTTGGGGTTCCGCGGCTTCGCTGCCTTCGTGACCGGCCGCGGCAGCAGCTCGTACTCTCTTCCGAGCGCCTCGTAGTTGCTGGCCAGCGGGCTGAGCCGCGCGTCAACACGTTTGTGCTTCGCCACCATGCCGCGCGTAAGCAGGTCGTTCATAGCCGCGGCCGCCGACTGCGACTTGATACCGAGTGCCTTGGACACGGCGTCGACCGTGTGCATGCCGTTGTCCTTGAGCCATTGCCAGATGCGCTGGTTGTTGGAAGGCGTCTTGACGCCGGCGGTCTTGAGAGCTTGAGTCATTGCGTTCATGTTGAATGTCCTTTTCTGTACATTGTGGGGCTTGACCATTGCTGAGTCAAGCCCCGGGTTTACCCTTACGCCAGGGCTTCGAGGTTGAAAGCGCCGAGCAGGGAGTCGACGTCCTTCTTCACGTCCGCGCGCTTGATCGGGTCGGTCCGCAGTGCTTCTGCGCTCGTTCCCGCCAACGCGTTCTCCAGAACCTTGCATGCGCGTGCGAGGTCCGGATCGTTGGTGACGTTGAGACCCTTGACAAGGTCACACAGATCCCACGCCGAGGTCACCAGCGTGCTCGTGAACTTGCGGTGCTTGGGCTCCTTGGTCACAGGGTCGATGTCCGTCACGAGGCGCTCGCTCATGCGCTGCAGGTGCTCGCCGAGGCGGCGCTTGAGGTCGCCCAACGCGGCGTCGATACGCGCAGTCGCCATCTTCTCCAACCGGTCCTTGAGCTCGCTGGCCGCCATGTTGCCAACATCGACGCGGAAGTCGCCAGCAGTCGGTACGGGGAAGTAGTCATAGTTGAACGCAAAGCGCCGCGCGATGTCGCCGGCCGGCGGGTAGTCGTTGCGGTCGAACATGGAGCCCAGCGCCATGGCCTGCGCCGTGATCAGCGTGGGGTAGATGTGCACGAACTTGCTGGCCAGGTCGTCGAACTCCTCCTTGTAGACGGCCAGCTTCTTGTCGAACTCCAGGAACTTGGACGACGGCAGCAGTTGCTGGCCGTTGTTGGACCACGGCAGCGTGCTGTCGTAGATGAAGTTGCGCACCTTGGTGACGAGCTGCTGGATGTCGGTCAGCTCGCTGCGCCCGGCGAACAGGTTCTTGTTGGCGCGCACGCTATCGCGCGCCTTGGCACCGTGGGCGCTGATGGCTTCGTCGGTGACCTTGCGGTCCAATTTCCTTGCCGTCCAAACCGAGGCTGTAAATTCGACCAAAAGTGCACAGGAGCCAAGAGTTATATCGTTTACTTGCATGACCAATCCTTGATAGTTAGCGATTCGATAAAAGGAAACCCGTACACACGCACGCGCTTGTGCAGTGTGTTGTACGAGACTTTGCAACGCGCGTCGCGACTCCATGCTGTGAGCGTTTTGGTTTCGCCCGCAAACGTATACAACTGCGTCGTTGTCTTGTTGGACTGTTGTTCAGACCGCGTCGCCCACACGCAGTTGTTCGGGGTGTACCCCTTGTTGTTTTTCTTGCGCTCCAACGTCATACCTGTTGGGCGCTCCCCCATGTCTGCTAAAAAGTTTTCGAACTTGCGCCAGCGCTTGCATACTTCGATACCTTTGTCGTAGTAGTACATGTGTGACTTGTGCGTCGCGCGGCAACGATCGTGCATGGACTTCCACGAACGCCAGGTTGGCGTCTCTGCGCCGGCACGGCAGTGGTTGTGCGCGCCTTGTGCTTGCATGCGCTCCTTAACTAGGCAGCCGCAAGAGCGGGTCTTACCACCCTGCAAGTACACCCCGTAAACGTCCACAGTGTTTCCGCACGAACACGTGCATTTCCACAACGATCGGCGCCCATCCGTCGGCTGTTTTGCCACGACCGTCAAACGCCCAAAAACGCAACCCAGCAACTGAAGTGTGTTAGCCATACAGGTCCTTTCTAAAGGATAGAAAGTGTACAGCCAGCTCGACGATGAGGGCGCAAGAGCCCAGGGTGATGTCGTTCATTTCCATATCGATACTCCTTGGTTGTGACGGTTACCGACCGTCGGCGGTTATGTAAGCAAGGTCGAGCAGCCACTGCTCAGCCTGCTCGGATTCGTTGAGGTGGTCGAGGTACGCATCTGCGACGCGTTCGTGTCTGTTGTCTTTGACGCACACGTAGGAGCTGTTCGGGAGCGATGCAAGCCTGAACGGTTTTTTGTACCCGACGAGCGCGTCCTCTGGCGGGTACACGTCGATATTGCGCAGTCCGAAAGGCCCCTCTGCAGCGTGTACCGGGAGCGTCATTCTTCACTCCTCAAAACCAGCATGTCCTGCAGCCACTGCTGGGCCTTCGGCCAATCTTCTTCGGTGCCCTTGAAGTAGCAGTCGGCAAGGCGTTCGTATTTCGCATTCGTGACAGTTACGTAGGTACCGTTTGCCGCGAACAGTGCTTCGCGTCGCCTGATACAGAGCCCCGCCGTCGACCCGACGCGGTAGAAGTCCATTTTGTGCAGCCCAAACGGGCACTCCGCGACTCGTACCGAGGACGTCATTCCCCGCTCCTCAAAACCAGCATGTCCTGCAGCCACTGCTGGGCCTTCGGCCAGTCTTCTTCGGGCCCCTGGAAAAAGCCGTCTACCAGCAGGCGCGCGTCGTCGTACGCCGAAACGTAGTAAAGACGTTTCGGTCTGTCCGCGGAGCTGTTGCGACGCACATCTGCGCCGCATATCCCCCTGCCGTAGAAGTCAAGGGTGTGTAGCCCGAAGGGTCCTTCCCTCAGCCTCATGCGCCTCTCCTGCGCATGTTGATCGCGTCCACCATTGCGTCTGCCGCAGCCTGCGCCTCTTCGTGCGTCATGTTGGCTCCGAGCATGCAATGAAACAACTGCGGCCAGAACCGCGCGCGCCAGGTCTTGGTTACCGTCGTCGGTGCGTGTACCGTGGCGCGCTGCACGGGCTCGCCCATCCAGTTATTGGGCAAGAGTGTCCCATCCTTGTTCAGCACCTTGAAGGACTCGGGGTTGAACACCGAGTGATTGTTGGCGGCAAGAGCCGCCTCCGCCCGGTCGTGCAGCCCCGGCGGTTTCTTGTAGGGGGTTTTCATTTGCTCTCCTCGTACATGAGTTTGGCCATTTCGAAAAGCGAGGCGCCGGCCGCTTGCACCTCGTCGTAGGTCACGTTCTGCAGCGTCACTTCCATGAGTGGGGCAGCCCAGAAATCGGGCCCGCGCACAACCAGGCGTACGTCACGCCGGAAGTCGTCTGGCAGCTCCATGAACAGCGGCTCGTACTCCCACTTGATGGGCATCTCCATCATTCCTCCAGTTCGTGTTTGATGCACATGAGTTGGTGAAACGCCGCGGCCGCCGCACGTGCCTCTTCGATCGTGCCCGTGAACGGCATGCTCGTCCTTTTATCCCAGAGCAACCGCGCGTGCGACCACGATTTCGCCGCGTGGCGTGCGTTAGGTGTGGGCTGGAATGTGAGCGTGTAGCGGTACTGCACCCCCGATCGGTTGGCCAGCCATCCTTGTAACGGCATCAGGTGCAGCGTCTCGAAGTCGGAAGCCTTCATGGTGGCCCCCGCTTGATCTTCTCGAGCTCGAGCAGTGCTTTCCCGGCCCTCCATGCCGCCGCCTGCCCGCTACGAGGCAGCTGCAGCTCTCGAACCACCAAGCCGTGGTGTGACACCTGTAGAGTCCAGTCTTTGTTCGCCGAGGACCACCACACACGCAAGTGAAGGCCGGCACTGGGCGTAGCGCTCATGTCATCTCCTCTGCATGTGCGATGCACCACAAGTTGAATGCGGCGCGTGCCACCTCGTTGGCGTGGTTGAGGTCGTTGGCGACGAACTGTAGCTGCTGCACAACCTTGTAGCCGTTTGGCTCCCAACCGAGCACGACGGCGTACACGGGACGCGTGGTCCCGGGCTCCCACAAACCTTGCGCGCCGTGCACGGACCACAGGTACTTCTTCCTCGCCTGCTGCATCACCCGGCCTCCTTGATCTTCGCGAGTTCGAGCATCGCGGCCGCCACACGCCGTGCTTCCGTGTAGCGGCCGTTGACTACGATGCGCTGGAACACCTTCCCCCGGTGGTTCTGGTGCATGCGGAACAGCTTGCATATGAACACGTTGCGCCCAATGCGCTCGATCTCCGCACGCAGCTCAGCAGGGTCCGGCTTTGTCGGCAGCCCGTACACGTCAGCCGTCCATCGAGCTGATGTCAATCTTCTTGCCCTTGATGGGCACGAAGCCCTCGTTGTCAACCACGCCCCACAGCACCGGGCCCTCGACAACGTCGTACTGCGACTCGACGTACCCGTCGGTCAGCATGATGGTCGCCTTCGGCTTGTACTTCTTCTCGCGCACGTGCTGCGCGACACACGACACGGTGGTGCCGCCGCCACCCTTGGGGCTCATCAAGTCCTTGATCTTGGCGTAGTCCTTGGGCTCGAACACCTGCTCGCCCTCGATGTGGTCACCCCACCAGATGATGCGCAGCTTGGCGGGTACGGCTTCCTGGCAGATGCGCGCGATCTCGCCGAACACGGTCGGGTACAGCCCGTGCATGGAGCCCGAGGTGTCGCATGCCACGATCAGCTCGCCGGTGGCTTCGGTGAAATGCGACGGCAGCACGATGCCCAGCGGCAGCATGCGCTTGTTGGGCGGGCTGAAGCGCGACTGGTCGTCACCCTCGCACAAGTCCTGCACGAATTGCCGCAGCGGCGTACGCCAGTCGGTCTTGCGCTCCTGGAACCCGGACAGCGACTGACCGCCACCGCCCTGGCCGCGCAGCTTGTTGCGCACGATGGCGCCCTGGTTCACCGCGTCGACGAGCTGCTTCTTCAGCTCCTTGGCCGTCATCGGCTTGCCGTCGCCGCTGCCGTCCTGATCCCCGTTGCCGTCACCCTCGCCGGCCTTGGGGTCACGCATGATGTGCGTGTCCATGGGACCGTCGCCGCTACCGCTTCCGCCGCCCTTGTCGTCCGGCTTGCTCTTGCCTTCCTGCCTGTCCTTCTGCTCGTCGAGCAGCATCTTGAGCACCTGCGGCACGGACATGTCGTGGTACTTGGGGTCGATGAGCGGCGGTACGGCGGTGGGGCGCGCGACAAACTTGAGCTCGGGGTCGAGCGTCTCGATCTGGTCGTTGGTCACGTAGTCGATCGCCTGCGCGAACTCCTGCGGGTACTTCTCCGCCAGGTGCGTGTACTCCGTGCAGTGGTGCAACGCCTTGTGGAAGTTCTCGTGCAGCACGAGGTAGCGGAGCTGCTCGCGCGTCATGTCCTTGCAGAACTGCTCGTTGTAGAACACATCGCAGCCGTCGGTCGCCGCAGTGGGACACTGCAGGTGCTCGATGAGACCCTTGAGATCCGCGGTCGACGCGAGTACGCGGACCTTGCCAACCTGGGTCACGCCGCCCATGAGGCTGAAGTCCTTGTGCTTCATGATGTCGAGATGCACAGCGGTAATACGCTGAGCCAGCGTAAGATCCTTGAATGCCATTTGAATTACTCCTTGGTTTAGTCTGCCGCCGGCATTGCCGGCGGCGTTGCGTTTTTAGTTGTTGAAGAAGATGCGGTTCGCAGCCATCATCTCGGTGAAGCTCGTGGACATGATGAACTTGTCGATGCGCGTGCTGTTGGCCACAGTGTGCACGAACAGCGACTGCATCTCGTTCTTCATGCGCTTGACGTAGATCGCAACCGCTTCGGCCTGGTTGCGGTCCTTGACCTGCTGCACGAACTGGAACACCTGCACCAGCTGCGCCGTCGGGTTGGAAGGGACGGGACACGTTTTTGGCTCGTCGTACACACGCTGCAGCGGAGGCAGCTGCTGGCCGAAGCGGATGAAGCTCATCAGCTGCGACGTGAACGGCGCACCGATGATGCCTTCCAGACCGACAGTCAGGACATCCTCGTCGACGATGTCCATCTTCTTCACCAGATCGCTCGCAGCGTGCAGCGAACGCGGCGTGACCCACTTGCCCTGGCCGGCGTCGGCAGGGTTGAAGATGTACGGGTTCTCCTTGCGCAGGTCCTTGCCCTTGTTCGCGCCGCCGGCCTGGTAGTCGGTGAAGGTCTCGAAGATGATCGGGAACATGTGTGCCGCCGCGATCACCTCGGGCGCGATGTTGGCGCGCTCGCTCGACGCCCACTGCACCCACTCGTCCTTGGTCGGCTTGGCCATGCGCACGATGCACAACCGATCGCGGAGGTGCGCCTGCAACGAGTCGCCCAGGCCCTCAAGGCTCAAGTTCGTGCAGCCGAAGACGATGGAGCCCTCGGGCAGGTGGTACTGCCCGACACGCCGCTCGTAGACGATCGGGGCCAGCACGTCCTTGATGAACTGCCGCGCCTTGGCGATCTCGTCCAGGCAGATGATGATCGGCTTGCTGCCGTTGATGCCCTTCTGCGAGGACTTGCTCACACCGAAGCGCTCGTTGGGCAGCTCGCGCGAGATGCCGTTCTCGCGGTCGATGTCCGGCATCCACACCGAACCGTCGGACAGCTGCGTGCAGTCGATCGGGTCGATGATGTGGTAACCAGCGAAAGCAGGGTCGTTGCGGAACTCGTACAGCATCGCGGTCTTGCC
>ERZ869921.362-NODE-362-length-30329-cov-37.174704_pt1 | contig 30329 bp, 38 predicted proteins | sample MGYA00579310_ERZ869921 | MGnify/ENA primary metagenome ERZ869921 (study PRJEB32216, sample SAMN09231816) | wastewater metagenome | place: USA: Maryland | collected 2016-06-21 | study: EMG produced TPA metagenomics assembly of the PRJNA472060 data set (Reclaimed... | reverse complement strand
GTATGCCTAAAGAAACAAAGCAGGATAATGATTACCTGCATGAAGCAGTACAGACTGTAGCTGAGTTGTCAACTACAGACCTCACACCAATAGCTCAAATGTGGACAGGTTACATGGCTGGAAGGCCAGAACCGAGCAGTCCACTTACTCATGTCGATGTCCTGGCTATGCTCTCTCAGTATAATCTACTCATGGGAGTTAAGGCCAACAATCCCCATATCATTGCTCAATCAGCAGGACTTAACCTGTTGATCGCAGAGGAGTTGAAGTTATCATGATTACCGTGTCGTACCAAGGAAAAGTAGTGGGTACAGCCCCAGATCAGAAGTCAGCAGATGAGATGCTCTCACAATACAAGAAGACCTTATCTGAGGCCCGCATTATGTGTCAGGAGAGAAATGAGAAAGGCGTTGCAGGAGATCGAGTTGGAACAAGCAGCCAAGGTAACGATTGAGGCCATCCGACACGAGATCGACACTAAGGGTGAATCTGAGCCAGAGGCTTGTGTTGCCTCTGTCTCAGCTATTCTATCAGCCTACGACCGAGAACAAGGATTCATAAACAATGCCAATTGAAAACAACTGGTACTACAAAGAGATTACCAGAACTGCAACCAGGAGTCTTCCTCGTCTTTGGAGAACAAAGAATGGGGATATCATCCAAGTAGGTGCCATGTCTGATGAATGGATAAAGAATTGTATTGGATTGTTAGAATCCAAGTTCATCTTGAAGAAATTCATCAATGGTACAGAAGTTCAGGTTAGATTACGTCCTGATGCTGTTCCAGTTCTTCAACAACTCACACAACACATAATTGCTAAGGCATGGATTGAGATGTTCAATCTGGAACTTAGGGGTCGAGAACTGCAACGTATCTCGGACAACCAATTCAGTGTTAGTGAGTTCGATCCATTTGCGGAGTATTAACATGAGGAATCAACCACTTTGGATGGAACTCTCTACCCGTCCTATTGAACCCTCTGTAAACTTCCAAGATGTATTGGCGTCTGCTGGTGTTCAGTATGATGTGGCTACAGTACCAATTCGATTGGGAACTTCTAACAAACTCTTGGACAGTCATGTGGCTGTAGTCAAGACTAAGTTGGGAGGAGTGTACGATGAAGAGGTCTTAGGAATTGTCCCATCTGACAAGCAGATTGTTGGAGGGACTGTAGCTCTTGGACGCTACTCCCAATATGGACAGAAGTTCATAGGAGCAGGGAGCCTTGGTGGTAAACCTTGGCTCCTAGACAATAGGTCGGATGCCATTGAATATATAAGTAGTGGTACCATCGGTCTCATCCCACAGACCTTAACCTATCTTGATGGAGTTGATCTAGGAGTTGTATTGAATGTAGTGTGTGCAACTAGCTACGCAATCAACTTTGGAAGTTACACTATTAAGGTTCCTCAACAATCCATTGGGGAAGAGGTAGACCAGATGATATCTGTGTTCTACCGGGTTAGGGGTGAACTGGATCGACTGACTCAATTTGAGTTTGACAACTTCGAGGTTCCGTTCAAGTTCCTTGGAACGTTTATGTCTGATCTGGATGCTTGCAACATCATGGACCGCTATAAATCAAGGAACTTTTTCGCAATATACCAGAGCCTCTGTCTCTGGGCAGATTTTGAAAAAACTGTTCACAGAACCTTGCTTTCGCCAACTGCCGATAGGGTACAATCTACTTGGTTTGGAGCCTCAAGGAGAATTAAGCAGAAAGCCCTCAACGGCCTCCTCAACCTGACTAACGACATGGAGACACAATGACAAAAGTTGAAGCACTAGAGCGGCTTGACGCCGCCACTTTCACCATCCGAGGCGCAGTAGCCTCCGCTGACGTTGTACTGGCTATTCAGCGCATCCAATACGTTGCGAAGCGTTGGGAGAGCCTCCCGGTCTTTGAAGCGTTCCTTAACGAAGGAGAGGCCATCGCTGCCAACGTCAAGACTCTGACAAAGCAGAACTACAATGGTAAGGGTATGGAACTGCGACAGAAGATCGCAGATGCCAAGGTAGTTGCAGCTAACTACTGTAAGTCAGTAGCCGAAGCTGTAGAGGCATACGACGGTGACAAGAGCCCGGATAAGGTTAGCCGACCTGGAGCCGGTGGAGGTCCAACTGGTCCTCGACTCCTTCTTGTTGCTGGCAAGTCTTACAAGCCAGAAGATTTGGCTAAGGAGTTCATTGAGACCAATCATTCTTGTAAGCTCATCTCAGAAGGCCGTGGAGCCATCCGAGCTTACGTCAATGAAGTCTTCCCTGACCTCGAAGATGCCAAGTCTATTAAGAATGCAGTTAGCCGTATCGCAGGTGCCATCACTGCTGCGGTTGCATTCGATCCTCTTAACGTTGCTCCTGCTACGCCCGAAGCAGACACAGAGTAACTAGACCAAAGGCCCCGCCAGGAGGGAATCGCTCTGCCACTGGTTGGGGCCTCTTAATGGGGGCAGGTAGGATAGCCTGAGTTACCGGGTGAAGAGGCGACTCAATGGAAAGTAACTAACACCTAAAGGTCGTGCCCCTACCAATCCCCCATTAAGAGGTGTCCCCTTTGAAAAGATCACAGGAGTTTCATGGATGTACAAATTAACCCCTAAGCAGGTGGTTGGGATTAACTGGCTTCTCAAGGAGAAGTACACGTTGCTTGGGGATGCGGTTGGTACAGGAAAGACAGCAACTCTTCTTCACGCTGCCTTCCTAATGCAACCTAAGAGAGTCCTTGTCCTTTCGTCTGAGGAATCCCTCAACATGACATGGGTAGACGAATTCAAGAAATGGTTTCCAGAAATTTGGGACCAAGGAAAGGTCCGACTCATTGCCCATCACAACAGAAAAGGTGTGTTGGCAAACCTATACAGAGATCGTAATGAGTGGGTCTTCTGTCTAGCTCCTAGAGACTATGCCAGAACTTACGAATCCGAACTAAGTCAATGGCCTTGGGATATCATCATTGTAGATGAGGCTCATCACTTTGGTGGGTATGAGAGTGGTCGGACAAATGGTCTCTTTAACATTCAAAAGGCCACCAAACCAAAGGCCCTATGGATGGCATCTGCTAACTTCATTAGGAAGAGATCAGGAGATGCTTACACCTTCTTACGTCTAATAAAGCCCAAGGAGTTTCCCCACCAGGGTTTCACTTCTTGGGCAAAAGAGTACATAGGGGAGGAGTTAGTGGTGACACCCTGTCATACTATCCGACGCATCCGTAAGATGCCACAAGACCCTAACAAGTTCCAAGAGATGTTTGCCCAACATATGTTGGCACGACCTCGTGACGATGGAGATTACATAAAGGCCAACCGACCCTCCATGAGAGTTGTCGATATGAAAGGCCAGCAACTCCTCTCCTACAATAGGATGCGTGATGAGTGGTGGGCAGAGTTGGATGAGGAGAGGGAACGAGGAGCACAGAACCCACTGGTCCGAGACCTCTTCCTAAGACAGATTTGCGTATCTCACCAATTGCTGGACCCAGAGAGTGTTCTGTGCGCAGGAGCTAAGATAGATGACGTTCTGGACATTATTGACAGCACAACCGAACAAGTCTTCCTATGTTCCAACTTCGCTCAAGCAATTCATAGATTGTCGAAGAAGCACAAGTGGGAATATTTTACAGGACAGGAAGGAGATGCGACTCAGGCAATTTCTCGCTGGAAGGCCGGAGATGCACAAGTCCTGGCTGCAACATACGGAGTTGGAGGTGAATCCCTTAATCTACAAAATGGATCGGTGTTCATTGGTCTTGACTACGATTGGAAGGCCGAGACTTATTATCAAGCTGTAGGACGACTTGCCCGCAAGGGACAGACAAGGCCCGTCCTCCCATACATGATGATGGCACGTAACTCTATTGATGACTACGTGCTAAGGACAAATCAATTCAAAGAAGAGGTCATCGAGGCCAGTATCCCACCCGAGGAGATCAGCCTCCGATACTTCCAAGAGAGGAACACATAATGGAAACGAACGAAGAATGGACAGTAGGGAAAATCTGGGAAGGTTGGATTAAGGAGACTGACGATGATGATACAATCATCATGCGTCGATCCTTCACGGATCATGAAGACGCTGTTATAAATGTCTTCATTACCCAAGAGGGTTATCTGTTCACCTTCCAAGAGGAAGACGAGCCTGTGGACTACATTGCCTTTGGACAGCCTTCCACAGCTTTAGCTGTAGCAGATTACATGGCAACTCAAGGCAGGGGGTGGTGTGGAGCTGCCTAATAGACGTAGAGGCTTTAATCAGAAACTAGGATGGTCCCCCAAAGGAGGGGGCCATTTTACTCTGTTTGCAACGGCCAACTACGATGAGTCTGGGGCCTTATGTGAGATATGGGTAGATAACATGAAGGTAGGCTCTGACTTTAGAGCTATCGTTAAAGCCTTCGCCCGAGTTGTATCTAAGGCCATCCAGAATGGAGTACCCCCAGAGGAGATAGTTAAGACTCTCCTCGATTACGAACCCCATGAGTTTCCCCATGTACTTGGGGAGTTTATCAAGTCTGCGATTCCAACAGGAGTAACGAATGAATGAAGCATTCCCTACATGGTGGGGTAAGATGCCAGATGCCGACCCCAAACAGCCAGTCTATGCCACGTTCCTAGACTTGGCACAAGCATGTGAGATGATGAAGATTGATCCTTGGAAGTTCCAAACATTCCGAGGGGAGAATGTCATCAGGTCTGTCCTCATTGGACATCGTTGTACAGAGTATATCTATCACAACAGATCAATCATTGAAGTGTACCCAGTTCTTATCTCTCCCCCATTCAAGAGAGGTGGAGTCTCTGGACCTTCAACTATCTTCTCAGAGGAGTACCTACTCATCGACCAGGAGAAGTCTATCCTAATTGGTATCATTCCAAATGTTGGAGGAGCAACTTATACAGTTGTCAATAAGTGGATATCCACTCTCAATACCTCTGATGACTTCCCTCCTATTCACTATTTCATGACTGCTGCACTGTCACATGGTAAGCAGTTTGGGTACAACCCGTTCAGGATACTTCGCAAAGGTGACTTTCAAAAGGCCCCGATGGGCAACGTTGCAATGCTCCACTATCTATCAACGGTAATGGACCAACGCATCTCTACTGTCAGGGAACCACTGGAGTATGTCTTTGGTAAGAGGAGGCAGATTCCCCATGACCTAAACCTTTTGATGAAGTCGATGGTCACAGCAACAGAACTCAAGAAACTATACGAGGAGCAATAATGTCGGAGAAAGAAAAACCACCAAGATATAAAGAAGCAGAAGAAAGAGCGAAGGCAGTGGGGTATACACTAGAGTGGTATCCTAACCTATCCACTCCATACGTCCTTACAAAAGGAGGGAGTGCCTTTTACCATGTAACCTCTTTGCCCAAGCTAGAGGAGTTGTTAGCCTCCCTAGAATCCCCGTCATCACATGAGGGAGAGTGTATAGCAACAGGAGAGCCTGGAGGCTATCAAGTCGTTTATAAGGAAGAGGAAATACTCGGCTCTAAGGCAGACAATGGTAAGTCACGACTTGACCTCCTCGATACTGATTGGTTGATGGGAGTCGGTGACGTGATGGCCTTTGGAGCTACTAAGTATGAAGCTCACAACTGGAGGAAAGGCATCCAAGTCTCTCGGTTAGTAGCTGCTGCCATGAGACATCTCACTGCCTTTAACAAGGGAGAAGACTTTGACCAAGAGAGTGGACTTCACCATCTCTGCCATGCCTCCGCTTGCCTTATGTTTGCACAGTGGACATCCACTCAAAAGCCCGAACTAGACGACAGATACAAAGGAGTAAGTAATGAAATTCAGACTTCATAGAAAGGTGTTTCGTTTTGACACCATGCCTGATTGCTTCATCGCGTTCTCACAAGATGAAGAAGGAGACGTAGAGATCACATACAATGATGATTACTTCCTTGGTCAACTTATGGTTGGTTCAGACAACGACCGTGAGGAGATCAAGCGACTTGGATTCCCTATCGAACCACCGGCAGATGATTCCATTGATGAAGAGAGTGGAAAACTAGTAGAGGTAAAAGATGAACACAAATTTTAAGAGAGTGCGACGTTGGGTAGAACAACCAATCGAAGACACCCACCCTAACTTGAGGAGAGTTCGACGCAAGTTGACTATCAGGAATCATGCGGAATACATCCGCCGTGGACTTATCAAAGGCCCTCAAATGACCTTCCGACAATATAGGAAGGCAGTTAAGGAACAACGGAGGAAAGAGAAGAATGCTGCAAGCTAACGTGTTGGATCATGGAAAGATCGCTCTAATAGATGTCTGGGGTGATGATAGAAAGCCAGCAAGGACAGCCCGGACCTCCTTCCGTAAGGACGAAGATGACAAAGGGATTGTGCTCGACAATAAACTCCTCAACTACTTAGCTGAACATCGACATGATACTCCATTCGAGTTTTGTGGGATTCAACTCCATGTTGAAATGCCAATCTTCGTTGCTCGTCAGTGGGTAAGGCACCGCGCGGCCTCTATCAATGAAGAAAGCCTCCGATACGTGGAGGCTAGAAGAGAGGTGTACATCCCTGCACCAGAGCGTATGCAAAAGCAGTCAACCAATAACAAACAGGGATCGAGTCCTGAGTTGGTAGATAACCCAGATTTGTGTACGTCGATCATTAAAGGCAATGCTCAGTATGCTTTGGCTTCCTATGATGCGTTGTTGGAGAATGGATTGAGTAAGGAGTTGGCCCGCACTGTTCTGCCTCTTGGCATCTATACAGCTTGGCATTGGCAGGCCAACTTGAGAATGGTCTATCACTTCCTAGGACTACGTTGTGATCCTCATGCCCAGTATGAGATTCGAGTGTATGCCGACGTAATCCTACAGATGGTTCGGGAGGCTTTCCCTATGTGTACTAGGGCTTGGGAGCAAGCAGGGAGGCTAGGTAGTGAGCCCCAACATTAGGGTCGTGGAATACGACAACTCTACTCCTTTCATCTGGAGCATTGGGGTTACAAACGACGAGAACCGCAGGAGAGATAGCATCGTCGTCCATGTTGAGGGCTTCGGCGTAATCGTCGTATCTCTTAAACGAGGAGAGCCTAATACAATGCGAGAGTTTACCGGACACTCCGTTCTTTACCATTGCATAGGCACTAGCGTGTATGTGTCCTGCGATTATGATGTCGCAGGAGGAACCACGGTAGTTCTGCTTAATCTGACCAAAGGAGTGGATGTATTGGCTCCTACCTTTGTGGTCATGGCGAGCGTCTATTTTGAACGTTACGTCACCATCTTGGACAACATCGAACTTCGCCCCATGTGATACATGGAGTACATCGTTCTGTTCACATAACATCTCTGCCAAAGGAGACCACTTATCATGGTTTCCTAGGATGACAAACAGCCAGGGTATCTCTTGGAGTAACCACTCCATTAGGGCTCTGGCTTCGTCATCTGTGTTTGGTTGATGAGCGTACAACCTAGTTAGTCGGCCAATCCAGTTATTGGTAAAGTCTCCAACACAGACAGTGTAGAGGTTAGGAGTTGACTTCGCTAGTTGAAGGCATTCCCTCATGTAGTCGATGTCACAACCCGGATCATCGAGGTGTGGGTCTCCCATGAATAGGATACCAAATGGGCCATTGGGCAAGTCGATACGAAGGCCCCTCTTAGATTCGTGGTGTGCTGCCTTTCTAGCGAATGTCTCCGACTGTGCCTTTAGAAGTTCTAAGGCTCCTCTGTTAGCAGAAGGAGGACGGGATTGTGGCCGTCTCATCTTTATTCCAAGTTGTTCACACTTGTTTCTCACACTCTCGATTGTACGACCGAATTCATTGGCTACCTCTTTGTATGTACGATGTTTGTCTGCATACTCCCTTAGTAACTCCAACTCTTGGCTTGTCCATTTCCTCTTGTCCATTGTAATGACCTCCTTACTTTGGGCATAGAAAAGGCCGGCATTACTGCCGACCTCGATTCATGTTAGAACTTGTAACCAACGGAGATGATGAATCCACCATCGAACTTGATGGTGTTATCTCCTCTGATTGTCAAGTTCAAGTTGGGACCAACTAGGAGGTACCAATCCTTAGCAAAGTTTCGGACAGAGTACATCAGTCCGATTCCCATGTCATTGTTGGTACTCAGTCCCTTGATCGCGTAAATCCCAAAGTCCAAGTTCGGTGAACCAAAGAGATCGTTTACGTCTCCTACCTTGAGACCCGCTACCGCCACGGCTCCCTTGGTACTTGGACTCAGGGAGAATCCAACGAATGTGTCTTGTGCAGCCGCAAATGCGGATAGCCCAAGTAACGAGAAAAGAATAGTACGTTTTAGCATTGTGTTTCCTTTTTGTCATGAGTGATGTTTACACTCTCTGTACGTCGGTGCATTTCAGCTTCGTAGCTAGTGTTTCCACTGCTTCTGCTACTGATCTAGTTGTATTGCTGTTTTCCTTAATCTCAGCTTGAAGGCCCTGTAGGACATTCAGCTGTTCCTTCTTGAAGTCTTTGTCTTCCCTATGCAATTCCTTCAAGTGGTCGATGTATCCCTTTGTGAGAGTCTCGTGAGCAGCGATTGTCTTCTTCACTACCCATACCGTAAGTCCGATCACAGTGCTTAGGATCAGAGCGAGTTGAATCATTAGCTCCACCAGTTACCTCCGGGTAAGTTCGTCATGTCAACAAACCAAAGCCGGTGGCGGCCATCTGTAGGAACTCCACGGCGCAAGGAGTAAACACCGTCTCCTAAGCGACTACCACCGGCATCAGTGTTGCCTTCGATTGTTTGAACAGCCACTACCTCACCATTGTGAGTCCAGCGACCTTTAAGTATGCCCACATGTCCATGTGCCTTATCAAGTTCTTGGGTCCATCCAAATAAGGCTCCCTTGCATTGAAGAAGATGATCTGGGTCGGTGAAGTACCGATGTTTCTCCTTACCCCATCTCATAATAGACTGACTACTAGCAGAGGACCAATCAGGCATTTCACCAGTTGCTTCAAAGAACATACCACTGGTAAAGGCAGCACACCAAGCCAATCCAACTGGCTTATGAACCAGGTGGAGCCATTCGTCAATCTTTGGATGTCGATTAGACTTAGGAGGATTCTCCTTAACCTTTCCAACATAACTTGTTCCAACTTCAATTACTGTCATCCTTTATACCTCGGGTATTGAGTAGGTCTCCCCACTTGCAGTAGCATAGCTACCAGAAGGTGGTGTAGTTGCTGTCTGTCCACACATTTGGGCGATTGCTCTGTACGCCCCTGTGTATGTACCATCGGACTTCATAAGTCCATACAAAGGCCCGTCAGCAACTACGCTCCTTTCCCTAGATACATATAGTGATACCAAGTCGAAATCCCCCTTTGCTACAGCCAACTCCAAAAAGGCCCTCAAATAATCTCCTCTAGCATAATGTCCATGCTTAGTAAGAGCTTGAGTTCCGAACAGGAGTTGGTCCATAGTTGCACCACACTCTGTCCAAGAGCATGGCTTCCCACTTACATCAACGGCAGCGTTGGTCCAGTAAGCTGCTACCAACTCATCTCGGGTTGTCAAACCAGAGTCGTAGTATTCAGATGCAAACTTATCTGGATGTAAAGTGTAACCCCAGGACCATTGGACATAATGGTTCAGACAAAGGTTATCGCAAGCTGCTGCGCTTTCTCCAATCTGGTAGAGGGATAACTTTTCATTCGTGAAGTCAGTTCCAGTTTGGGTTTCATGGGATGTTCCCATAACAATGGAACCACCGAAGTTGACATTGTTGACTAGGTAGGCTAACTGAGCACCAACATTCCTACCAAAGCCCCCACTCCAACTGCTAAGGCCAGCTTCCGCTCCATCAATCTCTCCTGGTTCCAAGTCAGAGAACGGGGAAGCATAAGTAAAAGGCCCAGCAGTCAACCAAGGCCCCCCAGCCCCATCCTTGTTTATCTCATTACTGATAAGGAATCGAGCATACCAATCCGGGTCCAATCCTGCACTTGCGTAGGCCGCTCGGATTCTCCATACAACCTCTTGAATATCTAAGGCCCACTGAGGCCATGCTTCGGGTGGGGGCCTGTTGATTTCATTACCCCACGATCCTCCTACAGCAGTCTTCCATGCAGTCCAGTTGGGAACGTCGGTTCCGATCAACAGACAACAAACAGACCGAGATGCCACCAACGCATTGACAATGGTATCTAAATTGGTCCAACGTAGCGGACTGGAAGGAACATCATTTGGAGATGTACGGATTGAGGAGCCATCTCCATAACCCAGATTAAACCGGGCTCCTCCCATGAGGCCAGCCAGGTTTAATTCTTGGGTTCTTAATGTGCTGTCTAAAGTTACAGCCGCTCGAATGTCAGTACAAACAACTGTTCTCATTAGAGTGGTTCACACCAGAGGAAGTAGTCGATCCCTTCCGCTCTAGTTGTAAGAGCAGCAGCTTGGTCAACAAACGCCTTACCACTTAGAGCAGCGTTTGGTGTGGTAGCTGCATATGCAATAGTGGTCGTAGTGATCTGATCGTATCGACTGTAACCACCAGTAGCTCCATTGATGTATCCTTCCAACCGAGTGAGAGCAACACTAGCAAAGGACAACGCTCCACCAGTTCCACTGTTTCCAGTTGTGAATTGGTATTGGTTTCCAAACCAGAAGTAGCCAATCGGTAGGATGACATCCTGCTGCAAAGTAGCAATGAAGGATCGAACAGAACCAGTGTTGTTGGGGATGTTTACAGTTCCCCAAGCATTGGCATCTATCAATCCAGCCGTGTCAGGATTCCAGTCATTGGTGTTAATCTTGTTAGGCCACAATGAAAGGTTCATATCCATTGAGCATCCAACAGGAGTGTTACCAGTTCTCAACACACCAATGCCAGCAACTCGTCGAGGCTTCTCATTATAACCCATTGCAAAGGCCATCTTCCTATTTCCACTAACCCTAATGATTGTTTCATTGGTTGTGGTGGTAAGAGATGAGCTAAAGGTAATGGAAGTGTTGGGAACAAAGGAGTTTACTGTACGGGTTAAGTTGGCCGTACAGAAGTAAATTGTATCTCCGTTTGCTAGTCCTGTAGTGTCAGCACAGGTTTGTGTAGCATTGGTAGCTCCAGAGGCAATCTTGGATTGAAACCCTCCTGCTGTTGCATCAAACATGGAGGCACTCTGGGCACCTGCACTAAGAGCCGAATATGCTAAACACGTACCAACACCACCATTGTAGAAGGGAGCACCACGAGACCGCATTACGGCAGTCTCGTAGGATTGCAACTCTTCTATGGAGTGAATTGCTAAGATTGGTTGCAACATGATTATGCACTTACTCCAAAGTAGGTAGCAGCGACAGCCCCACCACTCGCGGTACGAACTACGATCAGGTCATACCCAGCAGGAACAAAGATGGTTAAAGAACCACCTGCCTTCAATTTCAAGTCAAATAGAGTGTCACTAACTGCACCCAATTCTGAGACACCAGTTGCAATCAAAGCAAAGTAAGCCGGGAGACTGGGATCGCAGTTAGCAACTAGGGCATACTTGTCTTCATTAACATACAAGGACTCATCTGCCCAAGTAGTCTCTCCAAGCACATACTTAACAACGGTTGAAATTGCCAGGTTAGACTTTGCCAAGATGGAGTTGAAGTTCTTGGTTGTCATCTGACTCTGAGACTGGTTCAGTTGAATCTCTGCTTGGCTGTAATCCCCAATAGCAATAGCAGACATCTTAGTGTCGCTACCAGATTGGTTCCAAGTCAAGTCCTTCTTACCAACTGGAGCCAGGAAAGCAGCAGAGCCAGAAACGTTGGTAATAGTAATGTCGATGACCGAAGGCTCCCAGACACCGGCCTCTTCCAGCTTTTGCAGAAGGTTGCCACCACCAGTTGGGAAGGTAATAGAGAACACCTGTTCGGTTCGGTTCTCACTAAGACTTATCGTGTAGCCTTCAATAGTGGTGGTTGCAGTAGCTCCATAGAAAACCCAAGCCCATAAAGGTTTGATTGAGAAAGAGCCAGCGATTTGTCGTGCCTTCTCAACGTAGGCAAGATGTTCGGAGAGTTGTGTTTGTGTTACCATATTGTCCAGTCCGTAAAGTTTTCTGTCGTGGCTACTTTCAATTCTCCATTGAGGAAGTAGGCGATTTCCAATAGTGGCGTTGCTGCTTTCTGAGCCCGACCTTCACAAATTGCAAACTCAGTTCCAACATCTATTGTAAGTCCTGGAATCGTAAAGGTTGAGATTATGACCTGTCGAGTAGAGTCTAGGACAGAGCATTTGAGTGTTGTATCCCCTGCGGCCTCTTTCCATACAAAGACCCTCCAAAGATGGGTACCCCAAACTTCAACAACTCCATAGACTGCTGTTCCCAACGTTACCTGAGTAGCAACGTCATAGTCAATACCATTAACACTATCTCTGCATTTTAGTTGTCCACCGTTGATGTAAGCTAGAACGAAACCAGTTTGCATCCCAACTTGTGGTGCTTCTCTAACACAGATTCGTGTGTCTGCATCAATGGTAGGAGAGGCCAATACAGAGTCAGCAATCCATCCAGAACCATTGAATCCTTGACCTACTACATGGAGAGAGGGTGATCCAGTGATAGTGTAGAGGGTGTAGTAGTAACCTGCATTGGTTATCTCGAAGTCGTAATCCTCAAATGGTCCAACCTTTGAGATTTCAACATCCTGTTCAAAGGATGCCCCATTTGTTCTACTCGTAGCCAACCTCAAGTAATTGGTTCCAGTCTCAAGGTACAGTATTCCCATCCAACATTTGGAGTTCCTCTGATCGTACTTAATACGCAGAGGAGCACCAGAGACATGGTTTATGGTTACCTTACTGTTGGCTGTAAAAGTAGGAGGTCTGAATTCTGAATATCCCAATACAGTTGGATTACCACCAACTTCAACAATGGCACTCCTACGAACCTTCCTGTCCCAATCTATGTCAACATGGTTCACTCCTGTAAAGCATGGATATGGATGACGCAAACTAACGATTGCTCCATATTCACAGAGGATTGGTGCCGGTTGGTCACACCCACCATAAACGTCGTCGAAGTCCAATGGACCAGGACCACCATCTCCAGGAGGTGTTTCATGGATACAAGGGATACAAGTTTGGTGGCCTTCAATACGCTTTGCAACCTGCATATGTTCGCTGTATGTCGAGGCTGTTACGCTATCAACTGTGATGGTGTTGTAGTTGAAGATCGGCGGGTGAATGGAGCAAGCCAATCCAGTAATGCGTTGTCGTCTTACATCTAACAAATCACCAGCACCATCCCAGAATGGTGCAACCACTGCATACTCGCCTGACTCTTCATAGTCACTAATGGCTACGTTACCAGCCTCGTGTCGAGTTCTAACCGTAACCTCAGACATAGTATTGAGGTCTATGTTGGAACAATCTACGTAAGAGTAGCTGGGGATTGGGTGGCTACAACTTGGAGGTACATCACACCAAGGAGGAGGGATACCAGGAGCTACAGACATACCTGTATCGAACACGCAAGTCTCTGCCGTCCACACTCCTGCATTGTCCCATTCCCAACCGACTTCACAGTTACCACCCCATAACCAGTGGTAGTAAACATCTACAGCACCAGCGGGTGGGCATTTCTCCAGAACAGCACCACCTACCGTTCGACTACGATCAGTTGCCCAGATGGACTCAGGCTTGTTGAAGTTCGGGTAGTAAATATCTCCTGAGTGAAGATGGGCTCCTGTAGATTCCCAGAGAGTAACTCCACCATACACCAAACGCAAGTCATTACAAGCAAAGGTGTATCCAGCACAAGCGACAGCATTCACGTCGGCTGCATCTGCATACAAATACAGAGCGGCCAGATTAGGAACGATGGTACTCCACTCTGAGATGCCAAGAGCGGGGGATTCAATTCGTATGTTGTACTTTATCCGTCCTCTATCTGTACCATCTCGAAATGGCAATAGGGAGAATCGAATGCCACTGAGAGGGAAAATCTCTCCCCACATTACATCTGTGACACCATCAATCTGTAGAGATGGAGAAACCTCCCCCTCTATAATGAAGTAAAGCCCCGATGGGCTAATCTTCCACCGATGGTTAGTTGGACCTAATGCCGGGTCTAAATGTCTCTGTGCCATAAGGTCAGTTACCGCAGCAGCCAGCAGGACGTGGAGCACCAGGAGGCAAGACCAACTTCTCCATAGAGATTTGTTGCATCTCCTCCTCGATGGCCTTCTGTGCTGCCACACTGAGACGCTCTATGATAGTGGGGTGCCCGATCAATGTGATAAGGCCCTCATCCCCACCAGTACCAGTATCGTACCTAGCGTTCAAAACGAAGGTCTCCCAGCATCCAAACGAATGATAGAAGCAGGTTTCTGCTTTGTCAGATACATGGAATTGGCCGTCACAGTTTTTGAGTTACGGCTGGTAGACATCATCTTCCGAATTCTAACTTCCTTCTTAATCACTTGATTCATGAGCGTCGTATGCTACTCCTTCTGGTGGTGCAGTTCGATATCCACTATACACAGTTCGTATCTCGCAGATACGATCTGGCTTCGTTGGATCAGTGTTCTGTGGGAAGTGGATACCATTCATCTCCAATTCCCTAATCATAAAGGTTCCCCAACCTTGCAACCACAGTTGGTCACCTAACCAATATGGGGTTGGGATGCTGTCGTCGGAGCCTCCCATTACAGGTTCAAAGGTCTCGCAGGATAACTTTGCTTTAGTAACAGTTACTTCATCAAAGACGATATAAGCACAATCAGTAATGAGGTCGATTCCTACCAACTCTGATTTGTAATGACCATACTTGACGACCATGCCTTTCCAGTTATCTGGCCTTTCAGCTTTCAACCAACCAGGCCATTGTGAAGCATAGTCGTTGAGGACGGCTTGTGCAGGTGTAGTCGAGTTATGGCTCGATCTACCTGTCACGATAACTTGATTGGCTAAGGCAGGGAAGAATTCATATTGGACATTCAGGTAGAAGTCTCCCATGCAAGCCTTTTCCATATAGACCTTCTTAGCCTCGTCAATGCTTCTGTATATCTTCTTCGGAGGTCGTCTAGTGAAAGGCACCTGATAGCGAGTGTATGCGTAGAACACCTCTCTATAGGTGTTGGTCTCTTGGTAGTAAAGTGGGAAGATAAACCACATTCCACCGATCAAGAACGTCTTACCCAACTTGTCGATACCCTCTGCTGGAGTGTCTCCTCTCTCCAACTTGAATCCAAAGTCTCCCTTCGATGGTGTACTGCGAGGTGTGATAGTGTAGTTTCCACCATTGCGGGTTAACAGATTCATACTAGGGTCTTTCTTAATGTAGGAGTAGTTCTCACAAAGCCTACCAAAAGCAGCACCCAGTTCAAGGCCATCCAGAGGGATGTTATCACTCAACATCTGGTTTGCAAGGAGGAATGAACTATCCAAACATTCTACAACAGCCGTTTCCAAAGTAGGTTGGTGTGAATCACTCGTTATTGAGAACGACATGATAGCACCAACAAAGATTGGGATGTTGTTGATCTTCAGAGTAATCGGTGTCATACTCTTAGGAATTTGTAGGATGTTCTCGCTGGTCAACCCATAAGCCTCTAGGAATCCATCAACGTTTATCAGGTTGCATGTCAACTTCGAGTAGGTACCATCACTGCTTGCTTTTAACTTCCATGTCTTGATGTATGGAGTTAAGTCGAAAGGCTCGTTGGGGGTGGGTACTAAGCGACCGTGAATCGTAGTCTGGTTGGCATAGAGGAATGGAGTCCTAGTCTGACCTACATTAGAAGTGAGCACAATCTTCGTTCGGAAACGATCAGATACGCTGTCAGGCTCCCAGGCATTAAGAAAGTCGGTAGTAACTAGACTCTCTGTAATGGTACCTAACCGATAGCCAGATCGACTAACAGTGGTAGCGAAGTATTCCAACTCGACTCTACGCTCCCTAGTCATAGGAGCGTATGCCACCGATGGCTTTGTATAGACAATAGCACTGTCCTTGAAGTTACAGTTCGCTATCTGAACAGTAGGGTATCCTTGGAAAGGTCGGAAGTAGAACCGACTACCGGCGGGAATCAAATCCTCCCCTTCGGCCAGATCGAACTCTACATCAAAGCCCTCACCGGAGTTGGTAAGGAGAAGCAACTCATTCTCCATACCTGCAAGGATGAGGAGGTCAATGAAGTTACGTTCGGATGGCATGTCAGCAACGTTGGTCTCTGACGGCATATCCTCTGCCCCCTCTCCATAATCTGCAACTTCACTTGTGGTATTTGGCTTGGCACCACGGAACGAACCGAGAGAACCCTTCTTGATAAGGACTCCATATCGGTAGACAAACACACGACCGTTAGACCAGATGTCGAACTGGAGCACTGGACTGGTTGAGGAGAGCGGTCCCATGAAACCAAACTCCCAAACCTTGAGTCTCTCATTACCTGAGTTGAAGGAGCCAAACGCCACGTACATAGATGGGTTGGCTTCATACACCTCTGTCGTCAGATATCGGTTGTGAGTAGCTGGACCTCCTGTGTATGTGAGATACCAGTTGCCAGCAGTTTGTAGGGAGGATTCCGCCCAGCTTGAACTAAGACCGGTGAAGTCTGCCTTCTTCTTTCTGACGTAAAGGCCCGTCACAGTAGTAGGCCACTCCTCAGTCATGGGGAGCGGCTTGCACATACAAACTCGATTGATTGGAGTTACAAAGCAAGTGCTGTAGGTGTAGTCATATGTCATCCCATGATCGACTGACACGAATGGGTCTTCATACATCCGCTCATGGGAAAAGTCTAACTCGATTCTAGCATCAACGGGCACCTTGCAACACTCCTTGATCTACCATCTGCTTGACAGCATCGTACATCATCTCTTGGATTCCATCGGCCAAGAGACTTACACTATTCACCTGAACCTGGATCATCGGTTTGGACTTCATGCTACCATTAGCATAGTCAAGCGGTGTCAAGATGCGTCCTGCATTGTTACCACCCAACACGATATCTTCCGCCTTGATTTCCAGTTCATCCTTCTTGTCGAGCTTGTCATAAAGGCCCTTCCAGTCAATAGCAGCACCACCCTTATCTTCGGAAGCATCAGCTGATGTCTTACTCTGGAGAGTCAACTGGTCTCTTCGTTCTCTAAGGTCTTTGATCTCACTGTTGAGGGCAAGTCTCTTGTCCTTTAGCTCTATGAACTTCCCAGCATCCTTGTCGTTCGCATGTCCATCTCTAAAGCCATACTTGATCTGTTCGTTGATGACATCGTTTCTCTCCTTCAACTTCTGGTTGAGAGCTTGACGGGCATCATCAACGGTCTTGATCTTGTCCATCTTCTCCTGGTCATAAGGCCGTCCAACTTTCTCAGTAATTTCTCTGAGGGCCTTATCCATCCGATCCTTGAATTCATCTACCATTCTGGCAACAAAGCCAGCAGCAGGTCCAAGGATGCCTAACTTTGCCAGGACAGCAAGAAGGCCAGCAACAGTTTGGATGACAGTAATGATGGTAGCTTTCCAAGCCTGTGCCATCTCTACCATAGCCTTAATGCCAGCTACAATAGAGTAGATGGTCTTCTTCATGGTATCCTTTTCAAAGAGGCCGAATAGGATAGCAATTTGGGAGCCAATCTCTTTGAGGATGCCAGACTTAACCAGTTCATCAATCGACTCAATGATACCAGAGAAAGCCTCCTGAGCCATCGTAAAAAATCCACCACCAACTTCTGCCTTACCATACTGCATACGGTCGGACAAGTTCTCCAACCAAGTCTGTGGAGAGTCAGGGAGCTTTGGGTAGGTTCGATCCAACCATGTCATCAACTTGTCAATGAACATGTCAGGAGTGACACCCTTTGCTTTTAAGGCACGAGTGTCCGCCGTTCCAAATGTCTCCTTCATAAACTGGAAGACGCCGGGAATATTGGGGGATAACTGCTTGGTAACCTCTTCACCTTGGATAACGCCCTTGGCCCTCATCTGCTTTAAGGCCAGAGTTACAAGGTCTACTCGATCTGGACCGCCACCCGACATGAAGACAGCATTGGCAATAGTCTTTAGCTGTGAGGAGGCTTTCTGCATATCTCGGGCAGGGTCAGATACAACCAAGTCCAAAAGAGCTTGAGCAGAGGAGGCAAAGTCCAAGGCCGGCAAGTTAGCCAAACTTTGAACGTGAGACTTTACTTGATCCCTAGATGCTCCTGTGATCTTCTGTAGTGGGATCAACTTCTGTTCCATAGAGGCAAAGACCTCCATGAAAGGCATCATCATCTTGATGCCAAGCATCTGGAAAAGGCCACCGATCTCAGTAGCAAAGTTGGTAACAACCGTACCAAACAGGGCCATCTGTGCCCCCAACTTGGCTAATTCATATCCAACTTTTAGGGCCACTGTTCCAATGGTAACTGCATTCAGAATTTTATCAAGCCCTAGGATACCGTTCTGGACACTATCAATCTGGTCTTGAATTGAACTAACAGCAGAAGCGTGTGGGTTAGTTCCCCTGTTATTCATCTGTCCAATTGCGTTACCTAGGTTTGCCATTACATTCTGACGCTTGGTCATCATGCTTTGGTAAAAGGCAGACGCAGGATTGGACTTACTAAGAGCAGCATCTATCTTTGTCAGCTCTTTCTGGAACTGAGATGCGTTTTGGGAGGCTTTTCTAAAAGCCTTGTTAGCTCCAGCCTCCCAATCCCTGAAAGCCCCCTTCTCGTTACGCAAAGAATCCTTCAACGCCCGTAGGGAATTAAGAGATGCCCTACGTTCGTCTTGGATTTTGATTCTAACTAAGAACTGGAAACTTCCTCTCATAACGCTCTCATCTTTGCCTGAATCTCCTCGTGGACTATATCAATGGCTACACAATGTACCAGTCGATCATAGTCTACAAGGATGAGTGGGGGAGTTGTATCCCCCGCCATCTCTAACTCCCAGGGGAGTCGTTTGAAGTGTCTGAGGGAGGAGTAGACCCATCGGAATTCTCCGAGGTTGGATCGGTAAAATTTACCAGCGAGTTGACCTCCGCATTCAAGTCAACACCAAAGTTAGCCAAGCTAACCTGTTGGTAGATGTTGTTGAAGAAGCTAGGAGAGTCTACTGCCAACTCCATGAAGTCGTTCCAGCCATACAACTCTTCGATGATCTCACCATTTGGTGCCTCGAAGTGCATGTAGTAGCGGGCCAACTCTCCACATTGAGCAGCACCAGCTGGGTCTTCCTTACAAAAGGCCCTAACTCTCGTAGAAGGATGTCGGCCAGAGGCAAATTTCTTTACCTCCAACCGAGCATCTCTCTCAATCTCTGTCAGTTGTTTACGATCCGGGCACCTAAAGACGATCTTGTAATCGTTCGGGAAGTCCACTTTCACTTCCTTCGCTTTTACTTTCAGTCCCTCCAGTCCCTTCTTGATTAGTGACCTGTGGTCGAGCGTTTCCTTGGGATTCTCTTCCAATTCCGCCATGTCCGATGTTCTCCTTGGTTTCTGATTCGGCTCCTGTAAGAGCCTTGTTGTTTGTTGGTTGCTTCATAAAATTCTCCTGTGTTAGCTAACGAAGGACACTGCTACGTTGTTGGACACAGATCGAAGAACCATCTTTTCTTCGGTAATCTGTCCCTTGCTCCAGTTACAAGCATAGGATTCAATCAACATGCTAGTACCAGTGAGGTTGATGTCGGCATTAGCCGAAGAAGTAGCAGCAGTCTCCATGACAAAGGTAGCTACGGAAGAACTGTTGGTTTCAAAGGCCAGTTCTCGTAGAGTATCCGTAGTACCAGTTGCTTCTGCATGGAAGGTAGCAGCAGCAGGTTCTCCTCGACTCTCGAAGGTCACTTCGATAAGGAGGAAGGCACCAACCTCTGCAATGATAGCAGCTTCCGTAAGAAGGAAGGTACCGGCTCCAGCAGTGAAGGTACTTCCAGAGAAGACCAAACTAAGAGAGAAGGTGTGGTGTGCAATAGCACAACCAGTACCCCATGCCAAGTTAGCCTGGTTAATGGCCTCCTTGAACAGAGTTTGTGCTCCTGTTACAGAGTCCTTCGGTAGCAACAAAGTTCCCTTTACAGTGTAGGAGCTACTCTGGATTTGATTCTCTTTCCACTCCTGAGTACCACCCCTACCATCTCCCAACTCATTCTGAACAGTAATGGAGCCGGATTCCCAGTCTCCAATAAAGTCGTATGCAGTTGCAGCAAGGTTGGTTACTGACCATGTAGTAACGTCGAGGTTACGACCAATACACTCACCAGCACTACTAATAGTGGAGAGCAAGTTAAGGTCGATGGTTACTTCACGTCCTGTAGGAACAGGATTCTTGAAAGCAGTGCCCCCACCTTGTCCATCGGCGGTATCTACGATGTAACGCGCAGTAACGCCCCGGAACTTGGTTAGCTTGTTCTTGGACGCTACGGTTAGCGTTCCTAAATGTAGAGTTTCTTTTCTAGCCATTTTCTGTACCGCCTTGGTCTAGGATGACACGTCGAGTTCGTTTAGCCAATTCAGGCCACCAACCTCTATCTATCATACCTGATGTCATCTTTCCATTGAATTCACTAGGAGGTAAACCTCCTGGTGTTAGGACTGCCGCTGATTCGATGGGGTCAAACCACACCGTAACATCTTTCTTGTACTGATTAACTCCCTTGGTGGTAACATGCAGTGCCTTTTTCAGGTTGTATGCTCCACTCTTAGAGTGGATTTTCCACCTCGGGAAACCAGTTGCTCCGACTTTTGGATTCCTCCTAGAGAATGGGAATCTTGGACCTTTGTTCCAAGGACCGATATGAGGTCCAGATAACATATCCAATGCTTCCCTTCTTACGTCGTGTGCTATCGAGTCTCCCACACGGAAGGTGATTTTGTCAAGGGGTTGTTCAAACATTGTAGCCAAACCATTAGTAAGGCCAGAGAGAGAACTATACCGAACACCTTCAAGGAAGTACGATATTCTTGCCATTTATCTCCTCTCCACACTCGAACACCAGGCCAATTCCGTCATACGTCTCATTGTCTCCTTCTGACTTGACAGTATCGACATATGCCTGCCCCACCTTGGGGAAGAAGAATTTCTCTTGGTAATAGCCATCAGCACAGAAGAAGGCCATGAACTTGTCTTGGATAGCTCTCTTCCATGTGTGCTTGCTCGGCTCATTCTCAGGGATGATACAGAAGTAGCCAAAATAGCCCCTGTATTTTACCTCACGGGTTGTTCCACTGACCCAATCATCTGACATAACGCCGTCATTGGGGAGGTATACAACTATGTGAGGAAGGATAAGCTCATCTGGCAACTCATCTTGGTTGGTGTAAACTCGGCCATCAACCTCTGGAAAGGCCCCGATGCAATCTGCTTTAAGGGCAGACAGGAGTTCATCAAAGCTGATCGTCGGTGATTGTGTAGTCAAGTCTATCCACCTTTGTTTGGAAGTAGTTAAGGTCTGGTCCTGGCATAGCCACTAGATCATAGTCCGAGATTTCTGGCTTCGAGAGGATGGCATATGCCTTTCCAGTCCTCTTGCTCCTAACTATGTCCTTGTTCTTGACAGGAGGTGCGTCGCTAGTAAGTAGAAAGCATAGATTAGTAGAAGCATCTGCACCTAAAGTTGCGTGGACGGTTGAGGAATAGAAGGGCTGGATAGTTCCTCTGAATGAGGAACCAGCCACCCTTCTCCATTTGACGGTCTGATTAGGCTCTGTTACCTGCTTAATAGACTCGAATTCATCATCCTCAAATAGCAGCATATTGGTACATTCTCTCGCACATTTCTCGCAGTTGAGTTGTACTAAGGCCCCCGACCAGAACTACCTCATGAACGTCTGCCTTAGCAAAAGCAGAGGCACCAGCACCAACTCGGAAAGTAGCAAGGGCAAGCGTACCAGCAGCACCGACCGTAGTAACAGCACCACCATTGATACAGGTAGTAATGTTGCCACTAGCATCTAGCATACATCCAACTGCTACCCACTCATTCTCTTTGAGAACGTAGGCAGTCTGGGACATTGCCGACCGATTCGCCTCCAAGTTGGTTAGAGTAAATCCATTGGTCCAGTCAGTTGATTCATTTAGAACGAACAACTGATTAGTAGATGCTCCTAAAGTACGGCATCGAACAATGCCAAGCACTCCTAACGTACCAGAGAACTTGTTGACAGTCTCCATGTAGTCAGAAACACCATCGAACCTTGCATAAGGCATCCCTGCCTGATCCCTACCGTAGAGAGGGAGGTCTGCTGCTGTAGCTTGGATAAGGTCAGATTCATATGCAGATTGATCCTTCCAAGGGGAAGAGATAACCGCTCCATCTGTCGAGGCCGCTACCAAATCCCAGGCATTCCAACGACCGAACACCGTAACTCCAGAGTAGAGAGATGGGTTCCAAGTAATGCCACGAGTTAAGGAGAGGGTAAACTTCTTACTAGCTACTGCCGCAGCAGCGGGTGCCGACCCCGTATCCTGGTAGGAAAGAAAGGCTCCTTTCTGTACAGACTCTCCAGGCTTAATACCTCTAGCACCAAATATGTTGGTGTTGATGGTAAGTTCCCAGTAGTCCGTGTCTGCAACCTTGGCAAGCTCCTCTGACAACCCATCGGTGGTGTGGATGAATACCTTATCTCCGGCAGCATAGGTGATCCCCTGTTGGTACCAGTTAACACGGAAACGCACCTTATAGATGCCATCCGAGTGGGTTGGAATGTGAATGGATACACCATCCGTAATTGGATCGGAGGTGGAGTCCAAAACACTGAACTGCAAGTAATTCTTTTCAATAGCCATTTGTTACCCCAACTCCAATTGTGGATTGGTAAAGTGATCCAATGTCGCTACTACATTCTCATAGACCATATCATACTTGGTCTTTCCAGAGGATGCAGGTCCAGTGTAGTAGTTTGCAAACCGGATTCGTTGATCCCTGACTTCCTTCTCGGCTACGGCTCCCTCGTTAGGAGTCTTGGCAATAAGGGCCTGTAGCTCCACAACTCCATAGAAAGCCTCCAACAAGTTGACAGGGAGGTTGGCAGTGGCACTAATAAAGCCCCACGTACCAGTGATAGAAATTGACTTAGGAGTACCGAACATGGCATATGGGAACTGTACATAGTGATTAGGCCAACCACTTGCCGATTCACCCATGAGCCAATAGTCAGTATCCTCTGTGTATGGTGTGGTTCCTGCTAGGAACTCTGTTACAGTCAATAGGCCGGATGTTAGGTTTAGGTATTGAGTTCCATTCGGTGTGAACATGCGAGTCTCCGAAAGCCCCGTAGAGACTATCGGATTCCAATGAGTGTACTCCTCAATGTATGCAATCGCATTGGTCCTCCAACGAGAAATGGTAGCAGGAGGAAACTCCCCCTGCTTTACAATGCCGTCAGAGACTAGAATAGCCTCCAACTCCATTACATCCGGCCAACCTGCCATTAGTTAGATACCTTCTTCTCAGGCTTTGCAATCAGGTTAGGGACTGCTTCTTCCTTCTTAGTAGGTTCTTCCTTGACTTCCACAACCTCAACAGGTGTAGAGGCAGCAACGATCTTGTGGGCAATGTCGGTAGGCACAAGGCCCCCGGCCCGACACACTAGGGAGTGTGCCTTGGTCTTATCAGGACCATAGGTACCATCGTGGTAACGCCAGATATCCGTATCTGCCGTGTACAACGTTGTCTGACGTGGATTGACTTGTGTTACCATTATCGTGACATCCCCGAACCGATGTAGTCCAACTCATCAGTCATGGTTCCAACGTTAGAACCTGACTGGAAAGCATGGGACATAGTGAGTGACTCTTCCGCAGAGTATGGCATAATGCCACAATCCAGGGAGGCGACCAAGGCACCATTGATGTAGAAGTATGCAGTTCCTACACCAGCCGTTTGGTCCATTGCAACAATGATCTCCATTTCAAACTTCACACCACTTTGGATGGTGTAAATAGCCGATTGCAAGGAGACCTCTACGGAATCCCTGACAATGACTGCATCAATGGTTGCAACATCATCTGCCTTTCGGAACATGACACCATCGGTGATGGTGATAACTCCGGTTGTGGCATGAAGGATGGAAGCATCGGTTACACAGAGTCCAGCAGCCCAAGCACTATCCGTTGCTTCGGAGAGTTTTGCATCTCCCCAGAAGAACGTATACTCCCCAGCTACCAGAGCCATAGACTCCGAGTCATATTGGAGTTGTGCTCCTGAGTCGGCAGTTGTAGCTGCACCACTCAAGAGACACCTACCAAAATGGGAACTAGCAGTTGTGTCTACTACAGCCGAGGAGCCTCCTGCGATAGCTGTAGCCACAAACTCTGTCAGTTCTTCATCGGTGTGGAAGTCCTTATGGATGACAGAATACAAGTCCGGTCTTGTGAACAAGAACGGGTGTTGGTTTAAGATGTTAGTCAACATTGCATTAAGCCTCCAAAGCCCAGGCACCAACGCCATGAACGAACGTCCAGTGACCATCTACAAAGCACTCGATCTCTACGAAGGAGTTTACAGTGTTGATTCCAAGGTACTTTCCAGCACCTCCGACCGTACCATCTGCCTTGTTAATGGTCTCACTTCCATTAGGGTCAATGCGCAAATGCTGTGCAGCAGTGATTACAAACTTGTATCGAAGGCCCCGAACAGCAGGAGGCAAACCGAACACTACTGTTCCTGCCGCTCCTGTATTCATAAAGGTCTTGTTAGACTCGTTTGCCAGCACTGTATAGTCTGCTGTTTTTGCTACTGGATATGAGTTAATACCAATCTGCTTCAAAGCAGGAAGGTCAGCAGTCCCAGTGTTAAGCCACATTTCACCAGTAGTGGTGACAAAGACAGTTCCAGCCGGGTAGCCCAAACCATCTGCATCAACACCAGCCGTGGTAACAGAGACGGTTACATCTCCAGTTCCACCAGTCAACTGGTTAGAGTTCTTGTTCCAGTTACCGATGTTCTTGTATCGGTTTACTGTACATGTGAACGTGTAGTTAGGAGTCGAGCCAGAACGGACAACTGTGACGCTATGAACTCCTGGGAACATCGCAAGGATAGCAGCCAGGTAGTTCTGTGCAACAGAAGCAGTTCCGTCAATGAGAGTCTCTAGGTCGGCCCTTCGAGTAAGGCCCGAACCAGTCATGCCGATAAGGAAGAAACCAGCAGTTGGTGTACCACTGATAACAAAGGTCACAACCTCCTTAGTCCCCACTGCTAGTGGGGACGTAAGAGCTTTGTAGACTACTCCTGTGTTACCGGCTTGGTGAAGCGCTGGGTTTAATGCCATTGTATTCTCCTATTAGACGGTAGCGATCAGGGCAGTTGCGGCAGGTCGTCGAACGATGAAGCAGAATCGGCCTTCCACAAGGATGCAGACAATGTTACGTCGGAACCAGTCGCTATGCGAGTCAGTCATTCGGATTGAGATACCCTCTCGGACGAATCCTTGAAGGAATCGAGTCGTGGTAAGGATAGGTGAACCAGCCGTAGCTGCAAATGAAGTAACTACGCGCCGCCCCCACAGTTTCTTCTCACCCAACGCAGAAGGACCACCGTAGTAGTACCGCTGGTTGTTGTCGTAGGAGAGTTCAATGTTCTCCCAATCGGTTGGGTGCATGATGTACGTATCAGGATCAGTGTTTCCACCAGGAGTCGGATCATTACCCGGTCGCTGAATGGCAGTAATTGCCTTGCGGTAGGTGATGAACAAGTCCGTATCGAACGCCTGAGAAAGCACACCAGACCAGTTGTAAAGGCCCAGAAGATTAGGAGTAACACCGTTACCACCAATACAAAGGTCTTCCAACTCTTCTCGAACGCCATACTGCATAGCAGCGTCGATCTCACCTCGGATTCGAGGCCAGTCCGACAGGGCATTACGAGTTACAGCAGCCGTATGTGCAACGATCTCAACTGGCTTGCTGCGAACCACCCAAGCCATTGCTGATTCAGGTTTTAGACCATCAGCACTGGAGGTAGCTTCTGCAACACCAGCAGCAGCATTGGTGAAACTTGACTCTTCAACGTAATCCAACGTGTCAGAGTTGGTTGGGATGAAGTTGATAAGGTCCAAGAAGGTCAGAGGACGGAAGAAAAGCCCCGTCTCAGTCATTTCTCGCCTATCAGTGATGATAAAGGCACCTGCACTGGTGGACGATGCCCCAGTAATCAGGGTCTTTGCATCAAAAGCACCGTCCAAGAACTGTGGGGAGGTACCAACAGGTGCGGAACGGCCTGTTCCAGCCGCACTCTTACACCATTCCTGCATCTCCTTAGACTCCATGACACGATGTCCAATGGATTTCAGTTGATCGGAACGGTATCCCTTGACCCGACTGCCACCACCATGACCAAGGTCATAGTCTGCATCAAAGGCCCCACTGTACTCTCCTGCCTTTCGACTCTCTTCGTCCCGGTTAGTCTTGAGGCGAATGCCCTCAACTTCCAGGTCATCGAGGAAAGAGTACATCTTCTCTTCGAGTTTCTTGTTCTTTTCAATGATGTCCTTCTTCTGTTCAGTAGGAACATCCTTGAGGTCCGTAGGGAGAGCGTCGGTTAGTGCTTTGACTTCCTTCTCTTCCTTTTCAATGAGAGCTTTTTGGTCCAAAATGGCTTTGGGAAGGTTCTTCTCCCCAACCATTCGCAGGACTTGATCTAGCGTAGGTGTGATGTTCATTGATTCTCCTGGTATCTGGAACGAAGGAGTTCAAGCTCCATGTCGTATTCCGTGTATATCTCTAAATCGGTTTGGTTGTCAATAGGGTCAGGGTCTTTCTGCTTGGCTCCTTCGGTTGAAGTAGCTGGATTGCACCCCAAAAGCACCGGAGAGATTTCCAAGACCTGTACTTTCACAAGGTCATTGGTCCCGGTCTCCTTATTCTTGACAAGGCCCCCCTCCGGCACCTCATAACCGTAGGAGTATTCGTCAATAAAGCCTCCCTTGATGTCATTAAAGACATCTCTGGCGAACTCTTTCTCCATGTTGAACTGCATGGTTGCCAAAAGGCCCCCATACTGCTTGATCTCGGCAGGGAGACGATGATCTCCTGGGCCGACTTCTACCCAATGGATAGTCTTACCAATGGGTTTTGACCAGTCGTGAGACCAAACTACCTTGGGCATCTTCTGTCCAGAGGCAATCTGTTCTGTAAATGTCTTACCGAAGAGGGTTCGATCTCCTGCATAGTCCTTGAGGTTGAAAACACTCACCCATGCAGAGACAATCCCTTTCTCTTCGTTGGCCTCCTCAATCATAAGAGGAAGGCCAGGGAGACTCTTAAAGAGCCTTTTACTATCTTGGCGTTCTGTCATCTCTTGTATCCTCTAGTGGGAGTCCCTCCCGTCGAGCGGGTGTTGACTCTGATGAACTTTGCTGATTCTTCATGTCAGCTAGGATGTCATGGTAGTATACGTCATCTTCTGGTGTAACTTCAAATCCTAGGGCTTTTCGACATTCAGACCTCTTGGCAATGCCATAGTAGAAGTCTTTATTGTACCGGAGGTGACGTTTGTCTTCATCCTCTTGCAAGGATCGGACACGAGTAAGGTCAAAGCCATAGTAAGCAGAGGGCTTTGCACGGAAGGTCGGTGTGTACGGATACACTTGGTCAGTAAGGGCACAGGCGATAGTCTTCCAGTAAGGCACCAGAAAATCTTCTGTGACAACACGTTCGGCCACGTTAAAGTTTGAGTAGGATGGATTGTCCAAAAGGCCCACAACTACCATGTGGATACCAAAGGCAGCGGTGATCTTACGCTCTGGAACGCGAAGCATCTTATCGAGGGCAGACTCTTCTGGAGACATACCAACTTCTTGGATGTTTACTCCAGAGTCCATTGCCAGGATGCGACCTGCATTATGTCCCGTCATAGCTGATTGGTATAGCTTTGCCATCTTCTCCATAGCATCCTTGGAGAATCGGGCCTTTTCATGGGTTGGTGAGAGAACCAGGGTACGTTTCCCTTGGTTCTTCATAATAGCCAGGGTGTAGAGTGCGGCCTCATTATCTGTTAAGGCCCACTTCATAACGCCCCGAAGAGGGGAACAACCAATAAGTCGGTTCGAGGGGTCAATACCAAAGGGAATGTGGAGAACTGCCTCTGGGGGCAGGTCCATAGTTCTACCGTTTGGAGTTGTGTACCTGTAGAGACTTGGCTCGATTTCCCCTTCAATCTGGATGTTCCAAGGCTCCATCCATTGAAGGCCCTTCACAAAGCCCGTCTTCTTATCCCTCTGGATAAGGGCATAGGCATTGCCATAGAACATGAGGGAGAGCGTCCAAGCCTGAACCATCCGATTAAAGGACCACATGCGGGATGGTTTTATGATTGGGGTCAAAGCAAGGTCATCTATGTACTTCTCGGTCTCTGTGGTGAGAGATTCTTGATAAAGGACGAGGGGTGGCTCTATGATGTTTCGAGAGGCCCAGTTGTAACAAGCCATGACAATGGAGTTGTTATCTACCTGTCTGTCTGCATTTGAGATGAGACTAGAGGGAATTTCGGTCAGATTTGTAATAAGGCCCGTAACTGAATCAAAAGGCACTGCTTGGGGATATGACTTAGTATGGACCTCTGGCATGATGCCATTGTCGGCTTGGAAGGTGTCTATCGACTTCTTGGTGTTTGTTGGTAAGAAAAGCTCCATTAGTATACCAGTACCTCAATATCGTGTGGAGGGTCTATGATGTACTCTTGAGCAAAGCACCAGTTCGCCATTGCTAAGGCACAAACGCAGTCGTCATGGTAACCTTCTGGCGCTCCATAGTAGACCCTTTCGATCTTATTCTGGTCTGCCTTGATTACATACTCGAAGTCGAGGAGTTCCTGTGATATAAGGCCCTCCGGGAATGAAACTGTCTGTCCTTGTATGGAGATGCCTAGGGACTCCATAAGGTTCTGTTTAGAGGAATTCGAGAACTTATACCCCTGAATGTTAGTATGGCCTTCGGCAATGAGTAAGTCAAGGACAGGATCACCAAGGCCCGTCGAGTCAATGTAGGTGGGATACTGACCTGAGATATGGGAGATTCTCTTGATCGTCTTATCCCAAGTCTCTAGTTGCCACCTGTGGAAGCGGATAACTGCCCCTTTCTTGTTTAAGGCAATGCCAACGGTCCAGTCTACTCGTTTTCCTAAGTCCCACCCCCAAACAGCGATTTCGTTGTCTGCGGCAGCTTTTTCAGGAAAGGCCCCGATACAGGCCAGAATGTTCTCTTTACCGAAAGGATTGGTCGCTAGGTCAGAAGGCTCCGCCAGATAGAGCATTTTGAAGATGTGAGGTAGAAGGTCTCGCTCTGCCTGTTGGATAACAGCCCAGGAAAGGATGCCAGCTCTAGCAGCATCGTAGGCCGTGATCTTGTACCATGCCCACTCTGGGTCTTTCCCTGACTGGGCTTTTCGGGAGATAGTGTAGAAGAAGTTCCCTTTTCCCTTAACGTTGCCAATAAAGCGGGCAGGACCGGCTGTCTTGGTTAGGATCGACATAACAGCAGGTAGGGTCTCTTCTTTGCATCGAGAGGCTTCATCGACTACAACTGCATAAACGTCGTCAGAATAGAGGGAATCCGGGTTATCGGCTGATTTAAACCAAATCATGGAGCCATTCCACAATTTGATGTAACGCTCCCCTGCCCGGATAGTACAGAGATGTCGGACAGGAGCGAGGGCTTCTTCTATGAAACGCCTCCAAGCAGTGTTCGCCTGGGAGACAACTGGTGCAATCCAGTAAAAGGACTTGTTGGGACCACCATGTAGGATGGCTTGTTCTAGGAGCCATACAATGCAACCATGCGTCTTACCTGACTTAGTGGAGGCTTCAATGGCTACAAAGCGGGTTGGACCGAAGATAGCCTCCTCTTGGAGTGCATATAGTGGAGGTCTACTGTACTTCATTGTTGTTTTGCTCTCCTAGGGCATACTGACCAATTGGAGGGGAGAAGGAGGCAGGTATCTCCTTTGAGTCCATTCCCTCCCCTGGTTTGGAAACTTCTGCCTTTGGCTTCCCTAGGATGCGATCTATGAGATATTCGGCTGCTGACCGATCAGGGGGCAAGGAGATTTTACGCTCCTCTGTTAGCACGAGTTCCCTATCTGGTGTCTCTGGGAATTTCTTGTTACCGGACTTGTCTTTAAGGAGGCCAGCGGGCTGGTAGAGCCTCTCGGTAACCTGTGGCTCCAACTCTCCGAGGGCAAGGGAGTGGAGGAGTTGAGCATAGAGGGGGAGGTTATCCTCTATGAAGGCCAGAGCTTTGTCCTTTGGGGTCATTGGGGCATACTACTATATACAGGGGGTAAATGTCTATAGGAGGGAATTTTGCAAATTTATAGGAGCAGTCGAAGAGGGGCCCCTGGGTATGGTGTTTTTGTGGTTTCGACCGCTCGACCTGCATGTATGCAAACATTGCGGT
>ERZ869921.361-NODE-361-length-30331-cov-6.477144_pt1 | contig 30331 bp, 33 predicted proteins | sample MGYA00579310_ERZ869921 | MGnify/ENA primary metagenome ERZ869921 (study PRJEB32216, sample SAMN09231816) | wastewater metagenome | place: USA: Maryland | collected 2016-06-21 | study: EMG produced TPA metagenomics assembly of the PRJNA472060 data set (Reclaimed... | reverse complement strand
CCGCAAGGTGCTCGTCGTCGGTCGCGGTGCGCTCCAGCGCGTGGTGAGGCGTTGCCCGGTGTGCAGCGGGTCCCCCAACGGCTCCGACCCGGGTGACGCCCGTGAATGACTGGAGCTCCAGACATAGCCGGACCATGACCCCCCGGCTTGGCCGAGAAGGTGATTCGACCTCAGAACGCCAGTAGTCTTCGGAGGCACTGAACGGGCGGCATTGATCGTCCGTTCAGGCTCGGTCCCGAGCCATAGGGACCGGACACCCCCCGCGGGGCCAACCGCCGGGAGTGTCCTACGACCACCACCTGTCACCACCAGGAGCCAGCCGCCGTCCGTAGCCACCTTCTAGCGCGCTCGATTTCACGCTGACAAGTTTCGAACACACGCGCCGCGGGGAGCCGGGCGGCGCGACCGGCGACGTCTGCCCTGGTGGCAGCGGGTCGGGACACTCGGCCACGACGAGGAAGACACCATCATGACCCACGACACCAGCGACCCCGTGCGAGCTCAACACTCCATCGCCACCACCCCGCCCGACGCCGACCCGAGCGCCATCCGGGAAGCGATCGACGCTGCCACCGCAGCGCCCGCGAACGACCTGCCACCGCGCTACCGCATCACCGTGGTCGCGGCGGCGCGCTCGAACCCCGGCCGGGCCGTGGGCGCCTACGTCGTCCGCCTCGGGACCCGCACGCGCCTGGTCGCCGTCGAGGGCGTCGGCATCGGGTCGACGCACCGCGCCGTCCTCGTGACCATCGCCGCGGCCCTGCGCGCCGACCGCGGGCAGCGCCTCGCCATCACCCTCGTGACCAACCAGCAATCGGCAATCGCAGGCATCAACAGCATGCTGCGCGACGGCCTGTGCTCCTCGGTCGAGATGATGGGCATCCGCGACGCGGTGGTCGCCGCCGGCGTCCCCGTCGACTTCGTGTTCAAGGCCAACGGCTCCGGCGACGTCGACCTGACTGCGGCGCGCGAGGCTGCGGCGGCGATCATCTCCTCTCGCGCGAGGCCGTCTTGAGCGGCGCCGACCCGGCAGACCCCGCGCCGATCTGGCATGAGGTCTTCGCCATCGTCGCGCGCGGGCGCGGCAGCGTGACGAGCTTCTCGCGCTGTCCGCACCGCGTAACGCGGCACTCCCAGGGGAGCGTGTGGATCGACTCGCGCTGCGGCGGTGGCGGGGCGGAGTCCGAGCTCAACCGCGCCATCCTCTCGAGCGACCGCGGCGCCCACGGCATCGTGGAGCGGGTCGTCCTCGGCGGCGGGCTGGTGCCCGACGTCGCCACCTTCTTCGAAGGGTTCACGGCGGGCTGGCGCTCCCCCTCGACGCGCTCGGAGGCGGGCGAGCGGGCTCGAGCTGCGCGCGAGCGGCCCGAACCGCCGGAGCCTCCGCCGATGGCCCCCGTCGAGTACGGGCCCGGGGCGTGGCACGAAGCGCACCCGGGGCGGCCCGACGCGCAGGTCATCCGCATCTGCCACCACCCCGTGGTCAGGATCACGAAGCGCTACATCTACGTCCAGCGCACCTGTCCGCCGTGGGCTCGCACGTCGTCCCCCTACACGCCGCTGCGGCTCTCGCGTGAGGAGCTCGCGGCGGGGAAGGGGGTGCGGGCGGTGTGGATCGGCGACAAGGAGCCGAGCGGCTACGCCTTCCACACCCGGGCGTGGTTCTTCGAAGGGCCCGTGCCCGCGCAGCCGTACCGCCCGCCGGAGTGGCTCGCGTTCCGCGACGAGTCGCGCCGGCGCTGGGAGCGCAGCGCGCGCGCGGCGCGCACCAGTGCGTGGGCCCACGGGTGGGGCGCGTGGGCCGACTACGTCGCAGGCGCCGGCGCTACGCCCGCGCAGCAACAGCCCGCGTCAACGAGCGGGTGGGAGGAGTTCGAACGGCTCTTCAAGGCCGCGTTCGAGGAGGCGGCGCGCCGCTCCGCGCGCGACACCCTGAAGGGCGCGCGGAGCGTCGCGGCCTGTTGGGCCGCTGACCTCGAGCTCCTCGGTCTGACCTCGGCGCCCTCGGCCGACGAGCTGAAGGCCGCGTGGCGCGCGGCAGCGAAGCGCGCGCACCCCGACGCGGGCGGCAGCGCGGAGGCCTTCGTCGCGGTGCGCGGCGCCTACGAGCGGTTGCTCGCCACGGTCGTGTCTCCCGCGGGCGGTGCGCCATGACCTGGTGCCCGCACGAAAAAAGCACGTCGCGCCTCTGCGACCCGTGCCGCGAGTGGCGGAACACCGTCGCGCGGATGTACCAGCGCGCCCTGCGCGCCGAGCGCCTCGCCGACGGGTACTGCGTCCGCTGCGGCAAGCTCCCCTTCGTGCACGGGCGGGCGATGTGCGCCGGGTGCACGACCCGCGCGCCCAACCCCGGCGGCCGCCGGGGGATGCCCGAGTCGCCGCGCGCCGAAGAGATCGTCGCCGCCTTCCGATCGGGCGAAGAGCCCCTCGCGATCGCCGCCCGGCTGCAGGTGGCGAAGGAGACCGTGTACCACACGCTCGACCGCCGCGGCCTGCGCGCGCGCGTGCGTCGGGCCACCCCGACGGAGGGCCGCGCCAGTGTGTGAGCGGCTGCCCGAGTACGACGCGTGGACGTGCTTCTTCGGCGGCGACGTCGAGCCGCTCGGGAGTCACGCGACGCTCGAGCTCGCGCTCGACGCCCTCGGTCACATGGACGGGGGCGCGGTGACTGCCGGGCTCACCTTCGTGGCTTGGGCCCCCTACACCGCCGAGGAGAACAAGCGGGCGATCCGCGCGGCGCTCAAGCCTCACGGCGTGAGGGCCTCGACGGCGCCGCCCTGGAACGATCACCCGAGGGCCCGCCCGTGAGTCGTTCGAAGGAGCACGCCATGCGTGCCGGCCGGTGGCGGCCCGCCGGGCCCGCGCGCGCGGGGGACTTCGGCGCGGGGATGGTCAGGGTCGACGGGCGGAGCCCGTGCCCGATCTGCGGCCGCGACTCCTTCTGCAGCGTGCTCGACGGGGCAGTTTGCTACTGCACGAAGGTCGAGGTGGGCTCCGTGCTCACAGGCACGAACGACCGCGGCACCTACTACATGCACATCCTCGACGGGGCGACGCTGCACACCCGTCGCACCGGCCCGTCGGCGCCGCGGTTCACCATCGCCCGCGCCGACGTCGAGGTCCTCCACCGCGCCAACAGCGCCATCCTCTCCGCGCTCCGCCTCGACGACGTCGACCTCGACGACCTGGTGTCGCGCCGCGGCCTCGACGAGCGGTCCGCGCGCGCCAACGCCTACCGCTCCTCGCGCTCGGAGAAGCCGTCGCGGGTGGCGCGCGCGGCGGAGGCGGCGGTGGGGCGCGAGGCCGCGATGCTGGTCCCCGGCATCGTGTGGCGCTGGCGCCGGGGCGAGTCGACCGACCGCGGGTGGCTGCACTGGCGCGCCGCCGACGGGATGGTGATCCCGGTGCGCGACCTGGACGGCCGCGTGGTCGCGCTCAAGATCCGTCGGCGCGGCGACGTCGCGAAGGGGGAGCGCTACCTGTGGGTCACCAGCGCGGAGCGCGCGGCGCGCGACGCCGAGGCGTCCCCCTTCGTCGACGCCCCCGGCCCGCGCGCGTGGGCGACCTCGCACGTCCCCCTCGCGGCGGCGGCGCTGCGCGGGCGCGCGGAGACGCTGGCGATCGGCGAGGGCCCGCTGAAGTGCGACCTCATCACGGCCCTGTGCGGCGTCCCCACGGTGGCCGTCCCGGGCGTGAGCAGCTGGGCGCTGGGGGTCGAGGTGGCGAAGGCGTGGGGGCCGGTCTCGCTCGTCGACGTGTGCTTCGACATGGACGCCGACAGGAAGCCCGAGGTGGCCGCCGCGCGGCGCGACCTCCTCGACGCCCTCCTGCGCGAGGGATTCGACGCCGGGGTGCGTCGCTGGGACCCGAAGCTCTTCGGGTGCGACACCAATGGACTCGACGATTTCCTCGCCGTGAAGCGGCGGGGCGGAGGTGTGTGTGGGCGCTGATGATGTGGTGGCGGCTGGGCGCGATCCCCTCGGCGGGACCGAGCGGACCTCTGGACACGGGGCCGCGCGCGGCGAGGCGGAGACCGCGCGGCGGGCGAGGTTCGCGCGCGACGAGCGGCCCTACCCCCTCGACGGTCTCGTCGAGCGGATCCAGGCCGGCGAGAAGCCCCAGCCCGAGCTCGCGTTCGCCGCCGACGTGCTCGAGGAGCTCCTTCGCATGCGGGATGAGGAGCAGCTCGCCTTCCAGGCGGAGCGGCGGGGCCTCGGGGCGGCGGGGGTCTCCGTGTCGCAGCTCGACCGCGCCCTCGACACGCTGGCGAAGCGGCGGCGCGAGGCGACGAAGGCCGAGGAGGAGCGGACCCGCAAGGCCCTGACGGAAGCCCGGCGGGGCGCGCGCACCCGCGAGGAGAAGGAGGCGGCCGAGGCACGCGAGGCGGCGAGGGCGGCCGCCCCCGAGGCGCTGCGCTGGCACTACGGGGAGCCGGCCACGGTCAACGGCTGCACCTACGACATGGTCCCTGACCGCACGTGGCTCGAGCGCTGGCGCGGCGACACCTTGGAGGTCGAGGACCTCGCCGAGGGTTCGATTCGCGTCCGCGCCCACGTCCACGAAGTGGAGGGGCCCGGCGCGGCGCCGAGGACCTCGTACGAGCTCTCGGCCAAAGCGGCGGGGGAGCCGAACCTGCGCCCGCCGGTGCACGTCCTCGCGACCAACTTCAGGCGGATGGACTGGATCGAGGAGCTCCTCCCGGGCTTCGTGGTGCTGGAGACCGGGCGCCGCGAGCACCTCCGCATCGCGATCGAGAAGCTCTCCCCCTCCGCCACGCGCGTGCACCGCTACTGCTACCGCGGCACCGGCTGGTTCATCCACGAAGGCGCCCCCGCCTACGTTCACACGGGCGGGGCCATCGGCCCGGCCGGGCCGATCGAGGGGGTGCGCGCCGAACCGCGCGGCCTCAACGACAAGGTCGGCCTCTTCTCCTTCCCGGTCACGGGCGGCGCCGACCGCGTCGCCGACCTGCGCGCCGTCGCGCGCCTGTTCGACATCGAGCCCGCCCACGTCGCGATCCCCATCATCGGGCTCTGCTTCCGCCCGGTGATGGGAGGCGCGCGCCTCGCGGCCCACGTGTGGGGGCTGCCCCAAACCGGCAAGAGCCGGCTCTCGGCGATGTTCACCCGGCTCTTCGGCGCCAAGATGCACTACAAGAACGCGCCCGCGAGCTGGTACGACTCCCCCGCTTCGATCCTGTCGAAGATCAGCCGCGTCGGCGACGCCGTCGCCGGCATCGTCGACATGCAGCCCGACACCGACCCCAACACCGTGGCGATGGTGTTCCGCGCGCTCTTCAACAACTCGCCGCCCGGGCGCCAGCGCCGCGACGGCGGCGACCGGGACGTGGGCTCGCTCCGCGCGTCGATCCTATCCGACGGGGAGCGCAGCGTGCGCGGACCCTCGCTCCCGTCGCGCGTGTGCGCGCTGCACCTCGAGCGGCGCCCGACCGACTTCGACGCGACCGGGCTGGAAGCCCTCGCCGCCTCGGGGCAGCTCGCGCGCGGCATGGCGCACTTCGTCGAGGACTACGCCCCGCGGTACGCGACGAACCTCCCCAACCTCCCCGCGCTCGAGCGGGAGAACGCCGCCCGGTGGGAGCTGGGCCTCACCGACCGCGAAGCCGAGCTCTTCAACCCCTTCGCCCTCGGGCTGCAGGCCATCCTGCGCCTCCTGCGCGCGGCCGACGTCATCTCCTCGGCGGAGCTGGAGACGCACCGGCTGCGGGCCTCCGAGGCCCTCCGCATCGCGGCGCAGGGCAACCGCTCCGCGGTCCAGCAACAGCACCCGGGGGTGGTCGCGCTCGACGCCATCGGCGCCGCGATCCGCTCGTGTTCGAACGACGGCGCGCACGTCGGCGCGGCCCGGCTCGTCGCCAAGCGCAGGGTGGCGCGCCCGCCGCCGCACCCCGAGCGGTGGGGCTACTCCCTCCGCGGCGTCGAGCCGCAAGGCATGGGCGCGCGCGTGGGCGTGCGGCTGTGGGAGGACCCGGCCGCGGTCGTGCTCGACCTCGGCGTGTGCCTGGCCGTGGCGAAGAAGTGGGCGCCGCGCGTCTGCGGGGTCGAGCTACCCGCCGGGACCGCGCGCGAGCTCGAGGCGCACATCAAGGGCGCCGGCCTCGTAGTGCGTCAGGATGAGGGGCGCCCCGAGGGGAAGGCCCGGGTGGTCACCGGCGAACCCGGCACGCGCAACCGGCTGGAAGGGGTGGCCGTCTCCCCGGCCTCCCTCGGGATCGACACCGACGACGACCCGCCGGAGTTCGAGACGGACGACACGGAGAGCGGGCGCCACGAACCTCCCGAGCCCCGTGACTTCTGACCCCCGGCCGCGACCGAGCGCCTCGCCGGCCCCCTCGCGGGTCACACCCCCGGTCGCATCTCGGTCTGTCCGGTCGCCCGCCGACCGAGATAAACACCTGCGATTCCCGCGTTTTCCTTCAATCCGGTCCCCGGTCGCGGTTCTGGCGTGCAGGTGTGTATGGGACGGGAAAGAAAATCCAAAGGGTGTCCCCCTCCCTGGTCCGGCCCCCCTGCGCAGGTTGCCGCGCACTACATGCGCAACGGGACGGGGGGTGCTCCATGCGTGACGACGGCTGGAGACCGGCGGCCGTCGACGCCGTCGCGGCGCTCGCTCGCTGGTATGCCCAGCGGCAGCTCAAGCGCCTCCGGGGCGCGCCCCCCGACAACGACGCCCCCGCCAACGACGGGGGCCCGCCGGCCCCGGGTGTACCCTCGCCGGGAAGGAACGACTGATGAGGTGTGCCGCCTACTACCGGGTGTCCACGGACGAACAGGGCGCGAGCCTCGACGCGCAGAAGGCGGGCGCGAAGGCCTGGTGCGCGGCCAACGGCGGCGACCTCGTAGCCGAGTACTGCGACGAAGGGGTGAGCGGCGCCGAGTGGCTGAAGCGCCCCGGCATCGTGGCCCTGCAGGCGGACGTGAAGCGCGAGCCCCGCCCCTGGGATGTGCTCGTCGTGCGTGACCTCGACCGCATCGGACGCGACGTGCTGAGGATGGGGCTCCTCCTCGAGACCCTGCAGGAGTACGGGGCGCGGGTCCACGTGTGGAGCACGGGCGAGGAGGTGCGGCCCGGCTCCGAGCACCGGGCGTTGCTCATCCTCAAGGGCATCCTCGCGGAACAGGAGCGGGCACAGATCGCCCACCGCACCCGCACCGGCCTGAAGCAGCGGGCGGAGAAGGGCATGTGCGTGGGCGGTCGGCCCTACGGCTACAACCTGGAGCGCGGCCCCGAGGGGGTCGCCTTCGTGGTCAACGAGGCCGAGGCCGCCGTGGTGCGGGAGATCTACACGCGGCGGGCCGCGGCGGAGAGCGGCCGCACGATCGCCGCCGACCTCAACCGCCGCGGGGTGCCTTCCTCACGAGCTGCCCGCGACGCCGCCGTGGGCTGGTGCCACACCCAGGTGCGCAAGATCGCCGCGAACCCCCGGTACCGCGGCGAGGCAAAGTGGGGCAAGGCGGGCACGAAGTACCGCGCCGGGACGAAGGTCCCCATCGTGCGCGACGAGTCGCAGGTGGTGACGTGCCCCGTCCCGAGCATCGTCGACGACGCGCTCTGGCAGCGGGCCCAGCGCAACACGGAGGCGGCGCGGAAGGTACTCGGGGGCCACGTCCACCGCGGACCGAAGGCGAAGTACTTGCTGATTGGCAACGCGTGCTGCGGGCTCTGCCGGTCGCCGCTGGCGACGTCGCGGACCTCCTACGGCTCCGGCAAGGGGCGGCAGAACGTGACCGCGTACACCTGCCTCCGGGCCCGCGACCAGGGGTCGTGCACCTTCAAGCCCCGGCGCATCACCCGCCTCGACGGGGTGGTGCTCGACTGGTTGCTCGGGAAGGTGCTCGCCCCCGACGTCGTCGCCGACGGTCTCGCCAAGGCCAGAGCCGAAGCGGCGGCGGCGCAGGTGTCGGGCCCCTCGCCCGCGCTGGTCGAGCTGCGGGCGCGCGTCGAGGACCTCGAGAAGCGCGTTGCCCGTCTGGTGCGCGCGATCGAGGACAGCGACTCCCCCGACGTCCTCACCAACCTCCGCCAGCGCCGGGCCGAGCTCGTCGACGCGCGCCGCGCGCTGGAGACGACGGAGCCCCCGGTGGAGGTCGCAGGGGCCGACGAAGAGGCGGACCTCCTCGCCCGCCTCACCGACCTCCGGCCGCTCGTCGAGGCGGCCCGCTCGGAGGCGCCGGAGCTGGTGCGCGGGCTCCTCGGGGCGCTCCTCTCCGGGCCGATCACCGTCACGCCCGAGGGCACCGGCCGCGACCTCATCTTCCGCCTGAAGGGGGAGGCCCGCCCCGGTGCTCTCCTCGACCTCCTGGTCTCCGCGTCACACGCCCCCGATGACACGCGGGGTATGGCTACGACGCATGGCCGATCGCCCCATACGACACTCCGCTCCCTGCGCATCCCCCTCCGCCGAACGGCCTGAACGCGAGGCCCTCCCTCGGGTCTCCGTCGGCGGAGGCCTCTATTTGGGAGAGACCTCCACGCGTGTGTGTGAGGCACAGGTCCGACCGAACAGACCGAACACCGTGAAATGCCTTGGGGCAAGGCGTTTATCCCGGTCTGTATATGTGTCTGAGTCGACCGAGACACACACCCTTCCCTCTGTAAGCCCTTGCTCCAAGGCGTTTGACTCGGTCGGCGGTGTCCCGTGAGCCGCATGAGCCGCATGAGCCGCAAGAGCGCCGACGTGTTCGCCCTCATGCTGCCGGCCGAAGAGCGCGTGGCGTACGTCGAGGCCGTGGCGCCCGAGAAGAGCGGCGCCCGCGTGGCCGGGGGGAAGGCGGCCGACGAGCGCGGCCGGGCGTGGGAGCGGCACGTCGCTGCCGAACACGCCGCGGCCTCGGGGCTGGGCATCGCCCACATGCGGAAGGTGGGCGCGCCCGTCCAGGTGGGGACCGGCGGGCTCCCCGTAGGGTGGGCTGGGCCCGGACCCTGCGACTACCAGGGGTTCATCCGAGCGGGCGGCGCGTGGTGGCGGCCGGTCGCCTGCGAGGCCAAGAGCCGCGAGGGGCGGTTGCAGCGCGACGACGTCGACCCGCATCAGCGCCGCGACCTCGAGCTCGTCGAGCGCGTCGGCGGGCTCGCGCTGGTGCTCGTCGAACTCACCGACGACGGGGTCCCCCTCGGGACTTGGGCGGTGCCGTGGGCGGAGATCGAGCGGCTCTGGAAGCGGTCGACCCGGGCGAAGCCGGGGAAGGCAGGCTCGCAGCGCGAGGGGGACTACATCGTCTCCAACAGCGTGGGCCCCGAGGAACTCGCAGGCTGGGAGACAACCCCGGGCTGCTACCTCCGAAGGTGGGCCCGATGATCGTCTCCCGGCGACCCCCACCGTCCGGCCGAATCTTCCCCGCCCCCCGGGGTGACGCGCGGTGACTGGTATGCGCGAGCGCTACCACTGCGGCGACATCTACCCGGCACTCCCGCGCGATCTGGTGTGCGTGAACGGAGCGGGGCACGAGGGAACGCACGACGACGGGGAGCGGCTCTGGACGAGCGAAGAGAGCATCGCCCGCCGCATGGTCGTCGAGGAGGCCCAGCGCGCCGCCCAGGAGCGCGCCGCCACCGACGCCCGCATCATCGCCCTCGGCGGCCACCCTCCTCGCGGCGGGCTCGTCGGCAACCGCCAACAGCGGCGCGCGGGACTCCGTAGAGCGCGGTGACGAACGGCGGTCGCGGCGCACATCGCCCCCCGGGGTGACGCGCGGTGACTGGTATGCGCCGCACTCTCACCATCCTCCGCCGCCTCACGATCGCCGTCTCGCGCGAGCTCGCGGAGGCCATCAGCGACACCCCCGGCAACGTCCAGCAACAGCACCTCACCGCGCAGGTGGACGCGCTCAACCGCCGCCTGGAGTCGATCGAGGCCACCAACGTCGAGGTCCGCATCAAGGACGCCTTCAAGGTGTGGGACTTCTCGCGCGAGTCGTACGCCCTGCGCGCCGACCTCGAGCCGCGGTTCGCTGACCTCCTGCGCCGCGTCGAGGCCGTCGAGCTGCACGCGGTCAACGGCACCCTCGCCCGCAACGCGCTCCTTCATCTCCTGAACGGCGCGACGGACACGGCCACCAGGGCGGAGGCGGCGGGCACCGACGTGTCGAGCTGGTACGCCAACATCCCCATCTCGGTCGCGCGCGCGGCGCTGAAGACCCTCAGCGAGGGGTGATGGAGGCGCCGGCGGAGGAGCGCCTGGGGGTCGTCGCGGTGGCCCGCGAACTGGGGGTGAGCGAGAGCACCGCCCGGAGGCGCCTGCGCGCCTGGCACTCGACCACCGACGGCCCCCGCGTCGAGCGCGCGCGGTCCCGCCGCGGGGAGCCGGCATACCTCATCACTCGCGCGGAGCTCGCTCGCGTCACCTCCCCGGCGCCCGACGAAGGCAGGCCCTGATGGCCCAAGCACCGAAGCCCGGCGCGCCGAAGCCCGGCGCCCCGAAGCCCCGCTCGCGCACGATCCCCGCCGCGTACCACGCCGCGGTCATCGCGCAGCTCAAGCTGCCCAACCCCGACACGCAGCGCCCCTTCACCTGCGCGGAGGTCGCCGCGTGGCTGGAGTCCGAGCACAAGCTGCGCGTGTCGCCGCGGGCTGTCGCGCGGCTGCGCGTGGCGGTCGAGAAGCACACCGACGCCCAACAGGTCGAGGCGTGGCGGGTGGAGATCCGCGACGCCCTTGGGCCCGCCAAGCTGAAGCTCGAGCGCGCGATGAAGCGCGTCGACACCCTGCTTCGCAAGTCGAAGTCGCTGCGGGACAGCGCGGCGGCGGTCAACGCCTACGCGCGCGTCATTCGCGAGTTCGCCTCACTCTCGGGCGTCGCCGCCCCCACGCAGATCGATGTCAACAGCACCGGCCCCATCACACTCGTCTGGCCTGACGCCCCCGCGGAAGAGCCTGACGATCCGCCTCCCGACGCTCCACCCGAAGCAGGGTGAGGTCTCGCGGTCGGGCGCGCGCTTCCGCGTGCTCGTCTGCGGCCGGCGCTGGGGGAAGACGCGCCTCGGCGTGGTGGAGGCGCTCGCGGTGGCCCTGCGCGGCGGGCGGGTGTGGTGGGTCGCCCCCGTCTACGCGCAGTCGTTGATCGCGTGGCGGCTCCTGGTGCCGATGGCCCGGCAGATCCCGGGGACCGAGGTCAACAAGGGCGAGCACTTCATCACCTTCCCGGGCGGCGGCGAGGTGTGGTGCAAGAGCGCGGACAACCCCGCCAACCTGCGCGGCGAGGGCCTCGACCTGTTGGTCATCGACGAAGCCGACTTCGTCGACGAAGCGGTTTGGACGGAGGTCCTCCGAGCGACCCTGTCCGACCGCAAGGGCCGGGCGCTGTTCATCTCCTCGCCCCGCGTCGAGGGCGGCTGGTTTCACCGGATGTTCCTCGACGGGCAGAAGGCGGCCAATGACACCGCGTCGTGGCGCTTCCCCTCGAGCACCAACCCGCACCTCGACCCGGCGGAGATCGAGGCGGCGCGGCGCGACCTCCCGACCATCATCTTCCGCCGGGAGTACGGCGCCGAGTTCGTGAGCGCGGCCGGCGCCCGCGTGCGGCGCGACTGGATCCGGTACAGCCCCAAGCCCGACCTCGCGACCCTCGACGTGGTGCTCGGGATCGACCTCGCCATCTCCACGAAGACCGGCAGCGACTTCACCGCAGGCGTGGCGCTGGGCCGGGCGAAGGACGGGGCGCTCTACGTGCTCGACGCGCAGCGGCTCCGGGTCCCCTTCCACCAGGTGCTGGAGTTCGTGAAGGCGATGGCGGCGAAGTGGAAGCCGCGGACCGTGATCGTCGAGGCGGTCGCCTACCAGCTCGCGGCGGTGCAGGAGCTGGTGCGCACGACCACGCTGCCGGTGCGGCCCTCGAACCCCCGCGACAAGGACAAGGTGGCGCGCTTCCAGCCGCTCGAGGCTCGCTTCGAACAGGGGCTCGTGCGCCTCGTGCCAGGGCTCCCGGACTACTTCGAAGCCGAGCTCCTCGGGTTCCCGGTGGGCGAACACGACGACGTCGTTGACGCCCTTGCCTATGCGTACGTGGGCCTGTCGCAGGCCACCACCGTCGCCGGACGGGTCCAAGGACTGTGATGACCGACCTCGCCTCCATCCTCCGCCAGCGCCACCCGGACTACAACGGCCCCCTCGGGTGCGCGTGGTGGCGTCTCGTGCGTGACGCGGTGGGCGGTCGCGGGGGGTTCCGCCACGCGATCGAGCACGGCCGCACCGACCGCGCGGCCCTCGGCGACCACGTCCAGCAGCAGGAACAGCCCCTCCCCGGGGGCTACCTCCGCCGCTTCCAGCGCGAGAGCTCGGAGGCGTTCGCGGAGCGGCAGCGCGTCTCGTTTTACAGGAACCATCTGCGGACGATCCTCGGGCAGTACCAGGGGCAGCTCTGGCGCCGCCCACCTGAACGCGCGAGCACCATCGCGACCGCCACCGACTGGTGGGCCAACGTCGACGGCGCCGGCACCCCGGTCGCGCGCTGGCTCTCCGACGGGTCGAGGCGCGCCCAACACTTCGGGTGGGCCGCGGCCATCTTCGACCGCCCCGCCGAGTCGCTCTCCGTCGCGACGGCGCGCACCACCGCCCGGTGGTTGCAACCCGAGGAGCTCGTCGACTGGTCCTTCGGCGAGGACGGGGCGCTCGAATGGGCGCGGCTGTGCACCGTCGCGATGCGCCGCGACCCCTTCGGCGGCGCCGTCGCCGTCGAGGTCTACACCACCTGGACGCGCGCCGCCTGGACGCGCCACGTCGTGGTGGGCAAGGACGTCTCGGGCGGCGAGGAGGTGCCCCACGGCCTCGGCGCGGTCCCCATCGCGATGCTCTACTGGCAGCCCCCGGAAGAGCCCGGCGTCCTCTACGGGACCTCCCACCTGGACAGCGCCATCGCCGCCGCCCTCGAGCTCTACAACGTCTCCAGCGAGGCGCGGCACGTCGAGCGCGCGACCGCGTTCCCCATCCTCTACATCCAGAGCGCCGACGAGAAGGCGCTCGAGGGGCTGAAGCTGGGGGTCAACAACGGCATCGTGGTCGAGCCAGCGGCGGCGATGGCTCCCGGGTTCGTCTCGGCCCCCGACGGGCTGAACGTGCACTTCGCCGCGCGACGCTCGGAGCTCCGCGACGAGATCTACCGCTCGGCCAACCTCGACCCCCCGCAGGCGGACGACACCACCCCCGAGAGCGGGATCGCACGCGCCTACAAGTTCCTCCCGCGGCGGTCGGTGCTCGTCGACGTGTGTGAGCAGCTCCTCGCGTTCGAGCGGCGCGCCGTCGACCTCCTCGCCCGCTGGGACGGCGCCGACCCCGCCGCGTGGCAGCGATCGACCACCGTCACGTACCCGAGCGACTTCGACGTCCAGGACGCAGACAGCACGATCGACCGCTCGTCGAAGGTGCTCGGCTCCCAGGCCGCGCCCGTCACGAAGCGCGCGGCGCGCGTGCAGCTCGGTCGCGCGGTCGCGCCCCACGCGTCGCCGGCCGATGACGCCCTCCTCCTGTCCGAGGCCGACGCGCAGTACCAGCGCGAGAAGGCCGCCCTCACCCCCACCGACCCGGCGGTTCCGGGGAAGACCGACCCGGCGGCATCCGGGGCCAACGGCGGCGGGAATGGACCCGCCGCGGGAGCCTGAAGCATCCATGAAGCCTCGCATCCTCACCCTCCTGTCCCTCGCCGCCATGGCGCCTCTGGCGGCCCCCCGCGGCCTCACCCGCAACACCCCCTTCGGTCGCCGCGGGCCTTCGAACCATCGGCCGCTGCTCAACGACCCGGGCGCGGGCGGCGACGGCAACGGCACCAAGGGCCCCACCACCGGCGCGAAGGACCCGCCGGCCGACCCGCCCGCGGACCCGCCGCGCTCGTTCAGCCAGGCGGAGCTCGACCGCATCGTCTCGCGCGAGAAGGGCAAGACCGCCAAGGAGCTCGAGGCCGCGCAGAAGCGCCTGCAGGAGCTCGAGGCCGCGCAGGGCGACCTCGCCGAGAAGGCCAAGGCTGGCGACGAAGCGGGCCGCTTCAAGCGCGACCTGGAGAAGACCACCAAGGAGCGCGACGACCTCGCGAAGACCGCCGCCGACCGGCTCACCCGCTACCACGGGAAGCTCATCGGGAGCGCGGTGTCCTCGGCCCTCCTCGGGCTGGAGTTCGTCGGCGCCGACGCGGCCGAGGTCATCGAGTCCCGCCTCCGCGGCATGGCGAAGGTCGAGGACGCCGCGAAGGGCGAGGAGGAGGACAAGGTCTACCTCGTCGACGGCAAGCAGGAGATCGACGCCTCGGACAAGGCCGCGGTGGCCGCCTGGATCCGCAAGCGCTTCCCCTCGCTGGTGAAGGCGCAAAGCGGCAGCGGTGGACCCCACGGCAACGGCAAGGGCGGCACGGGCGACGACCTGAAGAACCTCACTCCCGGGCAGTTGATCGCCCGGGACATCCCGAAGACCTGACGGCGGTAGCCGAAGGGCGCGACCCAACACCAGCGGGCTGACCCCGCGACAACGACAAGGACACCGACACCATGGCCGAAACGCAGACCCTCTTTCAGCTCGCGGCGCGCGCGGGCCTCACCCCCGGTATGCGGGGCGCCGTCGAGGCGTCGATCGTCGTCGACGAGCTCACCCCCTTCCTCCCCTTCACCACCATCGCTGGCCAGCGCGCCTACGCCTACGACCGGATCACCGGTCAGGTGAGCGCCTCCTGGGTCGCCCCCGACGGGGCGCTCTCCAGCGCGGGCGGGCGGGCCTACGGGCGCATCAACGGCGAGACGAAGAAGCTGTACGCGCAGCCGGACGTGTCGCCCGAGACCGCGGCGCGGGCGGGCGGGGCCACCGACGTCCTCGGCGACCTCGCGGCGTCGTGCTTCACGGCGATGTCCCGCAAGATCGGCGACGCGGCCATCAACGGGTCGAGCGCCCCGACGGCCACGATCGACTCGCAGTCGCCCATCGTGGCGTCGACCTGCGTCACGGCGGTGTCGTGCGGCGGGCTCCTCGACCTCTCGCAGGAGACCCGCGGGGAGGTGAAGTACGTCGCGACGGGGACGTTCTTCAGCTACCGCGCGCCCGGCGACGTGGACTTCGGCACGCCGGTTTCGATCGGCACCAGCGCGACCGGCACCGTGTTTTCGAAGAACGGCGACGCCTGGCTCACCATCACCCGCGGCGTCGGCGCCATCTCCAGCAACCAGACGGCGGTGGTCGTCATCGCGAACGGCGCGAACGAGCCCGACGGCCTCTATCGCCTCATGGTCCAGCACACGGGTCAGTGGATCTACCCGGGCGCGGACGGCGGCGCGCTGACGTTCGAGCTCCTCGACCAGCTCTTCGACACCTGCAAGGGCGACGGCGACCGCGTCATGCTCATGCCGAAGAAGATCCGGCGCGCGCTCCTCAAGCTCCAGCGCGACAAGGCGACGAGCGAGACCTTCGCGGACGTCGGCGGCCGCAAGGTGCCGATGTACCAGGGCGTACCCGTGGTCGTGTCGGACTACATGCCGACCAACCGCGTGCGCGGCTCCTCGGGCGCCGTGTGCTCGAGCATCATCCTCGCGTCGCTCGGAGAGCGGCAGGGCTTCAGCGGCGTCGCCTCGACGGGCATCGCCGACGTCGCCATGCAGGGCGCGCGGCAGCTCGCGCAGGGCCCCTTCGGCACCGCCGCGTACCAGCTCCCCGTGAGCGCGACGACCGACACCCTGACGCTCCGCGCGACCGGCTACGTCGGCTTCAAGCAGGAGCTGAAGGAGGGCGTCGCCATCCTCGACGGCCTCACCTACTCGGGCTGATCCCACGGGGCTGCGCACGCCATGACGACCACCTTCAGCACGGACGACCAGGTCAAGCTCGCCTCGGTCCTCGCGTCGTCCGCGCTGGCGGCGGTCAACGCAGCGCGCGCGGCCGCCGGCGACAGCGCCACCACCCTCGACGCCTTCCGCGTGGAGGCCCAGCTCGACGTCTACCAGCGCCTCGCGGCCCGGGGCATCCCCTCGGGCTCCGTCAACAACCCCGACGGCCTCACCGCCGCCGAGGTCGCGCTCACCCTCTGGCGCCTCTTCCGCGCCGCGGCCTCGCGGCCCAACCAGCGCAACCCTGGCGCCGTCGACATCTACGCGCAGAACGCGGAGGTGTGGGCGGGTGAGGCTGAGACGGAGATGGCGCGCAGCGTCCCCGTCCTGAACCTGAAGCCGGCGGGCCGCGGCTTCGGCTGGGGCCGGGGCTGAACCCGTGGCGCAGTTCTGGACCCCGGTTTTCGCAGAGGTCGCGCGGATCGCGACGGGCGCCACCGGCTCCGGCCGCGTCGTGCCCGCGAACACCTTCCGCGCGGACCTCTACCCGGTCGAGCCCGGCGAGGCGGAGTACCCGACCATCAACGAGGAGCGCACCCTGCGCGTGCTCGCCACCGGCGGCGGCACCGCGGTCGACCCGGTGGGCACCCCCTACGCAAGCAACGAGCACAGCGTGGGGCGGTGCACCCTTCAGGTGGCGTACGTCTACGAACTCGCGGCGCCCGAGGTGCCCACCACCACCCCCGGCGGCGGCACCACTGAACGGGCGCGTAGGCGCGCGGCCGACGATCACGCGGTGATCCTCCGCGCGCTGAAGTGGGCGGGCAACTACGGCGCGCTCGCCAACGGCGTGACGCTGCTCTCCGTCGAGCCCGCGGGCCCGTGGTCGATCGACGACCGCGGCGAGGGGGTGCTGTTGATGGTGCAGCCCCTCCTGGTGCGTGTCGCGGGCGACCCGGCGACAGGGTGGGAGATCGGCGCGTGACCACCCTCACCTTCGACACGATGGGCCTCAACCAGGCGGCGACCACCGCGGAGAAGATCCTGGTCGCCGTCCAGTCCCTCGGGGAGCAGGCGACCATCACCCTCCACCTGCCCGACGCGACGCGCCGCCCCCCTCGCACGCTGCACGGCGTGTCGCGCGCGCGGCAGTCGACGGTGCGCGAGGTGTTCGAGCACATGCAGCGGGGCCACGGCACCCGGCCCGCGCGCAACCCCCTCGACCTCGACACCTCCGGCCGGCAGTGGATCTTCGACCGGGTGAAGGGGACCTTCTCCCAGGACGCCGCACAGGACCCACAGGCGACCGTGCTGGCGATCTGGATGCGCATCGGCATCGCCATCCGGGAGCTCGGCGTGATGCGCCTCGAGGCGGGCGGCGGTGACCTGCGCTGGCAGGCCCTCGCCACCTCAACCCGCGCCCGCAAGCTCCGCCTCGGCTACCCGGGCCACGCCGGGGTGATGACCTCGCAGACGATCAACGCCCTTCGACGCGCGCTCCCGACGGTGCGCCGCAACGGATGAACCCGCCATGACCCAGAAGAACGTCCTCGCTGCCACCTCCATCGCGCGCATCGGGCGCGAGTCGACCTTCGGGACGACGTCGTCGAACATGAAGCGCATCGCGCTCAACGGGCCGCAGAACCCCCTCGGCGAGTCCAAGCGGGAGATGCTGCCGGTCAACGACGCGAGCCCCTACCAGCACGACTTCAAGTCGCCGGTGCAGGGGCTCCAGATGGGGAGCCCGGCGAAGTTCACCGTCGACGTGAAGCGCATCCGCAACCGGCTGGTGGCGGGCGCCGCGAGCGCGGACTACCCCGCGGTGGACTCGGCCGACGCGCTCTCCCACCAGATCCTCCTCGAGCACTGGCTCGGAGGGTGCCACGTCGAGCGGGGATCTACGGTCGCGGCGTCCCCCGCGCCTGCGGCGGGCGCGTTCACGGTCGCCACGGGGCACGGCGGGCGGTTCGTCGAGGGGCAGATCATCATCATCAACGGCCTCCCGCGCGTGGTCACGGACGTGACGAGCGATGCGGTGACCATCCGCCCCGACCTCCCCGCGGCGCCCTCGGCGGGCGACGTGGTGCTCAACACCTTCACCTTCTACCGGGCGGAGTCGCACACGCAGACCCTCACCCTCGAGCACGCGTTCGCGGAGGCGTCGACCGCGGAGACCCAGCGGCGCGGGCGCGGCATGTACGGGCAGTGCGGGTGGACGGCCGAGATGGGCAAGATCCCCACGCTCGCCTTCGACGGGGTGAGCACGGCGCACGACGGCCCCGGCGACCTCTCGCTCTCCGTCGTCGACGCGGTCGACGACATGGGCGCGCAGATCCGCTGGGACGGCATCGCCTACCTCTTCGATGGCACCACCAACCCGTCGCACGTCTGCGTCGAGTCGTCGAAGGTCACCTGCGGGAACAAGTGGGCCACCCCCCGCTGCGGCTCCGGGGTCGAGACGGTCAACGGCGCGGTGATGGTGGGCGGCCGCGAGGGCCCGCCGCGCGTCGAGCTCATGGTGCGGCACGACGCCGACCAGCACACCGCGTACACCGCGGGCACCGTGCGCGACCTCCTCCTCTTCACGCAGGCCGGGAGCGGCAGCGCGCAGCGCCTGGTGGGCTGGTACTTCCCCCGCGCGGAGATCGTCGAGGAGCCCACCAGCGAGGCCAAGGACGGGCTCATGTACACGAAGCTCGTGCTCGTCGCGAAGCCCAACACCACCGTCGCGGGGTCGCCCCTCGGCGCGTCCTCCACCGACCTCATGCGCTCCCCCTGCATCCTCTTCCTCGGCTGAGAGACCCCCCTCCCATGAGCACCACCGACGACCCCAACAGCGTCCTCCTCGCGGTTCAGGCGTGCGACCCGGGCGACCCCGCGCTCCCCCGCACGCACGCCGACGCGCAGCGCCTCCTCAGCGCCTACCTCAAGACGCGCGCGCCGGCGGACATGCTCGCGCTCGTCGAGCTCTGCGGCAGCGGCCCGAAGCCCTGGACCTACGAGCTCACCCCGCTCTCCATCGATGCGCTGGCCTGGTGCTCGGAGGGCACCGACCGCAACACCTTCGTGCGTCTGGAACGCGCGTTCAGGTGCTCGGTCCTCGCGGTCATCGATCCCGACGGGCACCGCCACGCGGCCCCGCTCGCCTCCGACGGGAAGCGCGGCGGCATCGTCGAGGCCGAGAAGGGCTGGACGGAGACGGTCGCGCGGAAGCTCGGTCGCGGGGTCAACGTCATCAAGGAGATGGGGGCCCTCGCGCTCCGGCGGGCGGAGGTCACCGACGCGGCGGCGGACCCTTACTGGCCGCTGGTTGGGGCGCCGAGGCCCGCGTTCTAGGACTCGCCCGCACCCTCTGCGGGTGCCGCGCGCGCGCTGAGGCCCAGCTCCTCGGGGAGCTCCCCACTGACGGCGGGGGCGACGAGCGCGCGCTCCTCCTGGCGGAGAAGTGGCGCTGCCCCAACGGGGGCCACACCCCGCGCGAGAGCGCCGACGACCTGCCCAACGACGCGGTGTGGCCGCTGCGCCGGTGCGTCGAGAAGGCCAAGCGGGTGATGGGCCTCTCCGAGGTACCGACCACCTGCCCCTTCGCGACGATCTACGGGCAGGCCCCGCCGATCGTCGTGCGCGCGACGCAGGCGCTGGCGCTCCTCGACAAGGGCCTACCCGAGCGGGTCGCCTTCCCGGGCGGCGCGAGCGCGGCCGACCGCAACGCGTTGCTGGTGCTGAACGCGGCGCTCTCGGCGCGGCTGCACTCCGACGACCTGGACCGGGAGCGCGAGGCCGCGCGGCTGAAGGCCGAGGCCGCGGCGCGCCAGGCTAACCGCTGAGCAAGGGGAGACGATGCACGCGACCGCTCTCATCACCCTCAACCTGGAGATGCCCGACGGCTCCCCCGACGACCCCGCCGTGCGCGAGGCCCTCGCCGCGCTCGCGGTCGAGGTGCGGCACCGGCTCCTCGACGGGGCGCCCCACGTCCGCGTCGCCGACGTCGCCGCGGTCATCGTCGAGGGGGACGTTCACCAGCTCGTGAAGGGCCTCGCGGAGGCGGCCGGCCGTCATGAGTAACTCCCCCTTCGACTTCCCCGTCTCGGGCCGCGTCGACCCCCAGCTCCTCGCCGGGATGCGCGAACTCGTCGCTGTGATCCATCGGTCGGGGACCGGGGCGAAGGAGGCGGGCGAGGCCGCCAAGAAGGCGGGCACCGACTGGACCTCCTTCAAGGACCGGCTGAGCGCCGCGACCGAGGCGTTCAACAACGTGTGGACCGCCGCGACGCGCGTCTACGGCGTCCTCAACCAGACGGCCGAGTCGCTGGCGCACAGCGCGGGCGAAGCACAGCGCCTCTCCCGCGGCGCGCGCGACCTCGGCAACGACTTCGCGGAGGCGGCCCGGGGGGCGGGCGGCGTGGTCGACGAGCTCGAGCTCCTCAACCTGGCGCAGGGCCTCGCGTCCCGCGGCATCGCCCTGAACCAGACCCAGCTCCAGGCGTTCGCCCGGACGGCACAGGACTACGCCCGGGGGAGCGGCAAGGAGTTCCGCGAGGTCGGAGAGCAGCTCGCGGAGGTCATCGCGAAGGGCGGCGAGGAGGCGGCCCGCTTCGGCCCCGCCCTCGGCGCGCTGGCGGCCCCCACGGCGACCGCGCAGGAGCGCCTCGCGGCGCTCGTCGAGACCACGCGCGAGGTCGGGCCCGCGGCCATGACGGCGGCCGAGAGCTACCGCGACTTCCAGCAGGCGGTCACCGACGCCCAGCGCGGCTTCGCGGACGGCTTCGCCGAGGGCATCGCGGAGATGCGGCGCGTCCACGGCGAGACCTCGAGCGCGCGCGACGTGATGCGCGAGCTCAAGGACGAGGTGTTCGCGATGGGCGGCGCGACCGCGACCGTCTTCGTCACCATCGCCGACGCGATGCGCATGGTGCAGACGGGGACGGAGGGGCTCGTCGCGACGATGGTCGACGCCTCGATCACGATGGGCCGGGTCGTGTCCGACCCGCTGCACATGGGCGCCACCATGCAGGCGTTCAACGCGCGCGTGACGGAGCGCCAGACGGCGGCGGTCGCGGCCTTCCGGCGCTTCATGGCGGACCTCCAAGGGCGCGAGCGGTCGAGCCTCGACACGGGGCCCGGGGCGGCGCAGGCGGGCGCCCCCGCAGGCCGCGCGCGCGCGCTGGAGAACGAGACCGGCGGCGGCCGCGACGGGAGCCGCGAGGGGGACCAGCAGGGGTGGATGCGCGACCACCCGCAGGCGACCGGCGGGGGCGGACCCCGCCCTGTCGGCATGACCTTCGACGCCGACGAAGCCGAGCACGGCGCGGCGTGGGTCGCGGAGCGCGGGGTGCGTGAGCAGGCCGAGCGCGACCGCGAACAGTCCATGGCGCGCGAGCGGGCCCGCGTCGACGCGATGCTCTCGGGCGAGGCGGGACAGCAGCAGCGCGAGCGCCGCCAACGCGGCGGCACCCTCGGCGACATGCTCGACGACCGGGCAGCGGCGCGCGAGCGGCGCACCCTCGAGCAGCGCATCGACGGGTTGCAGACCTTCACCGACCGCTGGCGCGACCTCCACCACGAGCAGGTCGACGTCACGCGCGAGGCCGTCGGCTTCCTCGACGCGGGGCTGAAGGGCCTCGGGGACAGCGTCGCCAAGCACGGGAAGGCCATCCTCGCGGGCGGCGAGGACGCGTCGCGGGGGCTGCGCTCCATCCTCTCAGAGACGGCCAGCGCCTTCGCCGACGAGTCCTTCGCCAAGGCGGGCTTCTACGTCGCCGAGTCCATCGCCGCCCTGGTGCGCTGGGACCTCCCCGGGGCCGGCACGGCGGCGGCCGCGGCGGGCGCCTACCTCGTGGCGGGCGCGGGCTTCTCCGCCCTCGGCGCGGCGGCGGCCCCGCCCGCGCTCCCCTCGACCTCGGGCGCCATGCCAGGCGCCGGCGCGGGGCGCGGCGCGCAGCCGGTGGGCCCCCGCGGCGACAAGAGCGGCGAGGGCGGCGGCCAGGTCATCAACGTCAACTTCGGCGGGCCCGTGGTCGGCGGCACCCCGGCGCAGATCGGGCGAGAGCTCGGCCGCTACATCAACACCGCAGCGACGCAGACCGGTTTCCAGCTCGTCCCGGGGGCCTCACGTGGCTAGCACCCTTACGACCGCCATCGCCCCGGACTTCGAGTGGACCACGGGCTCGACGGACATCGTCCTGACCTTCGCCTCGGGGACCTCGCCCATCAACGCGGCGATCCCGACGGGCACCTACCGGGTGCTCCTCGGCACCTCGACGACAGACCTCCTGCAGGCGGTGAAGACCGCCATCAACGGGGCGCTGTCGGGGGCGCTGCGGCCCGAGGTGTTCGACGTGACGATGGGCGCCGACGCGCGCGTGACCATCTCCGCGACCGGGGCCTTCGCGGTGTCGTCGCTCTCGACCCTGATGAAGGTGCTCGGCTTCACCAGCGCGCCGACAAGCACGACGAGCGCGACGGCCCAGCGCCCCCCGAAGTACTTCGCGACCTTCGTCGAGCGCCAGGCGTCGGCCATCGTGCCGCGCACGGCCGCCCGCTTCGCCGTGACCGGCGGCGGCGAGTCGTACGGGTGGCGGTCGGGCGTCATCGTCGGGGTCTGCGACGCGATGCAACTCGGGTTCATCCCCGCGGACCCCACCTACGCCGCCGGCCTCGGCGCCGCGCAGACCCCCGCCATGCCCGACGATGCCTACCTCGCGACCCTCGGCGCGCACGACGGCGTGTGGAGCGTCGCCGACGTGCTGATGGTGAGCGGGGGCAAGGTCATCGCGTACGCCCCCGGCAACCTCCAGACGCTCCGCTCCTCGACCTCCGCGCGGTACTACCTCGGCGCCCTCGGCCCCGACGACGCGGCCCGCCCGCGCTTCGAGCAGGACGACCCGGCGTGGCCGGCGTGGCAGCGGCTCACCCTCACCTTCACCCGCTCGGCTGCGACGCCGACCGGAACCCGGGCCTGACCCGTGGCAGTAAACCGCATCCCGTGGGCGCTGGCGGCGAGGGGCGATCGCCTCGAGCCCTGCCTGTTGATCGCGGGTTACCCGCACCCCATCACGCCCGCGGGCGTCGCCCTGACTGACGTGGTGTGGACGGGTGACGACGATCCGGCATGGCACGCCGGTACCAGCAGCATCACCCCCAAGGGCTGGCTCGACGTCCCCACGGGGCGCGACGACGACCCGCCCGACCTCGTGGTGTCGGAGAAGCTCTCGCCCATCACCGGCACGGTCGACGTGGAACCCATCCAGGTGTCGCTCACCGACCCTGCGGGCGCCGTGTCGACGCTCGTCGCGAACCGGAACGAGCTCCCCGCGACACCCATCGGGGCAACCCTGGCGGCGGCCTCGACGGGTCCGCTGGTGGTGATGTCGACCGAGGGGTTCCCCTCGAGCGGCGACCTCTACCTCGGGCGCGAGGTCATCGGGTACGCGTCGCGCACTACCTCGGCGCCGTACCAGTTCGAGACCCTCACCCGCGGGAAGTACGGGACCGTCGCCCAGGACCACCGGCTCATCAGTTCGCAGATCCGGCCCAGCGCTTTCGGCAACCCCTCGGGCGCCGTGTCGCTCCCCTCCCTCCTCGGGCGGCGCGTGACGCTGTGGCTCCTGCGCTTCACGGGGGCGACCACCGCCACCGACCCGACCCTCATCTTCGACGGGCGCGTGGGGCCCGGCGCGACCCTGCGCGGCGCGGGCTGGTCGATCCCTGTCGAGCACGCCATCGCCGCCCTGTCGCAGGAGCTCCGTGCCGTCCCCATCAGCTTCACCGGGTACCACCACCCGGAGACCTCGCGCCGCGGCGCCGTGGTGATGGACCCGCCCTTCAGCTCCCCGCTGTGGGTCCGCTGGGCCGGGCGCCTCGCCGTGCTCAACAGCGACGTCACCGCGATCGACGCGCGCGGCTGGCACTCGGGGCCGCCGCAGTTCCTCGACGCCTTCCGCGCCGCGGTGGCAGACGCGGGCCTCGGCGGCGACCTCCGCGTGTCGGCGGGTGCAGACGGGTCCATCCTCATCAACGCCAGCGTGGGGTCGGGGTCGAGCACCCTGGTCGTGAGCTGCGGCTGGGGCAACCTCTACACCTCGGCCGTCGACTCCGCCGCGGCCCACCGCACGCCCCCGATGCCCGCCGCCTACGTGCCGCTCGCGGGCGCCGTTCGCCTCTCGCTGGGAGAGGCCGGGCAGATCCCCACGGTGCCGACGATCCCCGACCTTCCGAGCGACATGGTGCCGCAGTACGCGCTCCTCACGGGCGAGGACGACGAGCGCCAGGTGTCGATCATCAGCGCCATCGGGTCGGACAGCGTCACGGTGCAGGCGCGCGCGGGCGACCGCGCGCTGCTCTTCGAGCCCACGGGCGCGACGGTCGGCATCTCTGTCTTCTACTCGAACTGGTGGCAGGCGTGGCGCTACGGCATCCTGCCCCTCTGGGACAACCTTCAGGGGACCAACGGCGCGGCCGACAGCTTCGATTGGGACCGGATCATCGCGATCGGCGCGAGGGCCGCCGGCGCCAACGGCCACATGCCGCTGCCGCGGGACTACATCATCGCCCCGGGCGACGAGCTCCTTGGCCTCCTCGCCAACGAGCTGCGCCTGACGGGCCTCACGCTCGCCACCTACCGCGGGCGCATCGCCTGCGTCCGCTCCGCCGAGGTCGCGGCCACCGAACCCCTCGCCGCGCAGATCCCGAAGCGCGACCTGCTCGACGGCGACCCCGCGGTGGTCGAGGTGGGCGACGGCCTCGCGACCGTGTTCACCCTCACCGTCCCCGGACAGGGCACGGTGCGCGCGGTCGACGTGGCGGCCGAAGCCGAGCACGGCGCCGGCGAGACCGTCGCCTGTGATGCCGGCGCCGTGCGCCTCGACGGCTTCGACCTCACCGCGCGGTGGGAGCGCGTGGCGATGATGGGGATGACCATCATCGGGCCCCACCGGCGCCCCTACCGCATCGCGACGGTGCGCGTCCCGGTGTCGTACGCGGGGGTGGAGCTGGGCGACGTCGTGACCCTGACCGAGTGGCTCCTCCCCACGGGCAGCGGTGGGCGCGGTCTCTCGGGCGCCCCCGCCGTCATCGTGGGCCGGCGCTTCAACGTCACCGCGGCGACCATCGAACTCGACGGCCGCCTCTCGGCGCCGGAGCTCGCAGGGTACGCCCCCGAGGCGCTGGTGAGCGCCATCTCGGGCGCCGCCCTGACGATCGACACGAGCTACCTCGGGCCCTCCCAGGGGCCGCACGGGTTCGCTGACTCGCTCCTCTCCGACGACTTGTCCGTGCGGGCGGACGGCGGCACCTCGACGTTCATCGCCGGGGACGAGGTGCAGCTCGTCGAGCTCGACAGCCTCACCCCCGCGACCCCCTTCCGCGCGACCGTGCTCTCGGCCTCCTCGACCACCGTGACCCTCGACGCCTCGCCGGGCGCCACCTGGACGACGCTGGTAGGGGCGGCGGGCAAGGTGATGCTGGTGTTCGCGCCCTACGCCGACGCGACGGCGGCACAGCGGCGGTACGCCTACCTCGCCGCCAGCGCGACGCACCTGATCGACGGGACCACGCGGGCCCGCAGGTACGCCCCGTGACCTACGGTTCGCGCGCGAGGTCGACGGAGAGCACGACCACGCCGCGCTGCATCATCCCGGTGTTGGGCTGCTGCGGGGCGATCGTCCCCGCGAAGTCCCATTCGAGGGTGCCGACGATGCGGCCGCCGCCGATGGTGAGCGTCGCGCCGGGCCGGAGCACCAGGCGCGCGGCGGTGTACCGCCCCCGCCACGGGTCGCGCGGGTCCCCCTCGCACCGGCCGGAGTCCGCCAGCGCCAGCGTGGGCGACTGCGGGAGGAGGCGCACCGTGCACCTCGGCATGAACCTCGACAGGTCGAGGCGCTCCCCCGAGATGCTGGCGACGCCCGGCCCGCTCGGTCCGCCGTTCGGGCTCGGCTCGCCAACGGGTGTGAGGTCACGGGCTCGGAACGAGAACGCGCCCGAGTACGCCCCCTTGAGCACCGGCGCGGCCGCGTCCCCTGCCTCTGCGCCCGCGTCCACGGCGGGTGCCGAAGGGGCCGGGTCGGAGGCGCAGGCGACGGCCAACAGCGCAAGCGGGGAGACGGGTCGCACCATGGGGGCAACGCTACGTTCGAGCGCCCCGGAAAGTCACAATGCCCTGGCCAGATAGGTATCTCATCACCCCGGCCTTCGACTCGGCCGACGCACCCTTCCGCGCGAACGAGCCCCTCGGCGCGGGCCGCGTCCAGCAGGCGGCGCACAACGCGCGGCTCCTCGCCCGCCGCAACGCGGCGCGCCCGCTCGTTCAGCACCCCGGGTGGCGCGACTTCTGGCAGCCCGCGATCGTCCCGGCCCTCGCCCCTCCGGTCGCCGGGACGGGCCCCGTGGTCGGTGACTTCCAGTGGAACCTCGGGCCGAAGTCCGGCGGGGTCACGTTCTGCAGCGGGCCGCATTACGCGTGGCCTTCCCCGGACGGCCGGTGGCCGACGGTGAGGGCCACATGGATGTGGCAAATCGACGGCGGCAACACGGCCGCGGCCGTCGTCGTGGTCGTGCCTGCGGGCCGCTCCGTGCTCGACGTGAGCGCCATTCCCGACAGCACCACCACCACCAGCGCGACCTGGGTTCGCGAGACGGTCGACCTCCCGCTCTCCCGCTCCGTCGTGCGCTCGACGCTGCACGAGCCTGTCCCCGGGACCTCGACCGACCCCCCGACGGAGCGCGTTCAGCTCCACGAGTTCATGCTGTACCTGGCGGCCTACAACTCCAGCAACAGCAACACCTCCGGGCAGCGCGCGAACCTCCTCGCGCTCTCCTTCTTTTTGGTGCCCCCGCCATGACCACGCCCCGCGAACCCGGCGCTCCCACCATCGATACCGAGGCCGCGCGCATCGCGCGCACCGTCCGCACGGAGGCCCTCGGGGTCGCGCTCGCGGCCAACTCCGCGCTCCTCGACTCGCCCCCGCGGCGGTGGAGCATCCACGACATCAGCGACACCGGCACCTACGCCTGCGGCTACACCCGCTCCCCCTCGGCGAAGTACCTCCGGGTGGTGGCCGCGCTTGCGGGCCTGGAGTCGGGGTGGACGTCGGTCTCCATCGTCCTCGCGCTCACCATCCGCGACGCGACGGGCAACAGCATCTCGGCCGCGCCGGAGATCCCCGCCGCCTTCCTCGCCACCTTCACGCACCTCCCGGGCGCGTTCGTCGGCACGAGCCGCTTCGACTCGGAGACGCTCGTCAGCGGCTACTTCGACCTCGACGACCTCGCGACCACCCTCACCGACCCGGCGTGGTCCTTCGAATGGGCCATCACGCTCACGGGGTCGGGCGCCCTCGTGAACCGGATCGAGGGGTGGGAGGTGCCGCGCGGCGTGGTCGACGAAGCCGCGACCGCGGGGGGCGTGAGCCTCGGCGACTTCCAGCCGGACCAGCCCGTGAGCGACGGGCCGCTCGTCGACCCCGCGGCGCGCTGGGGGCGCATCGTCCAGACGACGGCGCAGGCCCGCACGATGGGGCGCACGTACGTCTCCCTCGTGTGGCGCCAGAGCACCTCCCCCTCGGACACGCCGAACGTGGTGGCGACGACCGACGCCCCCTTCGCCCTCCTGGACATGGGCGCCTCGCGGCTGCCGATCCGGGTGCACGGGCGCCAGCTCGCTGCCGCGGGCGCGGCGGGCGAGGTGGTGCGCTGGCGCGTGCAGTACAGGTTCAGCGGCGGCGCCGCGACCGAGACCGGGCAGGTGTCCCTGCGCGGGGGCGCAACGGGGTCGCCGTGGAACCTCGCGGGCCTCGCCTACACGACCTCGTGGACGTGGTCCGCGTGGCAGGCCGGTGCCGTCTCGACGGCGGCGCCGGTGGACGACCTCGAGCTCTCGGGCAAGGTGAGCGCGTCCGGGCCCTCCCTCTTCGTCTCCTCGGTCGAGATCGAGGAGCACATCACCTGACGCTGCCCCTCCGAGGGAGACGCTCCGACAAGGGGCACCATGCCCGAGAAGAGCACCACCACCACCGTCGCGCGCGCCTCTGCCGCCCTGCCCGCGTCGGGCGCGTACGACTCGGCCCCCACCAGGGTCGACCTCAACCCCTACGTCCAGAGCCTCACCCTGTGGGCGACCTACACCCGCGGCACCACGAACGGCGCCGCGCGCCTCAAGCCCGAGGTCTCCCCCGACGGCGCGACCTGGTACCGGGCGACGCTCGTCGACACCAGCGCGATCGGCGGCTCGCAGCCCGACGGCGTCCTCGCGACCCGCGCCCTCGCCTACGACCTCCCCGTGCCCGACGGCGCGGCGGCGCTGCGCACCTCGCACACGGTCGACGTGCGCGGCGCGCGATTCTTCCGCTGCGCCGGGGCGGAAGTCGGTGTCGTCGGCACGCCCGGCACCCTCGCGCTCGCCACCTCGGAGGACGCGTGAGCGGCGCGTTCGTCCTCGGGCCGATGCTCCTGGTCGGGGGCGGAGGTGGCGGCGGCGGCGCGCCGACCAACGCGCAGGTGCTCGCGGGGTTGCTCGAGGAGCCCTTCGCCCTCAGCACCTGGACCGACACGGAGGCCGACGGGGCGGTGATCGCGGTCGCCGCCGGCGCCGCGGTCGCGACGATCCCTGACGGCGTCGCGTCGTGCGCCGCCTACTCCACGCGCCCGTGGTCCGCGGGCGAAGGGAGCCTCGACTTCCGCGCGCGCCTCACCATCGCGGGCACCGCCGAGGCCGACTGCATCACCTACCTGGTGGTCCTCTTCGGGTCGCAGTGGCTCTTCTTCAGGTGCAGGGGTGATGGGCGCGTCGAGGCGAAGCACAACTTCGGCGGCGACACCTCCCTCGGGATCGTCACCGGCCGCCCGATCAACGGCACGACGCACGTCAGGATCCGCCGCGACAACTCCCGCGTGACCATGAGCTACGGCACCAGCGCCGACGCCGTGACCGACCCCGCCGAGGACGGCTGGACGGTGATCTACGACGACTTCGTGTCGGCCATCGCGACCCGCACGCCGACGGGGATCCGCGTCCAGGCGGCGACCGAGGGCGGCGACCTCGCGGCCGAGACCACCGTGACCTGGAGCGACGGCGACCTCCGCTCCGGGAGGGTGTGACGATGGCCCGCATCCTGGTCGTCGACGACGCCCAAGCCGTGAAGGCCATGTGCGCGGAGGCCCTGGCGGGCGCCGGCTACGAGGTGTGGGCGGTGGAGACCGCGGCCCACGCGCTTCACGAGCTCGACGGGTGGAAGCCCGATGGCATCGTGCTCGACTTCTTCCTCGGCGACGGGGACCCGGCTGGCGTGGCGCGGCTGCGCGCGGCCCTGCGCGAGCGCCACCTCCCAGTGCTCCTGGTGTCGGGCCTGGACGACGACGTCGCGCCGGCGGTCGCGCGCGGGCACGGCTGGGCCTACATGCCGAAGCCGCTCGAGGAGGGGCCGCTCCTCCGCGCGGTGGAGGAGCTGCTCACGGGCGACGACGGGCCCGACGAGCCATCCCGCTCGACGATGCTGCCCGACCTGCCCGAGGCGCCGCGACCGAGCGACCCGCGGGCGGCTCCCAGGCGCCCCTCTACGCCTCGTGCGGTCGAGCCCCCCGACGAGCCCACGCCCGAACCCGTGGTGCTCCCCGCGCCCCCCGCCGTGCCCAGCAACGGGCCCCTCCACCCCGACCCCCTCACCGCGCGCACCGACATGGTGTCGCGCCGGTGGCTGCGCGCGCTCGCCATCGTGGTGCTCGGCATCCTCGCGCTCTACGGCATGATCCACCGGATCCCCCTCGACGGGGCACTGGTCGCGGCCTTCTCCATCCTCGGCGCAGGCCCCGACGCCATCGCGGCCGCGGCGCGCGCGCGCCCCGCGGCCACGGTCGCGGGTGGCGCCGCCCTCCTCACGCTGGGCATCGTGGGCGACGCCACCGACGTGCACGCCTTCGGCACCGTGGCGACCGCCGGCGCGGCTGTGGCGACGGGCCTCGTAGATTGGGCGCGCGGTGCCTGACCCCGTGCCCACACCGACCTGCGGCACCTGACGCGCCCCCTCCGGCTCCGGCCCGAGGGGGCGTAGTCTTTCGAAGGCGCGCCGCCGCCAGAGGCATCCGGTGAATCGCCGGAAGCATCCCCCTCGAGCTGTCCACCGAATCGGTGGACAGCTCCCGAAACGCCTTCAATTCAAGCTGTTCCGCGAGGCAAATACCGAATCGGTATTTGCCTACCCGGCCGAATGACTGCGGCGATCCACCGCAGTCATTGCCCCGCGGGGCTCCCCTACGCCTGCGCGGCGGCGACCGCCATGGGTCGCGCGAGGGGCCCGACGGACACGACCCCATCGGGCGAGAGCACGCACAACCAGGCGCGGAGCGCCCCGGGCTCCTGCAGGAGGACGTCGGCCGCTCGCAGGCTACGGGCCCCGACGACCTCGAGCGCGCGCTCGAGCGGGAGGATCGCCACAACGACCCCGTCCTCGAGCTCCACCCCGCGCAGGTCCGGGGGAAGCTCGACGCGCGGCAGTAGCACCACGACGATGCCGCCGAGGGAGAGGGCCGGCGCCGAGGCCGCCAAGACGTCGCGGCGCTCGAGGAGCGCGCGGTGCGCGGCCGGGAGG
>ERZ869921.360-NODE-360-length-30360-cov-6.053918_pt1 | contig 30360 bp, 6 predicted proteins | sample MGYA00579310_ERZ869921 | MGnify/ENA primary metagenome ERZ869921 (study PRJEB32216, sample SAMN09231816) | wastewater metagenome | place: USA: Maryland | collected 2016-06-21 | study: EMG produced TPA metagenomics assembly of the PRJNA472060 data set (Reclaimed... | reverse complement strand
CTACTATTACAGAACAAAAAAATCCAGATGAATTAACAGTTTGTGATGGAGATGTTGTAGCAAGAGGGGATTTTGCTTATTGGGAATCAACTGATACTTATCCTTGTAATTTAGAAGTATATCAAAATCTATCAGGTCAACCTATTAGACATCATAAATTTCCAACTAACAATACAATTCATCACCATAATCAACCATATACTTATGCATTATCTGGGGATGTAACTGCTTACTCTAATAATGATACTTATATTTATCCTATAGGAGTACAACTAAAAAAATCTTTAAGTGATTACATTGAAACTGCAATTAACAGAGGAATTTTATCAAGAGAAGAAGCCAACTTAATAACAGGTTACGAAATAGTAAGAGGGGACAGAACTGGTAATAAATCTATTATCGCTAAAGGATTATTGTACAATATGAATTACTACATAGATGTTAATCCATCTACAAATGTAAGTGAAGAAGTATTATATCCTAATTATCCTTTTAATGATTTGAGAGAGGACAAATACCTTAATAATCAATTATCCAATGATTACAATAATACTTCTTTTGTAGTAGAAGTTTCAGGTAGGTCTGATTACAATTCTGGAGATACAATTCCTCTTGGAACTTGGGGAAATCCTTACCCTACAACTTTTACCTTAGATAGGACATTTACAGTAGAACAAGATTTTACAGTTACATACCAAAAAATAGGAGATCCTCCTTTCTTTGGTTACTATTCTATGTCTATTAAATTTTATGGAGAGGATAGATTAACTAATGAAGATTTTGTAATATATGAAGGTACTCAAGATTTAGAAAGTCAATCCTTATATAAAAAGAATTTATTTACTTTTCATAGTCCTGATACTTCTTTTAAAAAACCTTTTTTAGGTCAAGAATTAAATTTACATTCAATAGAATTTGGAGCATCTGAAGGAAGATTTGATCAAGTAGCAGGACATCCTGAATTTAAACCTGCTAATCAAACAGATTCAGCAAATTATGCCTGTGCTTATAAAGCTATAGGTAATTACAATAATTATGTATCTGTAAGTAATACTAACCTAAGAAGAAAATTAGAAGATTCTAGTTATTTAGTTGGTAATAATTTTACTAAATTACCAGATACATCTACTAAAATAAATAATAGATTTAGAGAATCTTCTGTAGGATTAAGATTAAATTGTGATTTAGATGATCCAACAATAGAAGACCAATCAAGATATACAATTAGTCAGAATAATCAATGTGATTGTAAAGCAGTTATAGAAGATAGAATTCTTGATTATAAAAATGCATTTGAAGTAGACAGTCAATGTACTACAGATAATAAATGGATTAGTTCTTATTATGGTTCTCTTAAAACTAAAATACCTAATCAATATGGACAATTAGACACTATTAAGTATGTGTTAACTGGTTCTTATCATGATGTTAATTCTAAACCTGTCCCTGTATTTGGAGGAGATACTTTCATAACAAGATTTACTCTTAAAAGAAAAAATTCTTTCTTTAGAGTAAACTTCATTGGACAATCTCCAGTTGGAATTACTTATAGAGGTACAAAATATGCTAATCTCCTTACTCCAAAATATCATGCAGATAATGAAAAAGGAGGAGCATTAGGAGAATACAAAATAGATTTTTCTACATCTAAATTAGATTGTTCAATAGGTAATAAACAAAGAAATGGGTTTTTCTATTTATTTTCTACAGGAATAGTTAATTTCTTTGTAGAAAGTGATATTAATACAGAATTAAGATATTCTGGAGTAAATCCTCAAGATACTTGGTATCCTAAATTAAAAAATACTAATGTATGGGATTGGATGGAAGAACAAAAAGTATCTATTAACTTAGATAATACCTACCTCTATAACTTTGATTATTCTAAACAAAATACGGAGGAATCTTTATTTACTCAAGCTCCTGATTTTAATCCAGATTCTCAATGTAAAAATACTCACCCTAGAAGAATTATTTATTCTAAACAAAATAATCAAGAATCTTCCGCAGATAATTGGTTAGTCTACCCTGCTAATAATTACTATGATATTGATTCTAATATGGGAGCAATTGTAGATATAGAAGCAATTGATACATTTAGAGTGTTAGTTAGATGTGAAAATGGTTCTATGGTATTTAATGCTTATGATACTTTGCAACTAGCTCAAACATCTGTTACAGTTGGTACAGGAGGAATGTTTTCTCAAAGACCTCAAACATTTGCTGAAACAGATACAGGGTATGCAGGTTCTCAATCTAAATGGGCTTTCAATACATCTCAACATGGTTCATTTTTCCTTGACCAAAAAAGAGGAAAAGTTTTTCATTATTTCTCTCAATTAGAAGAAATTTCCACTAACGGAATGTTTGATTGGTTTGCAGAGAATTCTAAATTCAAAATTTTACAGCAAATTCCAAATGTTAATACAGATAATCCATTTACAGGAATAGGGTATACTTCAGTTTATGACAATAGATTTAATCTTTGGTTTTTGACTAAAAAAGACTATAAATTAAAGAACAACAAAGATTTAGGTAACATCACTTTGGATGAAAATAATAACATTCTTTACAAAGGAAAATCTGTTGATTTTTCAAATAAAAAAATATGGAAAGATTTAGGATGGACTATTTCTTATTCTCCACTTTACAAAGCATGGATATCTTTTCATTCCTTCCTACCTAATTTCTACTTAGGGGATGTAGACACTTTTTATTCGGGTTTACAAAATCAAAAGATTTATAAGCATTGGGATAAATTTTCTTTCCAAACTTATTACGGTAAAAAACACCCTTTTGAGATTACTATCACTACAGCTAAAGAACAAGAAGTATCCTTACTTAAATCTATAGAATATAATCTAAAAGTTCAAAAGTATTTGAATAACAACTACCAGGATTTGTATGAAAACCACAATATTAACTTCAATAAATTAATTGTTTCTACCGATAATCAATCATCTGGAATACTAAATCTTATCAAACAAGATAAAAGTAATCCTTACCAATCCTTACAATATCCAAAAATAAATTCAGATTCTTTAGATGTTCTTTATTCCAAAGTAGAAGGACATCAATACAGAGTAAATCAATTCGCAGACTTAGTAGCTGATAAAAACAACAATCAAGTTATTTTCCTCCATGAAGAAAATGGAGTAGATAAAATACCAAATAATATCAACTACCAAAAAATAAACAGTCTACAATTACAAAATCAGAAGTTTAGGAATGAGTTTTTTGACATTACATTGATTAAAGATGATGATGAAACAGACTATAAATTTATCCTAAAAACTCAATTAAATAAAACTATTAAATCTATCAGATAATGGCTTATGTAGTAAAAAAAGGGGATAATTTAACTAAAATTGCTAAACAAAATGGTTTAACACTGAAGCAATTATTGTCCTTAAATAAAAATATTGAGAATCCAGATTATATTCAAATCGGGCAAAAAATTAACTTGGAGACTAAATCTCCCACAGGCAAACCTGCTTATGATAATAATGATGGTTATCCTACAACTCCTGTGAAGAAAAATACTCCTACTTGGGACAAAACTACAAAAGGTGCAGGTAATCCTGCTACTGTCGCTAACTTTAATAAAACGCCAGAAAAAAAAGCACCTATAAAAAAACAAGTAACTCAAAAAGAAGAACCTGGTTTTTTAGATTCTATGAAAAATAAAATTTATGAGACCTATCAAGATGCAATAACCGCTATAGATCAACAGACATCTAAAAAAGTAGTTGCAAAACCAAAAGTCAAGATAGATGACTCTTTTATTGATTATGGTTATAAAGAATTAGGTACTTACAAAGATCAAAGTTTTAAAGCAGGTAAAAATGATTCTTTACTATCTGCTATGAATGTATTTGACAATGATAAAGGATTTGATTATATTGTGTCACCTAAAGTAAAAGAAGGTAAAAAAACTTTTAATAATGTAAAAGGAGTCGCACATTTTTTAATGGATTCGGATATTACTCCTAATCAAAAATATACTACACCTTATATTGAAAAAGGGAATAATATTGTAAAATCTGCTCAAGCAGGAAAGTTTACTCCTTACTTAGGAACAAGTCCTGATGATTATGTTATGTATTATAAAAATACAGGTAATGATAAAGTGAATGTAAAGTATGGACAATTAAAAGATAAAGATAAGTATAAGGGATATGAACAAATAAAAGTAAGAAGTGTTCCTTTTGGAGAATTAGATTTTAATAATAAAAAAAGTGCAGGATTTGCTAAGAAAGCTTCTTACATAGGAACTTTAGATGGTGAACAAACTTCTATTATAACAGATCCAGAATCTAATGAAGTGTATGGTAGATTTTCAGGAGGCTCAGGAATATTTTATTTTAAAGAACCTAAAACAGGTAAAACTATTTCTGTAGATGTATCAGGAAGTGTTAATACTATTAAACAAGTTGGAGAAGAATTATCTAAAAAATATAATGTTGATCCTAAACAATTACAATTTTTATATCATGACATGGGAAGTTATTCTGCTAAACCTAAAAGTCATAATGGAGTATTAAGTAATGAACAATGGCAAAATTATAATGTAAATAATAAAGGATACTCAGGAGCAGCATTAATGTATCCTATGGAATTTGGGGGATTAGCAGCATCTGATAATGTAGACATGGGTTATTACAGTAACCCTTTAAAATATTTTGCTGCTATGGGAATAAATATATCAGATGATGATTGTTTAGAATGTGGAGGTAAAGTTTATGCAAATAATGGGTTAAACATAGATTCAACCTTAAATGCAAATAAAAATCTTAATTGGGTACAAAGACTATATCAAAAAAACACTCCTACTATTTTTTTACCAGGAGAATCCCATCCTTCTACACATTATATGGAAAATGCAGATGATTTTGTTTATCCTACAATAATACAAAACGAAGATGGAAAACTAGAATATTTAGGGGATAAAGCATATGATTACGCTATGAAAACTAATACAGCTATAAAATTTAAAACTCCTGAAGAAGCAGAATATTTTGCTAAAAATTATAAAAAAGGTAAAGGAGTATTAAAGAAATTTAATATGGGAGGAAAAATAAAAGCAGAAGATGGTTTAAATCCTAAACCTTTAATTCCTCCTAAACTTGAACAAATTGATTTTGAAATGGAAAGACAACTTCCTCCAGATGCCTCCTATGAAAGAGATGTAAGAAAGTTTAGTTGGAACAATAGAGATACAGATCCTGAACAAATTAAACTTGATAGCTCTTATATGCTTTATAAAAAACCTAAAGGTTATTCTAATGTTTATAATAAAGGAAAGTTAATTGGTTATACTGTTGATAATAAAATACTTATACCTGGAGAACCTAACTTTCAAAATGGAGGAATAGTTAAAGCATGGATTCAGAAATTTTCAAATGGTGGTTATATCGCAGATGAAGGGTTTCCAGCAGGACAAGAATTAACTCAGCCTACAACTAATTATTATAATTGGGGAAATTATGGAAATCAAAATTCATTTCTGACTCTTGATCAAATAAATCAAAAACCTTTTGAAAATCCATATCAAAACATGAATCTTCAACAGCCTAATGTACCTCAGTTTAATATTCCAAAAGGAAAAGAAATTGAGCCACTTACTTCTATAGGTGCTCAAAAAATGACTCCTGATTTACAAGGAATTAGAAATAGAGTAAATCAATCTATGCAAGATATTGCACCTGAAAGTAAAAGCCCTATGAATATGAATGCTGTAAATATGGGATTAGATATAGGGACACAACCCATGTCTGTTGCTGCTAATTTGATGGGTTCATTAGGTAAAGATAATTCCAAAGCCCAAGCATTTGGACAAGGTGCTACAAGAGCTATGAATGTAGCTAGTCAAGTAACTGCTCCTTTTAAAGACATACCTATAGCAGGTAAAGCAATAGATGCTGTAGGAAAAACTTTAGGGTTTTTTATAGGAGGAGCATTAGAAGCCCGTAGACAAGGAATAGAAAATGAGGAAATGGATAAATATAACAAATTGCAAGAATATACTTCCAAAAATACTCAAACTGCTCAACAACCTTCTTATTATGGACAATACATGTCTAAATATGGTTCAAATATAAAAAACTTAGAGCAACGATTAGTAGATGACATATTCTCAGATTATGACAAGTTTATGAAATTAACTTAACAAGTTATAGAAATAATTCCGTAAATTATAGTGATGAAGGTATTAACTTCTAAAATAGTAAATGGTAAAAAGATGTTTTTAATTGAGGATAATAATCCTCAAGGAAAAGTATTTGCTCAAGTTGGAAAGCCTATTAAAAAAGAAAATATTTCTAATTATAATCCCTATTATGTGGATGTCAAAGGGTTAAATGCATCAGAAAGTACTAAAACTAATTTAACTCCTGCTACTAAAATAACTCCGCAAGAAATTAAAAAAATTAAAGAAAGCCCTACAAATGTAGGAAATATAAAAATTAAAGAAGCCCAAGAAAAAGCTCAAAGATTAAAAGAAGCTGAGGAAGCTTATAAAAAAAGGAAAGCAGGAGCACCTATTACTCCTGAATTATTGGCTCAGGAAACACAAGCTATAGGAGATAAAATATCTTTACAAAATATACCAGGTGTAGGGCAGTATATTCCTGATATATTAGATGTAACAGGAGGTATAGGTTCTATGGCTTCTAATTTAGGAGCATTACCCTTAAATTTAAATAGAGGTAACTACGGACAAGCTCTTTTAAGTGTAGCTGCACCATTAGCTACAGGAGCATTAGCAGGAGCCAGTTCTCCTACAATGGGACAATTTGTTAATAATGTAGCTAACCCTTTAGCAGGTACAGGAGATTTAGCAAAAAATGTATTGAGAGAAGGAGTTGATTTAATTCATCCAGTTGGAAGACAATTGAGAAAAATAAATAAAGAAGGTTTAGCTCAAGGACTTTCCTCTGAAGCTATAAAAAGAAAACAAATGGAGGAAGTAGGGATAACATCTTTACAAAGAAAAGGGTATTTTCCAGGAGCTTCTGAAGTTTTAAGTGAGTATTTTGTACCATATTCTTATGATAACGCAAAAAAGAGACTATTAGATATACCTAAAAAAATAATTAAAGGAGATACAAATACTAAAAGATTGGCAGATTTAACTAAAGTAATATTAGACCAAGGTGAAAATACCTTAGCTAAACCAAGATACGATGCTTGGAGAATGTATTCTGGATTACCTCAAAAACATGGCACTTTTAGAATGGCAGAAACATCACCAATAAACCACCCCAGTTATACACAAAATGAATTAAGTAATTTAGAAAAATTTTCTTTAAATGATGAACGCAGATTATTAACAACTCTTCCTAATGAATATGATAATCTAAGATTTATGTATGACGATGAGGATTTATTAAATAATGTAAATTATTTAAAAGATGAATTAAAAAACATTAATACTTTACAACAAAAAGGTATTGATTTCCCTCAATCAGATTTTACTACTACAAATGTAATGGGGGGGCATAATAGAAGATTTTTTGATAACAAAATGGAGTATAATGATGTTTGGGATTTAGATTTAAATGGGTTAAAAGTAGAAAAATATTATGGAAAACCTTTTTTGAGTCATGGTCAATTGGAGTATTCTTTTGAACCTGCTAAAAATACAATAGAGCGTCTTTTAAGTAGAGCTTCTAATATGGAAAGGGATATTAACATATCAAAAGATTTTAAAAATATGCCTGATTTTAATGTAAAAAATTATAATTCTCTTCAAGGCATCAAGTCAGTTAAAAGACAATTAGGAGGAACTATTAAAGTTCTTGATACAAAAATAGAAAAGAATAAAAAATATTATCTAATAAACGAATAATTATGGCTCAAAGATGGGTAACAGAGGAAGAATTACAACAGCTTTCTCAACAATTTGAAAATGGAGGAACTACACAATCTAATCCTTTGCAACAATTTTTTAATCAACTTCCTCCTGAACTACAGGAGAAAATAGCTGTATTACCTCCTGAGAAACAACAGGAAGTATTAATGCAATTGATGCAAAAAGCTCAACAACAGCAACCTGCTGAACAACAACAGTTTGCAATAGGAGGAAAAATAGATAATTATAGTGCTGTACAGGATTTTTTAGCTAACAGTATGTATAGTCCAGATGGTAAGTTTTTTTCTAATAGGCAACAATATTTAGATTATCAAAATCTTTATTACCCACAACCTTTAGAAGATAATCTAAATCAATCTATTACAAATAATTATTTTATTAAAAAATACAAACCAAGAATTAAAAATTCATTTGAAGAAGGAGGGGAAACTCAAGGTATTCCTGTAGAAGCAGAGAGAAATGAAACTTTAACCACCCAAGATGGTTCAATACCTAATACAGAAGGAGGATATCTTGAAAGGAAATCCTTTAATCCTATTAGTGGACAAGCTACTTATGAAATTCCTGATAACGAACATAATCAAACTCATCCAGAGGGAGGGGTTAATATGGTATTAAAGGAAGGAGATGTAGTCAACTCTGATAAAACTAAAATACCTACAGATTTTAAAGTATATGGTAAAAACTTTAAAGGTAAAACTTTTAAAGAAGCTTCTGATTTTCTTTCTAAGAAAGAAGAAGATATTCAAAAACAATTAACAGAATTACAAAAAGAAGGTAAAGCAGACAGAGTTTCTGAAAATTCTGTTTCTATAATGTTAGCCAAAATTGCCATCAAAAGAAATGAACTTAATGAACTACAAGAACAAGTATTAGAATCTAAAAAGCAAAAAGAACATAATCAATCATTAGAGGGAAACATTAAACAATTTGGAGGATTAGTTAAAAATGCAACTAAAGCAGAAGAAGTTTACAATAAAACCTTAGATAGATTTTTAAATGGTTATACAACTGAAAGACCTGTATTAAAAGCAGAAAAAGGCTTATCTGCCTCTATTTCTAAAATGCAATCATTTACTGATAAAATAGCTGCAAATCCTAATATGTCAACTCAAGATGTAATGGCTGCATTTAAACAATCGGGGTTATATAATCAATCTTCTGAAAGTACATCTATTTATAAACCTAACTTTGCACCAATTAAAAATGGTTCTTCCGCAGTAGGTAATTTTAAAGAAATGATTTCTTCTAAAGAAAGTAATGCTTATAAAAATCCTTATATAGCTATGTCTGGAATAGATGAAGCAACTGCATCTAAATTAACTTATAATGAACTACGCCCTAAAGCAGCATCATCTGCAATAGGAAAATATCAAATTGCATGGGATTTACACAAAAATGATATTAAAAAAGTAACAGGAGTATCTGACCCCGAAGTATTTAGAAGAAATCCAAAAGCTCAAGAAAGTTTTATGGATTGGTTTAGAGATAATAGACTTCTTCCTCAAGCCACTCAAGTAAAGCAAAAATACCAAGTGCCTATGTCAATTGAACAAATTATGGCAGGTATTCATTTAGAAGGGATGGGTTCTGAGAAAAAGAAAAATGGTTTTATAGGTAAATACCTTTCAGGACAATTGAATACCTCTACAATGGCAGGTAATTTTAAAAATGCATCTACATCTAATTATATGCAGGGTTTTGAACATGGAGGTAAAATATTAGCATTAAAGGGATTAAAAGTATGGGGAGGAGATAAAAATGGAGTAAATAAAGCTAATTATACAGATGAAGATTTAAATTATATAGCAAAAACTTATTTTCCTGATAAGTCTTTTAATTCAAATTTAGAATTTCAAAAAGCATTAATACCCTTTTTAAATGAAAATTTTGGAGGTTATCAAAATTATGTAATAGCTAATCCTAAAGGTACAAAAACAGGTTTAGACACTCCTGATTCTTTATATGATGGTATAATGGGAGATGATTGGAACTCAGCTATAGACCTTTTAAAAAAGAAAGAGGAAGTGGAAATGCCTTCTTTTAATTTTAAAATAAATCCACAGAAGTGGAGAACTGAATTTTCTGATAATAAAGGTAATCTATTTACTTCAGCTTTACCTACTGAAAGAGAAGGAATTATTAATAACGAATCTCTTAAAGAATCCGCTATAAATACTCCTATTCCTAAAGAAACATCTTCTGAGGATATTACTTATAAAACTCCTAAAAATACTTCTTTTTTAGATAAGTTAAAATATGGAATGAGGGAGTCTTTACCTTATTTAGATAATCTTAGATTAATGAGAGAAGGAAGAATAATGCCAACTCTTCAACAAAGACCTTATGATAATCCTTATGATAACATGAGAACTGATTATAATATTCAATCTAACCTAAATGAAAATCAGAGAGCTTTATTAACAACTATTGCTGATTCAACAGGAAATCCTTCTGTCAGGAATGCTAGATTAGCTCAATTAGCAGCTAATGCAGCTAATATGAATAATCAACTCTATAGTCAAAAGTATAATCAAGAGTTAGCTATGGAAAATCAAAAAACTCTTGGACAAGGAAATTATAGAAATCAATTTAACTTGGATAACATGAATTTACAAAAACGTTATGAACAAGAAGTTTTACAAACTATTGAAAATCAACGTCAGCAAAAACACATGGCATCTAACAAAATGATGAATGATTATCTTCGTAAACAAGAACAAGATCAAACTAGAGATTTGGCTTTATTAGAAACTAATTATGATTGGAATCCATATTCAGGCAAATTTGAATTTAATCCTGAAAAAGCAGAGAGAAATATGGCATATGAAAAAGCTACGTTTTCTTCTTCTTCAAATAAAAATAGTGGTATTATAACAATTGGGGGAAATAAATACATTAGAAAGAAAAATGGAAATTTAGAATGTTTAGATTGTGATGATAAATCTCAAACCACCAAATACGGAGGAAAAATAAAGCGAAAATAATTTAAAATATTATACTTGCATATTTCAATTTAATCCCATAATTTTGTAAATTAAAGAGACAGAATTATGGGATTATTTTTTCTTAAACTATAACTAAAAATAATTAAACTATAATTTAAAATATTATAAAATGGCTATATCTTATTTAAGTCGCCCGTTAGAAAGTACTGTGAAACCATTTGCAGATAATTTAGAGTTAATCTCTAAGGTGGCATCTTATAAACAAAGTCGGTATGACAAGGTAGTAGATACTATGCTGCAAAAGCAAAATGATTTACTTAATTTAGATACTCTTAATGAACAAGTAACCTCTGATAAAAATAATTTATTGAAAATAGCTGATCAACAATTAAATGAATTAGCTAAAGTAGATTTATTAAATCCTGAAAATATTAATAAAGCTGAAGCTATTTTTCAACCTATTACATCTAATAAATCAATAATGGAAGATGTATATTATACTAAAAAAATCAGAGAAAATCAGGAATTTGCACAACAAACTTTAAAAAAAGATCCTTCAATAGGTAATCAAAAGAATTTTAATACTTCGCAAGAACTCGTTGAGTTATATAGAAAAGCAGATAAGAATAATCTCTCAGAAGTAGCTGCATATACTACAATGTTCGCTCCTTATATAGATGTTAAAGGTAAAGTTAGTAAATTATTAACTGATTTGAAAATTTTAAATCCACAAGAGTTTAAAACTACTAGGGACGTACAGGGAGTAATACAAGAATATATTAAAAAAGGTAAAATCACGAAAGATGAAGTTTTACAGAAAGTAAATGCTATTTTTACCCCTGAAGATAAATACCAATTAATGTTAGATGGGTATGGGGACTATGGAAAATTTGATATAAAAGATGTTGTAGGAGGCATGGATTTTTATCAAAAAAATGTAATTGAGATAGATAAAAATATTCCAAAAGTAAATACACAAATTGAAATTTTAGATAAAAATGGAGATGGTGAAATAGATAATTTAACAGGTACAGAGGTAGATGCAGATAAACAGGAGTTATTAAACGAACTTTACTCCCAAAAAAGATATTTGGATCAGCAGAAACAAACATATTCTGAAGCTTTAAAATATAAAGAGAAATTTGATAAAAATGGGGATTTGAGTACAGGGGATAGGTTAGGATTATTTCAATTTTTTAAACAAACAGAAATAACAAACGATATAACAAGTTTGTTTGAGTCTGATTATAAAAATTTTGAATTTAAATTTGATGATAGCGATTTAACTAAGTTTAATAATGATGTTGAATTAGAAACTTATAAATCTCAGTTGAGAAGGGAAGAAGATGCTCTTAAAGATAAAAAAGGGAAATCATCTGCACCTGGTATATCAATTGATTATAATATAGATGGTATTCCTGATTTGGAACTTCCCTCAAATTATTCCACACAAAACCAAAATCTAACTGAAACAGATTTAGAAGATATTTACGAAGTAAAAGATATAAAGAGGGGACAAAGATTTAATTTTAATGATGGTACATCTGTAGCTGTAGATATAGGTAATACAGGAATAAAGGATTGGGAGAGTGCTTTCACTAATTCAATGAAAGGAGCTTCTATTGATGGTCAAAAATATATTGCTGATAATCTTAGAATGTTAGCGGTAGATTCTAGTGGTAGTGTAAATCCTCAAATGCTCACTGCTGTAAATGCAGGGTATGAATTTTTTAAAAAGTCTGCCACAAAATTAGAAAATGATAAAAAACCTTTAATTAAAGACAATTTTCCTGAATTGAAGGGTCAGGAAAAAAATTTTGAAGTCTATAGTCAATTATATCAATTTGAAAAAAACTTTCAATCTGGTAATGATTTAGCATCTATCAAAACTACTATAGAATCTTATTTATTACATGATAGAGGATTTAAAAGAAGACTGATTGTAAAAGAAGAAAACTTTTCAGGTAAGTTGTCTTTAATAATGACAGATGAAGAGTTTAAAGAGTGGTTATATTCTTCAACTAAATCAATGCCTGGTATATTTCAAGGAGTTGAATCAAAAAAAATATTCGATGAGCTAAAAGAAGTGACTTTAAATAAAAAAGATAGAGTTGAAGATATAACAAAAAAATATAAAGACCACTTATTGTCAAAAAATTATGATTTAAGTAAATCGAATACACAAACGTTTTTAGGTTATTTAGCGGTTCAAAACTACAATAATATACAGAATACAAATTATCAGAAGTTGACAGCTAGAGATTTTTATAAGGAAAAACAAGATATGTATAAACAACTACTTTCTAAGTTTAGTCCTCTTGTTATTAACTTTCCTGTTTCAATGACTACAGAAGCAAAAATGAATGATATCTTTTTTGCCCGAAGTGAAAATCTTCTTAATTCTGCAAATGTGGAAGATTTAATGATTAAAAACAATAAAGGAAAATGGGTTAAAATTGAGGATGAGGAAAAAGCCACTTATAAAGCAGCTATAAATGATGGTAAAAATGCAATTACTTTACAAAGTTATAATACTAGTACAGGGGAATTGACTGCTAAAATAGGAGGATTGGCAGAAGTAAAATATCAAGTTAATCAAAAAACAGCAATGGAAAATGGAATGCCATATGGGTTGAATGCTAAAGATATAGTGGGAAAAAATTTAATAGTTCAAACTATGGTAGACCCTGAAAAACCATACTCCTCTTTAGTCAGTGCAGGATCGTTTGTTTTAGGAGAAGGAGTAACTCAACCTGCAAATATATATTATGATAAACAAAGTGGTTTATTTGTTTTAGTATCGGGGGATAAACACTCTAGTCCTGTGAGAAAAACAGCTTATTCAACAACAGAATTATTAGGGTTTGTCCAAATGCAAAATGCAAGCAATCAGCCAACTATGATTAATATTTTAAATAAATAAAATGACTCCACAAGTAGTTCCAAATATACCTACTCCTCAAACACCTAAATTTGAAAGTCCTTCAAAAGCTTTTGCAAATGAAGTAGGTAAAGTAATGTCTTTAGCAAATACAGGTAAATTAAATTTAACTCCAAACTCACAAGGAGCTAGTTTAAAAGATATGCTAGCAAGTAAAGATATGTCTGATTATGATAAAGAGAAGCTCAAACAGGATTATTTATCTCAAAGTCTGCAACCTCTTTTATCTAAAGATATTAGAAGTGGGAATGACATAGCTTATAAAGATATAGAACCTTATGCTAACTCTAAAGATTTTAAAAAATTAGGATTTGAACCATTTGCTAATAATGAAGAAAGATATATTCAAAATAGAAGTTTTTGGAATTCCTCTTCAAAAATATTTAATAAATTCTTAACAAGTACAGGAGTAGGTGCAGCATCTTCATTAACTCCTATCTTTGGTCAAAGTTTATCTGATAGATTAACAACTTGGCAAAAAGAAATGGATGAGTATAATAAGATTTTTTATACTGAAAAAGAACAAGAATCTAATTATAATCCTCTTACTACTAAATTCTATGATAATTTATTGCCATCTATAGGTTTTACAGTAGGTAATATGGGAGCATCTTTATTATTGACCAGAGGAGTAGGAGGAGTATTATCTAAAGTGTTTTCAATGTTAGGAAAAACAGAGGCTGGTGCAGGTATTTTAAATGTAGTTGGTAATGGTAAACTTTCAGTATATAAAGGTCTAAAAAGGATAGATAAGGCTGATGATATTATAGGGTCTATAACTGCTCAAGCAGAAGCAGTTCAGGGAGCTACAAATGCAGCTAAAGGTTTAGGTAAACTCACAGACCTTTCTTATAGAACAGGTAAATTTTTAAGTAAACGTTTACCTTATTCAATCTACTCTGGAAATGCAGAGTCCCATATAGAAGCTTCAATGGCTAGAGCAGAGACATTAGAGAGCCTCAGACAGGAATTTGAAACGCAAAATAAAAGACCTCCTAATGCAGAAGAGCTGTTACAGATAGCTAGATTAGCTGATGATGTTTATGATAAAACATTAACTAATGGTACTATTTTATTATCTGCAACGAATTTATTTGAAGTAGATGCTCTTATGGGTAAATTTGGTATAGCGGGAAAACTTATAAATATTCCCAAATCCAAATTTCTTGGGGGAGCTTTTCATTTTGATGATATAGTTTATAGAGGAGGAGCAATAAAAGGATGGGAAAAGAAAAAAATGAAGGAGCTTATTCTTCCTTATCTAACCTCGACTGTATTAGATGGTATTGCAGAAGGATTTGAAGAAGGTTCTCAATATATGATAGCTAATGGTATTCAATCATGGGCTATGCAAAAATTTAAAAATAAAGATTTTGAATCTGTTAAAGAAGGATTTCTTACTGAAATTTATAAAGATATTAAAGATCCTGCTTCTTTTATTTTTTCCAGTGCTAATATGGATGATGAATTTACTCAAAATGCATTTTTTGGAGCATTGTCAGGAATGTTAATGTCAGGGGGAAGTAAAGGAATTATTAATCCTCTTAAAAATAAAATAACTAAAGCACCTGATGTTGCCCAAAAAAGAGTTGATCTATTAAACAAAGCCAATGATTTTCTTTCCATGAAATTTGTTGGAGCGCATGAAGATAAATTAAATTACTTTAATCAAAACGCAGAAATTCTAAAACAATCTATAGAAAACAATGATTTGTTTGCTATAGAAAATGTGACTCATAATGATTTATATACTTGGGTAGCTACTTCTATTGCAGCAGGAGGATTTGATCTAAGAATGGAACAATTGGAAGATTTAAAAAATCTTCAAGGAGAAGAATTTGAAAACTTCTTTAGTTTAAAATATAATGAAGAGAATAAACAACTTGCTAAAAAATATTTGGATTCTATTGAAAAGAAGGGCAGAGATATAGCTTCAGATATTGAAAAGTTTAGAGAAATAGAAAATATTTATGAATGGACTGATAAAGAAGAAAAAGATTTAACAGAGGAAGAAAAACAAGAAAATGAAAACTACGAATTGTTTGAAGCTGTAAAATATGATTTAAGTTATTATTATTCAAAAATAAAAAATTTTGATAAGCGTACTAATAAAATGTTATCAGAGTTAGAAAATTCTTTAGGTTCTACTAATTTATTTTCCACTGTTAAAAAAATTGCTTTTTCCGATAATGTTATTGCAGATTATAAAAAAACTTTAGAAGATTCAATAATTGCATTAAAAAAAGAATTACAAGGATTAGAATCCCCTAATGGATTATTTCTTCAAGAATATAAAGAAAAAATAACATTAATTAACAAAAAGCAGCAAGTTTTAAACCAAATAAATGCTGTAAAAGAAGATTTTGATAAATATTTAGAAGATAATTCTGATAAGTTAACAGAAGAACAAAAAAAGAATGTTACTCGGATGTCCGCCAGACAAAGGGATTTAATGGCAATTCAAATGATTTTAGATCATGAAGTTGATGCATTAAATTTTGATTTTAAAATAACATTAGGGGAAAAAGATATTTTAGATAAAAAAACTCTTTTGAAAGATCTTTTGCCTGTAGCTTCTGATTTATTTACAGTTACTCAAAATAAACAAATAGTATTAAATAAATTTGATTGGCTTAATACTCGTAAAGGCAAACATGAATTTATTCAAAATCTTAAAAAAACTAAAAAAGAGTTTGAAAAAGGAAAATCTTTATCTGAAACAGATGAAGAAAGTTTTTTATCTGAGTTAAGAAATGAATATAAAGACAAAGGTTATCCCGAAAATACAGAAGTATTAGGGTTAGAACTTACTTATTTTACAGACTCTAATGAATCTATTGAAGAAAACGAATATTCTTTATCAGCTTTGGAAAAATCTAAAGAAGAAGCAAAGAATTTTATCACATTAGTCACCGAGGAAAAAGATGGTAAAAATATAAGTTATTTTATTACAGAATTTAATACTCTTAACGAAAAAATTCAGATAAAAGGAGAAACTAAAGAAAAAGTAGAAAAGAAGATTGATGAATTGTTCGATAAAGTAAAAACAACTAAATTACAAAAAGAAACTACGGGTAAATTTATTATACAACGTATAAAAAAACCTTTAGAAAAAAACAAAGATGGTAAATTATATACCCCAATTGCTTATATAATAACTTCTGAATATGGGGATTCTATTTTTAAGAATAAAGAATTAACAAAGAAAGAAGTTTTAGACTTTTTAAAAGGGGTTAAAAATGTTTCTAATTTGGGGATAAGGAAATATGAAATCTTGCCATTGGATGAATTTAAAAAACTTACAATTAAAGTCAATCAGTTAAAATCTTCCAATAAAAAAATAGAGATGTTAGCTGAACGAATGTTTGTAGTTAATGAACAATTAACTAAATTAAGAGATGCTTTAAACTCTCCTATTTTTAAAGAGCTTTTGAATGATCCTATTAGCGAATTTTTAAATTCCCAATACATTACTTTGTATTCTGTTCAAGCTAATATGAAAAAAATAGAAAATGAAAGAAAAAATGTTTTAGCTCGACAACTTGAATACTCAAAAAAGTATAAAAACTCAAAAGGAACTAACAGAGGTTGGCAAAATACAGTTATTAATAAAACTTTTATTGAAGAATTAAAAAAATTAGAAAAAGAATTAGAAAATCTAAGTGAAGTAAGTAGAATTGTTCAAAATACTATTAATGACTCTATTTCTACAAATGAAGAAATGGCGACTTATTATTCTAGATATAGAGTTACTTTAGAATCATTTAATGAGCTATTAAATGAAAAAGATACTTTGATAAAGTTTAAAAAAGAGCTATTAGAAAATTATTCTGAATTAGTAGAAAATAAAACTACAAAAGTTATTGATTTTCAATCTAAATTTAAAGAGCTATCTGATACTTTTTTCCAGGGTTTTAATGCAGAAAATAAAGAAGAAATAGTAAAAAAATTAGAGGATGTTTTACAAAAAGAAAAGGAAATAATGTCTATTCAAAGACTATTTACTGCTCAGAGAGATAGTGTAAAACAACAATACAATTTTATTGTAAAACAAATACAAAATATTAGAAATACTATTGATGAAGTTGAAGCAGATGTCGAATATTCTGATTTAAGTCCCTTATATCAAGAAATAGAAAAACTTAACATAGAATTAACAGGTGTAGAAAAAATATTAAATCATATAGAAAATAATATTTATCTGAATGAACAATCTATAAAAAATTATGGAGCTGAATTTGATAAAACCGTATTAGAGGATTATAGGCAATTAAAATTGATGGAGGATTCTATCTCGAATGTACTTAAAGCTTTGTCCTTCAGGGATAATAAATTAATAAGAGAAGGACTCAATAATCCAAATTCAGATTTATTTACAAGTTATGCTTCCCAAAGAAAAGTCACATTTTTTGGAGGGGAAGAACAAGATATGGAGTTTGAATCCGTTCCTTATGATTATAGTGGAGGTAGATATAAACCAAATGCTTTCATGCAGGGCACTGGTAAAGATATAACTACCGAACAAGATAAAGATGGCAATCATATAATTCCTACTCAGGAGGAAATTAGTTCTAATCCTTCCATCGAATTTTATAGATTTTTAGCTTCTAATGCTTCTGAAGATATTGTGAATGATTTTAATGTAATGGTAGTTACTCCTAAGTTTTTAGAAAATCATTTAGATAGACAACTATACAAAGATTTATTAGCACATATAAAATCTCAATTTGACAAACAATCGGATATAGACTTTGAAAATGATTTATTTCAAGTCATAGTTGAAAAAGGAACTAATAAACCAGTTAGAATAAACAATCAATTTTTGTCTTGTTCATTTTATAAAGCAAGTACAAAGTTTGAAACTCATTCTGATGGAAGTTTAAAACATATTACAGAAAAAGCTGTTCTTCAACTTTTTAAAAGGAGTGAAGAATATTCTAAAGCTATAGAAGGAAAATCAGATGAGGAAATAAATGAATATTTAAAAGATTCAGATACTCTAAAATCAGCTATTAAATATGCTAAAGAAGAGTATGAAAAAGAATTACAGATTCTTAAAAACAAAATAAACTCTCTGGAAAATAAGGTAATTGTTTCTAATATAGAAGATGTAACAAATGGTATATTTGTAAGAGGAAAAAGACAAAGTGTTCCTGCTGTTTTAAATAAATCTAATACCTCTATAGGAATTGTGGTAAAAGAAGGAGAGATTAAATATAGAGATGAAGATGGTATACATACTATATCTGCAAATTTAGGTGCGGGTACAATTGTAGTAATTGATAAAACTACTCAAAAATGGATACCTGTAGAAACAAGAAATAATAACCAAAAAGAAGTAGAAGAAATTTTAGGGGTATTAGATTTTACTATTTTTACAGCTAATGAGGAAAATAAAACCATTCATCAAATATGTAATAATAAAGAAATTGAATTTGAAAAAAATAAATTTCAAGTATTTAATAAAAAAGATAAGCACGATACCCTAGAAAAAATACCTTTATATCCTAGATTTGGAACTAAACTTACAACAGGAGACAATCAACAAGACAATTGGTTTAGAAGATGGTCAGTAATGACTACTTATTTTAATTTTGGGTATGATAAAAAAAATCCAAAAAATACTTTTTATTTTACACATAAAGACGATTTAGCATTTTATAACGAGCAAATAGGGAAAATTGAATATGTTTCTAAAGAAAAATTACAAAAATTATTAGAATCTTGGTTTTCTCAGACAATGGAATTGTTATCTGAATCTGAGAAAGCTACTTTAGATGCAATAGTTCAACACATCAAAAATAAAAAAAGAAATATATCTGCCCAATACACACTATTTTCGGATAACAAATTTTTATTACCTCAATATAATCACAAAACTAAATCATTTTCTTTTAAAATGTATGATAGTTATTCAGATTACGTATTAGGAGATAAATCTTTAGACTCTGGAATAGTATCTACAACAGTTCAAAAAGTAGATGAAAGATTTAATTTTCAACAGTCTCTTATTCTTTCCAATGATATGAAAGTATCTACTACAGAATTTGATGCTCCTGAAGATTCAACAAATGGAATAAAACAAAAAGATGAAGAAGAAGAAACACCTGAAGTTAAACCCACATCTTCTAAATCTATAGAAAAACCTGTTTTAAAACTGGACATTTCTAAGGAAGCATCGGAAACTAATGTAGATATTAGTAGAATAGCTATATCTATAATAAATGGAGGAATATTTGAAAATGAAGAAAAAATACGAGAACTTGTCAAAGAATCTGGGGTAAAATTTATTATTTATAGAGATGAATTAAATGATAAAAAGGCTATAGAACAATTTGACAAAATATTAAAATTAAGAGAAGAAATATTAAGTACACCAAAACCTCAAAATAATGAAGAAAAATTACAATTAGATTTTGATAGAGGGCGGTTAAGGCTATATTATTTTATTTTATTATCTAATTACCTTAAATCTAAAAATAATAATCAAGTTGTTCAAGTTACAAATGATGAATTATTTAATCAACAAGTATCTCAAATAGGGGAATTAAAAATTGTCGAAACTTATAACAATACAGTTTTGACTTATAAAAAAGTATTAAACTCTCCTTTTGGAGCATTTTATGCTTTTATAGACAATAAAAATAAAGAGTTTTATTTAACAGGGGATAATTTAAAAATATCTTTAGATAATGGAACTATTAAAAAAGTAGAAATCATTTCTGATACCCAATCGGGTATAAAACCTACTGAACAAGAACAAATTATACCTGAACAGATACAATCTGAAATAGAAGCTAAAAAAGCTGTAATAGAAAGAAGAAAACAAGCAGAATTAAAACCTTTAGAAAGATGGAAAGCTGCTTTAAATGATGAATCTAAAGCCAGAGAAGTAGGAACATCTTTATCTGATTGGAATTATGGTGTAGAAAGAGAAATTAAAAAACTTGAGGATAGAATTGCTAAATATGATGCAGAATTAGATGCTTTAAAACAAAAAGTAGCTCCAAGTGAATTTTCTACAGAAAAAGAAACATCGTTAGTCATGATGAATGAATTAGAGTTATTTAATTATTTGAAAGAAAAAGAAGAACCTGAAATAAATAAATATGAATCTTACAATGATTTATTAAATAATCAAACAAGAGAAACTCAAAACAATATCAAAAGAGCAAAGGGAATTAAAAATTATTTATTAAAGCTGGCTGAAAGAGATTCTTCGGATTCTTTAAATGATTTAACCATAGAAAAAATATTAAAAAACAACCCAAATATCAAAAAATCTTGTTAACTTTACAACATGAGCTGCACTTATATAATAGATGGAAAAGCATACAATGAAGAGAATCTTCTAAAGAAGTTTAATTCTCCTGTAGAAAGACAACAACAAGCTATTCAATGGCTTAAACAAAATACTAACGCTACTGATGCTGATTTTTTACCTGTGGTAGATGGGTTATTAACTAATGGTGCTTTAGGTAGGATGATGGAAGATGGAAAATTTTTATTTTCAAATCTTGCACCTGAATCAGTTATTTATCATGAAGCCTTTCATAGAATTTATAATTTTTTTGCAACAGATGAAGAACGTCTTAAATTAATTGAAGATTTTAAAAAATCTAAGGGTTATAAAAACCGTATAGCTGAATTAAATTCTATTTATAATTCTCCAAAAAGAATAGAAACAAGAGGAAAAGTTCTAACAGAAGAGGATTTGATAGAAGAAGCTTTAGCTGAAGAATTTCAAGAATTTAAATTAGGAGGACAAGTCCAAAATAAATTAAAAGAAACTATTTTTACAAAAATATTAAATTTCATTAAAGATTTATTAAACTTATCTAAAAAGTTAGATAATATTTCCTATAGAAGACAATTTTATCAAAGAATTGTAGATGGGCAATTTTCTCATTCCCCTAAACTTATTTCTAAAATAGAACAGTATAAAGATAGTGTTTTTGAAAATATAAAAGGATTAAGTACAGAAAATGTAATAGATGTAACTAATTCTATTCATGGCAGGTTTATTGAAAATGCATTAAAAAAAAGTAAGCTATATGATATTGTAGATGGAAATAATACAGATTATGATGAATTATTTAATGATGCTTTTTGGGATACAGTAGAAGAATTAGATGTCATAAATCCTAAAATAGGAGATAATGTAGCCTTATCTGTAAATCAATTAAAAGATCGTCACAAATTAATTCTAAAAGATTTTAATATTCTTACTGAAGATGTTGAAAATCTTGAAGATAAACTTTTTTCAGATGAGAAATCAAAAGATACAGAGTTTAATAAAAATTCTGTAGAGTTTGACCCAAGAGCATCCATGAAAAAAGCTGCTAAATTAGTTTTAAGTACATTAACGCATTCCCAAGTAAATAGTGTTGGTTTACCTACAAGTGTATCGTATAGAGAAGTAAACAATATTTTGCTTAGAAATTTATCTAATGTTCCAACAGATATTGAAGAATATTTATACACTGTAAATAAATTATCTAATAAATTTCCTTATTTGACAAAATTACACTCATTATTATCTGAAAATTCTTCTAATAATAGATTAGTAGGGGATTTTATAGATTCATTCAATAATACATTTGTTAATTACAATTTAATAACTGATGTTGGAGGAAATCTAAAAACAATGAGTTCAGCAGATGCATCTATTAAAAATAATGTTATTGCTGACTGGAAATTAAATCTTGAAAATAACATAAATACTAATCCTAATATAGTTGAAGAATTATCAAATTTTAAAATTAATAGAAAAACTCTTTACAAGTTTTATAATCTTTTAGGAATAGCAGATGTAAAATTTACAGATCAGGCTTTAACAGAAGCAGGTTTAATACAAAGCATAATTAAGTCTAAAAAAGATTTAAAACCAAAAGACTTACTAACTATATTTGATGTAAAAGATACTACGTTTAAAACAGAAAAAGGGTATAATCTTTCTTATATATTTTCTGATTTAGCATTAGAGGAGTATAAAAACAGAGATGATATTGATGTAATGATATTTAATATTGAGGGAAAACCTGTGTACCCTGTAACTCAATATAACTATCTTTCTATGACAATTGGATGGATGAATTATTATAAACAGAAATTTTATGATAACTCAGACATTAAAGAACAATTTAAAGAAAGGGGATTAAGAGCATATTTAGAAACTAAGATGCCTCATTTGTTTAATGTTCAAACTATTAATTCTAAATATTTTAATGAATTTTTTAATAATTCAGATCAAAATTTAAACTACAGTTTATTTTTAGGAGTTAAAATAGGTAAAAATGAACTAGATTTCAAAACAGCTACTGAAGCAGATTATTATGTGACTGCTTTAAAAATGTTTCTACAAAATAAAGAAATATTCTCTTTAACTCAAGGAGATAGGCAAATATTTCCAACTTTCAAAATACCTTATTTAATTAATGATATAGGAATAATGACTTCGGCTTATATAGGTTATATAAAAGACGAAGTGGAGAAGTTTAAATTATTAGAGAAAAATCCTTCAATAATATCTAAAATGGATATTGATTTTTCAAAAACTATCATAGACCCAGAAATTTTTAATATAAAAGATGCTTTTAGTAATTATGATAATTTAGATGAATATCTTGATTCAAAAAGAAATGAAATTTATAAATCTTTAACCAACTTTGTCAATAAAAATAAAGCATATTATATTAAAGTTTTAAAGGATGAATTAGAACTTAAAATAAATAAATTATTTAATAAATCTGATTTAGGAACAGCTTCTTTTGAAAATTTAGTGGAAAATTGGTTTATTAATCAATACATGGGAAACATAGAACAATTTAAATTATTCTATGGGGATATATCGTTATTTGGGGATTATTCTAATTTATGGAAACGTTTAAATACTCCTACATCTACGGGTAGTCCTGGAAATGTATCTGAATATCTTTTAGATGAATTAAATAATGAAGATGATAAATATACAATAGGAGATTTTAATTATAGAATATCAAGAGAAAATGCTGGAGTTCATAAAACTACTATAAAAGAACAATTCCTTAAAGATAAAGATACTGAATCAGAGGTTGTTTCCAATATTGAAGCTATTGCAAAAGCAAAGTACGAAAAATTATTTAAGGTATTTGATTGGAAAGAGATATATAAAAAAGAACAAAAAAAGATAGATAAGTTTGAAGGCAACACTCCTTTAGAAAAGCTTATTAATTACAAAGTAGCTAAAGATACTGCGCCCTATAGAAAAATAACAGAGGGGGATGGATTTTCATATTTAAATCTATATGAATGGAAAAGAATCATGAAAACTTGGAAACTTTGGACAGATAAACATGACAGACTTTTTGAAAGAGAATATGAAGTTTTGAAGATAACAATGAATAAAGAGTTATCTAATGAACAAAAAATGGAAGAAATCAATAATCTATTTGCGTCTAACTCTATAGATGTAGATGATTATTTTGACCAACATGAACAGGCTTCCTTATTAAAACCGCAATATAGTGGAGTAATTTATGATAAACCATTTACAGAATATGTCCAATTATCTTCTAAAGAAAGAATGAATATTTATGGTATTCGGAAAACCTCTTTCATGCCTTTATTACCTTCTGTAATATTTGGAACTGGTTTAGAAAAAATGCATGAAAAAATGCTTTTATCTGGAACTGGGGTAGTATTTTATGAAAGTGCTGCAAAGGTTGGAGCTGTCAAAAAGGATAAAATGTATAATTCTGATGATGTAGTGTCTATGGAAAATAATCAATTCATAGATGATACGTCAACTTATCTCAATTATCAATATTTAAAAAACCAGCTTTATATTAAGTCTGAAGAAAAAAAATCTATTATAGATTCTACACAGTCTAGAAAAAATATGATTGCAGATAAATATCATCAAAAAGTACCTATAGATTTTATATTAAAAAATGCTGACGAAGGTAAAACCTTTAAAGATATAAAGACTAATTGGAATTCTCTGTCGGAAAAAGATAAATTAACCAACTCTGAATTACATTCTTATGTAGAAGAATATCTAAAAACCCTAAATGTAATTATAGATAGAAATACTAAATTATTATTAGCAGAATTAGATATTAAAAATTTAGATGAAAGTTTTGAAGATTTTGATATTAAAAATATCAAAAAATTATTAAAACTCTTAAAAAAACAAGCAAGAAGCCGAAATAATACTTTGGATATTATAGATGCTTTTCAATATATGATTGATAGAGGCTCTACCCTATTTAATGTATTTCCTAATCAAAGTAAATTAGAGTCAATATTGACATCAATGGTCACATCCAACGTCATAAAATTTAAAAGAATTGGTTCTGATTATGCTCAAGTTTCACCTGTTATGTGGGAAACAAAAGATAGTGAAAGAATAGATAATAATAAAACAAACCCTAAAGTTTTAAAATTCTATTCGGAAGATTTAAAACCCTCTGAAGTTATGATACCTGCTCCAAAAGATTTATTAAAAAAATTGGAGCAAGCTATTAAAAATCCAAAAGATAATAAAGAAATTTTTAAATATTATCAAGCAATAAAAGGAGATTATCCTGACGGTTTTAATATCAAACTTTTAACAGATCTTTTAAATAAATTAATAGAAGTAGGTTATTTAGATACAGAAGTAACTTTTAAAGCATTACGTATTCCTAACCAAGAATTATCTTCTAACGATGTTATTAAAGTAAAAAAGTTTTTATTACCAACTATGTCAAAAATGGTAGTGATTAATGCAGAAATGGTAGCAAAAACTGGTTCTGACTTTGATATTGATAAATTAAATGTTTATTTTAAATATTTAGATAAATCATTAAAAACAATTAAGTATACAGAAGGCACAGATGAAGAATCTATTAGTCAGAGATTTAAATCTCATTCTCAGGAACGCATTCAATCAATGATTGAAAACCTTTTAGATAAAGATATTTCTTCAATATCTAAAGAAATATCTAATATCTATGAAGATATTGCAACACTTAAAAAAGAGTTTAGCGATGAATTAGAGGATTATCAAGACCTTAAAGAAGAGTCTGGAGAACTTTACCAACAATATAAGTCAGAAATGGCTACAGTATTGGATTCTTTTAAACAAGATATTATAACCTATAACCAATCTAATTCTCAATTTGATTTTAAATTAAGTGAACAAGAAATACAGGAATTAGAAAATGTAAATACAATAGGTAAATTAAAACATTTTTTATTTAAAATAAAAACGAATAAAGAAAATGAATTAGGTAATTCTCTTATTATACTTCGTAGTATTAAAAATGATTTAAATGAGAAGTTAAATAATTTGTATAAAACTCTTCCTAAAAACAAAGATCCTTTTTTAAATAAAGAATTTTCTAATTTACATTCTGAATATACCAAAGCTAAAGATAAATTAGAGCAGTATTTAGATGAAAATGATAACTCATATAAAACTGTCTTGGCTACTATTCTGCAATTAGACACTATATTTGATAGTGTAAATAATCTTAAAGAAGTCTTAAATGTAAAAAATAAAACTAAAAATGAATTAAACGAAAAAATAAATGAAGAATTTTTTGAAAAAATAAAACAATTAAAGTTCCAAAAAGAAATTTGGCAAAATATGGAATTAGAGTTGTTTAAAAAACTTCCTATAGAAGTACAAAATTCTTCATCTGCATTGTATAATAAACTATCTGAAATAGAAGAAAATCTTATTCTAAATGAATGGAATTTATCAGATTTGTTACATCCTATTGGAGATGGAGGGTTAAAAGAATTTCTCGAAGAAGAAATAGAACCTACCCAGAATGAATCTGATAGATTTTCTATAAAAGAGAAAAAAGCATTGTATCATTCTTTACATCCTTCAAACAATTTATCTAAAAAATTAGATTTGAAAGAAGCAGAGATAGGAATTGGACAATTTGCAACCCATCTTACCCATCATTCTATAGGGAGAGATATAGTTTTATACCCAACAATGTTTTCTAAGAAACATAAACAAACTTTATCAACGGAATTAAAATTTGATGGTTTTCAAAATGATTATAGTTTAGACAACTATCTTACATCAGATATTGAAAATATATTTCAATTAATTTCTGGGCATCTTACTACACAAGTGGATGCTGCAAAAGAACCTTACGCTGTATATTTAAATATTAAAAACAATACAATTCCCATTATTTCTTATCTTATTAGAAGAGGAGTATCTAAAGATATTGTGTACAGATTTATGACTCAGCCAAAAGTTTTAGAATATATTTCTAAATCTGGAAATTACAGAAGTCTTAGTTATAAATTTTCCAATAATAAATTATATTCTACTTTCTTTTCTCCCTCTAAAGTAGCTTTTAAAAAAATATTTAATTTAAAAGAAAAAGAAAAATTAAGTTTTGATTTTGAAAATATAAACTCTATATCTTTAAAAGATTTAAAAACAAAGCAAGACGATATTTCATTTCAAAAAAATGCAGTGCTGTATTTTATTTCATTAGAAGAACAAGCAAAGACTTTTAACAATCTTAGAAAATTAATGTCCTCAGATACAACTTTTCATAAATCTTTAAGCTCCTATAAAGAGTTAATGAATTTACAAAAAGAAGTAGAGGAAACAAGAATGTTTGGAAATGATATTAAACCTTATTTAGAGCAAGGATTTATTAAACCTTTTACAAAAAGTGCTAAACTTTATTATCACCCTTGGAAATCTTTATTTTTATCAAGCAGAGAATTTGCTTCGTATATAGGAAATTATATAGACATTTATTCTAACGCTATTGCAGATTCTTTAGGTTTATCTAAACAAGATTCTGAGAAAAGAACAAAAATAAGAAATTCAATGGAAAGACAATTTTTTGCTTTCATTAAAGATAGTTATGTTAAACCTCAGACCAATATAGATGTTGCATCCGCACTTTCATATATTGGTAAAAACTACAAAGCTATTAATGTTAAAAAATTGTTTAGTGTATTAATGAATTATGGTTTAGAAAACAAAAAAAATGTTGTTCAATCCAAACTTAAAAGTTTTACTCCCTTTGAAATTAATAACTATATTCTTTTATTTAGAAAATTAGCTACTGTAAAAGCTATAAATATCTCAAATAATGAAACTGTAACAGGGGAAGAATTAGTTAAGGCTATTTATTATCAACATTTAAAACAGACAAAAAATGATTTTTCTCCATTTGCTATAGATACTTTAATTCCAGGAAACATTAAAATGGAAGTTCTTTCTCAAATATTAGATGAGTTTTTAAAAAAAGAATCTTCTAATTTTAACGAAATATTTACTAAATTTGTAAAAGAATTTCAATTGGCTAATGATAGATATATAGGTTATGGGACATTTAAAGGTTTATTAGGTAAATCAACTGAAAACTTTGGAGAAGAAAACAGTTATACGACTATTAAAGATGAATTTGGAAACAGTTATGAATCTAAATCTTTTGCCTATGATTCTAATTTAGAGACTGAAGACGTTGAGAACGTAACATCTTCTGAAGATAACTACGATGAAGATATGAAATCTATAAATGATTACATAACTCAACCCTTGTCAGAATTACAAAAACTAAAAGATTTTCATAAAACACCAATTATTACTAAAAACTCTATAAAAAATATTTATTTTTTTGATGGAGCATCTAAAGATACTGTAAATGGTTCAAATGCGTATCTAAATGACTCAATCTTAGATTTTGAAAAAGGGGTAGTTTATATAAAAACTCCATCTATTGTATTAGATGGAGAGAAAAGAGATTCTAAGAAATTAAAAATAGGTACTTATGAAATTGAAAATGGTTCTAAACAAGTAACTATTAATTTTAATAATGTTTATGCTTCTTTAAAAAGAAACACTAAACAACAAGAATCTACACCTCAACAATCAGAAGTAAATACAGTAGAACAAAATATAAAACCCAAAGGAACAATTAATGTATATTGGGGTCAAGCAGAATCAGAAACTTCTACAAGAATTTTATCTAATTTAGCTCCAAGAAAATTTAATTATGAAAGTATTGACGGTATTACAAGGGAATATGGTAGTGTAGAACATGCTTATCAATCTAATAAGAATGGTAAATTTGATAAAGCTACTTATGATGCTTATGTAACTAAAGGAGGATATGGTGTAAAAATAGCACCTAAACTTACAGAAATAGGTAAAAGAGGTAATTTACAAATAATGAGAGACTTAGTTGTTGAGAGTTTTATTCAAAACCCTAATTCAAAAGCAGCTAAAAAACTTCTTCAATATGAAAATTTTACTCATAATACTAATGAGTTGATAGATAAAGCATTTTTGGAGGGTTTAAAACTTGCTCAACAAAAATTGTTAAAAGTTAAACAATCAGAAACTAAAGATACACAAATAACAAAAGAAGATACAGATAAATTGCCTCCGTGCACAGGAGAATAAAAATAACATTATGTCAAAAAATTGTATAATAACTACAGTAAAGAGTAAAATAAAAGGAAATGCTACTTCTTATATAGAAAAAGAAAATGAAATATTTATTCCTACTTCTAAGAAGTTTAGTTTAGTTCAAACAAGAGTTATAGCTCAAGATAAAGTAAATAAAATTAATAAAGAATACCTATCTGAAAAATTCGGAGCAGTAGTTAGTTTAAACACAAGCTATACAGATGGAACAGGAATTAATATACATCCTTCTCAACGTCTTGTAGAAGCTTATGAAGTAAAAGAAGGAAATAAAACTATTGAGGAAGTAAATAGATTAGATTTTTTTAATGGAGATGTAGCTTTGTATGAACAAGAATTAAAGGATTTTGAAAATGAAGCTAATTTAATGAGATTTTCTGACCTTAGACAAGAATTAAGAGTTCAAGAAGGTAAATTAAATTTTAAAAATGGGAAAATAAGTGATTTTGAAATTTTATCTGAAAATTCAGTGATAGATAAAGAAATATCCCAACAACAAGCTCAAAATATTTTTAATAAAAAAAATAAAACTAATCAAGATAAAAAAGATTTGTCTATTTATTTTGCTAATTATTTTCTAAATTCTGTTTATGATAAAGAAGGATTACTTCATTTGGGGTATACAAGATTTTTAAGATATGGCATTACCCCTCCAAAATTACTAATTGTAAAAGATAATGAAAGAAAAAATCCATTTTTTCAATATAACAATGTAGTTATAATAGGTTTAAAACAGTTAGAAAAATTCATAAATAGTTTAAAAACCCCTTCATTTGAAAAGTTTGAAAATCTAATTAATACTGTTGCCCAAGAAGAAATTATTCATCTATATGCAGATTATTTATTAGATTATCAAGATATAGATAATATCTATAATGAAATGACAGAAAAAGATATTAATCAAATTAAAAAAATATATGGTAATTCATCTATTCAAAAAGAAAATATAGTTCATGAATATGTAAGAATGGTAGTTCAACAAAGAGTATTTGGTAAAACTACTGAATATGAAACATTTACATTATCTAATGCAATTATGTCTTTTTTTGGAAATTTGTTAGAAGAATTAAATGATTTTTTAAATAGAATTATTGGATCAACTAATACTCAAAAAGCAATAGAAGATGTTATAAATTTTACTAAAGGTAATTTTTCA
>ERZ869921.359-NODE-359-length-30375-cov-17.976715_pt1 | contig 30375 bp, 24 predicted proteins | sample MGYA00579310_ERZ869921 | MGnify/ENA primary metagenome ERZ869921 (study PRJEB32216, sample SAMN09231816) | wastewater metagenome | place: USA: Maryland | collected 2016-06-21 | study: EMG produced TPA metagenomics assembly of the PRJNA472060 data set (Reclaimed... | reverse complement strand
CAAAACGAATTTGAAAAAATTGAAAAAGAAGTTCAAGACGCTTTAAATCATCAATATAATAATAAAGACAAAAAAGACATTGATAATGTCTACGGTACATCTTTCTTAAATGGCTATTATGCTGAAATGAAAGATCCTAAAAATTCTAAAAAAACACCTAATGAATTAAAACAAATTGTTTTAAAAAACATGGTTAAAGACATAAACTATTATGCTAAAAATGCTATGTTTGGAACAAAAGGAGTAGGATTTAAAGAACAAAAAGGAACAGAACCTGTTAAAGGTAAATACAAATCAAGTGGATACGGTGATTTAAATAAAAAATAATGAAACAAGTATTAATAGAAACGCAATTATTTACTCCTAAACCTATTAAATTAACTGAAGGTACAACTCCTAATGGTAATTTAATAGTTGAAGGAATTTTAGCTACTGTTGAAGTAAAAAACGGTAACGGTAGATACTATGCTAGAAGATTATGGGAACGTGAAATGGATAAATATATGCAATCTATTAATGAAAATAGAGCATTAGGTGAATTAGACCATCCAGAATCATCTATCATTAACTTAAAAAACGTATCACATAACATCAGAAAAGTATGGTGGGACGGTGATAATATAGTAGGTAAAATAGAAATATTACCTACACCTTCAGGTAATATATTAAAAGCTTTAATTGAAAGCAATATTATGGTTGGTGTATCATCACGTGGTATGGGCTCTTTAGAACAAAGAGGAAATGTGATGGAAGTACAAGATGATTTTGAATTATTATGTTGGGACTTCGTATCTACACCTTCTAATCCAGGTTCATGGATGTATCAATCAAAAAGTTTAAACGAAGGTTTAGTACATAGCCATGATTATCAAAAAATTAATTCAATTGTAACTGAAATATTGTGTGCTAACGGTAGTTGCCCTATATTTTAATATTAAACCCCTCTATCAATAGTATTGTTAGATCGATGCCTTCCAAAAGAAGGCATTTCTTTTTTCACTCCTGTGCATTCTTAGGCTCTTCATACATATGTATATTAGAATATACTGCCCTCCCCTTTATGCAGTATCGTGAAAAAACAATTCTATTACACTTCCCAATCTAATAAGTGTATTTCCAAAAACAATTTGAGGACAAAAACAATGAGTGCAAAAAGAGATTTGCTTAAAGAAGCTATCGAGGATGCTAAGGCTGTTAAAGAAACTGCTATAGCAAACGCAAAAGCGGTTCTTGAGGAAGCTTTCACACCTCATTTAAAGTCTATGTTAGCAGCTAAACTTCAAGAAATGGAAGATGAAGATTTAGATGAAGCTAAAATGGATGATTTAGATGAAATGAAAGACGAAAAAGAACTAGACGAAGCTAATGAAGAAATCAACGAAGAAGACTTAATTAATGACCCTAAAGGTCCTACAGCACACGGTAACGTAGCTGAAGAAGAATTAGATGAGTTAAATCTTGATGAATTATTAGCAGAGTTAGAAGCAGAAGAAATGTCAGAAGCAAAAGAAGAAGACATGACTGAAGCTAAGAAAAAAGATGACGAAGATAAAAAAGATCTTAAAGAAGCTGAAGAAGAAGTTGAAACTGAAGAAGAAATCAACATCGAAGACATGACTGAAGAAGATTTAAAATCATTTATCGAAGACGTTATCAAAGACATGGTTGAAGCTGGCGAATTAGAAGCTGGTGAAGGCATGGAAGGTGAAGAAGGTGAAGAAATGGGCGGTGAAGAAGAAATTGAAGGTGAAGAAGAAGTATCAATTGACGAATTATTAGCTGAAATCGAAAAAGAAGAAATGGATGAAGCTAAAGGTAAAGAAGATATGGACGAAGCATATTCTAAAATGAAAAAAGAATTAGATGAAGCTTATGCCGCTATCGAGTCAATGAGAAAAGAAATCAACGAAGTAAATTTATTAAACGCTAAATTACTTTACACTAACAAAATCTTCAAAGCTAAAAACTTAACTGAATCACAAAAAGTAAAAGTTTTAAATGCATTTGACAAAGCAACAACTGTAAAAGAAACTAAATTAGTTTACGAAACATTAACAGAAGGTTTAAAAGAAAAAGCTAAATCACCAGTTAATGAATCATTAAAATTAGGTTCAGCTTCAAGAATTACAGGAGTTTCATCAACTAAACAACCAATAATTGAAGTTAGTGAAACATTTAAGAGAATGCAAAAAATAGCAGGAATTAAAAAATAAAAAATTAAAAACAAGAAAAAACAATGAGTACATCAATTCAATCATTATTAGAATCAGCTAATCCTTGGAAGTCTCTTCAAAGTGATGCAGCTAGATTAGCTTCTAAATGGTCTGCAACAGGCTTATTAGAAGGATTAAGTGAAGTAGAATCAAACAATATGTCTATTTTACTTGAAAACCAAGCAAAACAATTAGTAATGGAACAATCAGACACAGGTGCTGGTGCTTCAGCTGGTAACTTCACAGTAGGCCAATCAGAAAACTGGGCAGGTATCGCGTTACCATTAGTAAGAAAAGTATTTGCTCAAATCGCAGCAAAAGAATTCGTTTCAGTTCAACCAATGAACATGCCTTCAGGTCTAGTGTTCTTCTTAGATTTCCAATACGGAACAGCTAAAGATCCATTCTCAGTAGGTGGTTCATTATATGGTGACAGAAACGCTACAGGTCAGTTCCCATTTGCTACACCAGCTCCAGTAGGTGGTTTATATGGAACAGGTCGTTTCACTTATTCAACTAACCAATTCTCAGCTTCAGCTACAGTATTATCAGGTAGTGCAGTTACAGATGCAACTTATGCAGACGTAAACTTCAACCAATTATTCTCAGCTTCAGTTGCTGCAGGTGGTATTAAGAAAATTACTGTTGCTTCAGCTACAACAGCTTTACCTAACTTTGATATGGACGCTGTAAGAGGTTTCATCATCACTTCAGGTTCAGTAACAGCTGCTGATAACTTAAACGAGTTCTTCTCATTTAACTACACAGCAAACACAATTTCATTCTTTGTTACAGGTTCAACAGCAGAATTTGCTGCTACAAGTTCATTCGTTATCGAGTATAACAAAATGACTTATGACAATAACAGAGGTGATTTCGAGGATTCATCATCATACGCTATTCCAAACGCGGAATCAAACACAAGCATCGTGATCCCAGAAATCAACATCAAAATGCAATCACAAGCCATCACAGCTAAAACTAAAAAGTTAAAGGCAGTATGGACACCTGAATTTGCACAAGATTTAAGTGCTTACCAAAACATCGATGCAGAAGCAGAAGTAACAAACATCATGAGTGAGTATATTTCAATGGAAATTGATTTAGAAATCTTAGATATGTTAATCGAAGATGCAGCTGCAGGTACAGAATATTGGTCAGCAGAAAACAACCAAGTAATTAACTCAACTGGTACTGCGTTTGTAAATGCTACTTCAGGATTCTACAATACACAAGGTCAGTGGTTCCAAACTTTAGGTACTAAAGTACAAAAATTAAGCAACAAAATTCACCAATTAACTTTAAGAGGTGGTGCTAACTTCATCGTTACATCTCCAACTGTAGCAACAATCTTAGAATCAATCCCAGGATTTGCTGCAAACAACAATGGTGATGCTGCTCAAATGGAATACGCTTTCGGTGTACAAAAAGCAGGTTCATTAAACGGTAGATACACAATCTACAAAAACCCTTACATGACTCAAAACATTATGTTAATGGGTTACAGAGGTTCACAATTCTTAGAAGCTGGTGCTGTATTTGCTCCATACATTCCATTAATCATGACTCCTCTAGTGTACGATCCAGATACATTCACACCAAGAAAAGGTCTATTAACACGTTACGCTAAGAAAATGTTAAGACCAGAATTCTATGGTAAGATCTACGTAGCTGGTTTACAAACTATCTAATCCTAGATTAATAGAATAAAAAGAAAGGACATACAAACGTATGTCCTTCTTTTGTTCCCATATGTATAGCAAACTAATAAGTTTCATGAGTGGAACCACAATAAAACCGCTTAATAACAATTATATTTCATATATAATACCGTTTATTACCCTCCATTTATCTATATTAATAGACGGTTTACTTAATCAATCAGCAATTTTAATTACTTAACTACATCATTATGGCTTCAAATCATCATGAAGACGAGATCTTCAAAGAAAAGAGAAAACCTAAAAACCCAATTAATTTTAAAATTCAATTAAATGAAGAACAAAAATTAGCAAAACAAAAAATCTTAGAAAATACTATTACTTTATTAGCAGGTTCAGCGGGTTCAGGTAAAACTTTATTAGCATGTCAAATAGCTCTAGAAAAATTATTTATGCGTGAAGTAGAAAAAATAATTATCACTAGACCTACAGTATCAAAAGAAGAAATAGGATTTTTACCAGGTGATTTAAGAGAAAAAATGGATCCTTGGGTTCAACCAATTTATCAAAATATGTATTTACTATATAATAAAGCAGATATAGAAAAACGTATAAATGAAGGTGATATAGAAATTGTACCTGTATCATTTATGAGAGGAAGAACATTTGTTAATTCACTTGTTATTGTAGATGAAGCCCAAAACGTTACACATGAACAAATGGAAATGATTGTTACTCGTATTGGTATAAATTCTAAAATGATTATATGTGGAGATGATCATCAAGTAGATTTAAAAAACAAACGCGATTCAGGATTTAAATTCTTATACACAGCCGCTAAAAAAATTAAAGACTTAGAAGCTATAAAATTAACTTCTAACCATAGAAATCCAATAGTTGAAAGTTTAATTGATTTATATAATGATTTCTATGATAAAGATAGTAAAATAGCTAAATAAGTTGATATTTATAAATAAAAACTATGAATATTCCTATATGGCCTGGTTCTAGCTCGTTTGCCGCTGTATCAGCTTCTTATTATGCTCCTACTTCATCTGGAATCCCACCTACACCTTTTGGATTTTACGATGGGTTAAGTGATTTTAAGACAGATGCTGATAAAGTAGCTATGTTTGTAACTCGTAGATTGGGTTACCCAATTATGGATGTAGAATTACAAGACATTAACATATATGCAGCATTTGAAGAAGCAGTTACTACATATGGAAACGAATTATATGCGTTTATAACCAGAGATAACTACTTATCTTTTGAAGGCGCACCTAATACTGTTAATGTTAATACTTCATTAATAACTCCATCTTTAGACGGTGTTATACGATTATCTCAACAATATGGTGAGGAAGCAGGTTCAGGTGGTAATGTTAATTGGTATAAAGGTCAATTAGCTTTAAAAGCAGGAGTTCAAACATATGATTTAAAAGAATGGGCTATTTCACAAAGTATATCTGGTGGTATTGAAATTAAAAATATTTGGTATCAAGCACCTCCAGCAGTATCACAATTATTTTCTCCTTATTTAGGAACTACAGCAGGTGGATTAGGTGGTGTTCCTGCAGCTGGTGCTTATGGATTAGGTTATGGGTATACTAATTATTTAATGATACCTACAAGCTTTACAGCCCAATCTATTCAAGCTATTGAAATGAATAATCAAATTGTGTTATCACAATATACATTTAATATTCATAATAATGTTTTAACTATCTTTCCTATTCCAGGAACTTCAGATGGTTTATTAGATGGAGATGAATATAGACGTTATTTATGGTTTGAATATATTAAATTAGAAGAAAGAATAGCAGCAACTTTTGCTTCAGGTTCAACTAAAATAACTAATACTTCAAATGTTCCTTATGTCAATCCAGATTATAATACTATAAATTCTGTAGGTAGAATGTGGATATTTGAATATACTTTAGCATTAACTAAAGAAATGTTAGGATATGTTAGAGGTAAATATACAACTTTACCTGTTCCAAATCAAGAAGTAACTTTAAATCAACAAGATTTATTAAGTGCGGCTACAGCAGAAAAAGAAAATTTAGTAAATAGATTAAGAGAATACTTTGATCAAACTTCTCGTCAAGCATTGCTTGAAAGAAGAGCAGCTGAATCAGATGCTAGAGTAAAAGAAATTAGTCAAGTACCAATGGTTGTATATATTGGTTAAGATATTTATAATAAAATGATAGTATATTTAACTACTAATTTAATTAATGGAAAAAAATATATAGGATCTGATAGTAAAAATGATCCTAAATATTTAGGTAGTGGTGTACTTTTAAAAAAAGCTATCAAAAAATATGGTAAAGAAAATTTTAAAAAAGAGATATTAGCTAAATTAGATTCAAAAGAATTAATGAAAGAAATAGAAGAATATTATATTGATTATTACAATGCTTATAATTCTTCTTTATTTTATAATTCTACTAAATATGCTGCTGGTATAACTGAATTTCCTAAAGATAAAATAATTAATATAATTAATAAACATATAGGTAACCAATATCATAAAGGACATAAACAATCAGAATATCAAAAACAACAAACCCATAAAGCTAATATAGGTAAAAAACAAACACAAAATCATATATTATCTAGAACATATAAAAACAAAAACAATAAATATGCTTTAGGAAATAAATTAACTAAAGAACAAAAACAAAAAATATCTGATGCTAAAAAAGGACATATTTGTTATAAAAATATAGAACGAAATAAAAAAATTAGTGAAAAAAATAGTAAACCTGTTTTACAATATGATAAACAAGGTAATTTTATTAAAGAGTGGAATAGTGTTAAAGAAGTTTGTTTATTTTTAAATATAACTAGTATTAGTCGTTCTTTAAAAAATTGGAATAATAATAGCAAAGGATATAAATTTAAATATAAATAATGGCGTTATTTGGATCATCAAGAGATATTTCAATGTTTAGATATATTAACCGTGAGTTATTGGGTGACATTATTACTCAACAAATCGCGTATTACAAATATAATCTAAATCAAACTAGAGTTAATATGTACGGAGAAAATGTAGAAGGAAAATACTATATTGGACCTGTATTATTAAACTGTTTAATAGATAGAGATGACCAAAATTTCTCTACAAGTGATTTAGGTCCTGATTTAGAATGGGGTATTAAAGCAGCATTCTTAGTGGATGATTTAATGGCGGCAAGCGTAGTACCACAAGTAGGTGATATTATAATGTACCAAGAAGGATATTTTGAAGTAGATAATATAGTTTCAAACCAATTATTTACAGGCAAAGATCCAGATTATCCTTATAGTATTAACCCATTAAATCCAGGATTAGCAAACTTTGGTTATAATGTTTCAATAGTATGTGACGCTCATTATGTACCACAAGATAAAGTCAGCCTTACTCATGCTAGGTAATATTTATAATAAAATGATAGGTATTTATAAAATAACAAATCCTAAAGGTAAAATTTATATTGGTCAAACTATAGATATTATTAGAAGATTTTCTGAGTATAATAAAATGATAAATTGTAAAACTCAACCTAAATTATTTAATTCATTAAAAAAACACAAACCTGAAAATCATATATTTGAAATAATAGAAGAATGTAGTTTAGAACAACTTAATGAACGTGAAATATATTGGGGACAATATTATAACTCTTTAAATGAAGGATTAAATTGTAAATTAGGAGATTCTAAGGGATTATATAGTGAAGAAACAAAACAAAAAATAAGTAAAGCTCTAAAAGGAAAATCTAAACCTGAAGGATTTGGTAAAAATCATAGTGAAAAAATGAAGGGAATATCTAAACCTGAAGGATTTGGTGAATTAATAAGAAAAGCAAGATTAGGAACTAAATTACCTTTAGGAACAGGAGATAAAATAGGAGAAACAAAAAATAAAACTACCTTACAATATGATTTGGATGGTAATTTTGTTAAAGAATACAAATCAGCAAAAGAAGCTGCTAAAAATATGGGAATTCATGAAGTTACTATGAGATTACATTTAGGGGGTAAATACAAAACATGCAAAGGATACATTTTTAAATATAAATAATGGCAGGAAGAGTACCTATACCAAAAACACAAGAACAAATTAGTATTAGTCAACATAAGGCAACAAGTGTTGAATATGGTAATCCTAATAAATCTAATCAACCTAATAGAGGTACACAAGTCTCATTTAGAAATGATAATACAAAACCATTTAGTATTGGTATTGAGGATATTGATCAAGCTATAATGTATTACTTTCAAAATGTTATTAAACCATTTGTAATACAAAGTGGGGAAAGAATTCCTGTACCTGTAATATATGGTTCTCCTGAAAAATGGAAAGCAATGCAAAAGGATGGTTATTATAGAGATGTTAATGGTAAAATAATGGCTCCTCTTATCATGTTTAAACGTGATGGTATAGAAAAAAATAGAGGAATTACTAATAAATTAGATGCTAATAATCCTAATAATTATACAGTAACTCAAAAACAATATTCACCTCAAAATATATATAGTAATTTTAATGTTTTAACAAATAGAATACCTGTTAAAACTTATTATGCTTCAGTAGTACCAGATTATTTAACATTAACTTATACTTGTACTATATTTACTTATTATGTAGAACAAATTAATAAGATAATAGAAGCTATAGAATATGCTTCAGATGCTTATTGGGGTAATCCTGAAAGATTTCAATTTCAAGCTAGAATTGATTCATTTAATACTATAACTGAATTACAAAACGAGGACGAAAGATTAGTTAGAAGTACATTTGAAATTAGAGTATATGGATATATTGTACCAGATGTATTACAAAAAGATTTAGCTTCTATTAAGAAATTTTCAAGTAAAAGTAAAATTATTATTAACTTAGAAACAACTTCTAATTCATCTGATTTCTTATCAGGTACAAACGCCGATACAGAAGCAGGAGTATTTAGTCCAAATGCTAATGTAGTTAATACTAATATTAGATTCTTAGATCAAGTATCTTTAGCATCATTTGAAACAGGTCCATCATCCGCTGACGTGACAGTATATAATTATTTAGCTCTAAACACAGTAGTGAGTGGAAGTAACTTAACAGGTTCATATACATCTGTTTATCCTAATGGTACAATTGATGGTACATCAACCGCTATTATAAATAACTTCAATACATCTTCAGTACCTACAGGTATAACAGATACAGGTGTGATGAAATTTAACTTCTATGTTAATGGTTTATATTTAGAACCACAAGCTATAGTTTCAGTAGTTAATAGTGGTTCAAATGTAATATTAACAATAGATAATCATAATGCTAATTTTTCAGAACCATTAGATTCAGGGGATGAATTAATAGGAAACGGTAAATTTGTTGCAATATAATGGCTAGAATAAGATCAAAAAATATAAATCCAACAGGATCATTTAATATAACAGGTAGTTTAAATGTAGTAGGTAACACTACTTTAACACAAACTGATATTTCAGGATCTGCTTTACTTATATCAGGTTCTATGGAAATAGTTCAAGCAATGATAGGAGCAGAAATAGAAAAAGCAAAATTAACAATACAAGGATTAGGAAGTTTGGGAGACACAGGTTCACTTAACATAATAGACTTAGGTGGATTTTTTTAATATTTATTATAAACATAGATTAGAGAATGGCTCAAATAATAAAAAATAGAAGAGGTAGTATAGGGAACGTAAAAGACGTAACAACTCAAAATGGGGAAGTTATAGTTGCATCAGGTTCAATTGGTGATTTATCAGGTCCCTTTATACTTTATGGTTCTCCAACCCCATCTGATAATGGTTTAGCCGGTGTTTATAAACCAGCCTCTAAAATTTATCAAGGAGCTAATGTACCTACAATTTCAGTTGGTACTTATGGTAATGTATTAGATGGTACCCCATTCTATTCATCAGCATCTAAAGCATTATATATTTTAAATGCAGCTGGAAATACTTTAATGGACTTAGCAGGTAACTTAAGTGGTTCAGTATTTCCTTATATTATAGCTTCAGGTTCATTTAGCGGTAGTTTCCAAGGTGATGGATCTGGATTAACAAATATTTCTGCATCAAGTATAGTAGGTTTAAGTTTAAACAGTATACAAACAGGTTCAGTAACTGCTTCTGTTGATATAGGTAACATTAGTTACCAAGTAGTAAGTTCAAGTGTAGATTTATTTAGTGTATATAATAATGGCTTAGTAGCTATCTCAGGTTCATTAATTGTATTAAACGGAATCACTGGATCTTTATTAGGAACTTCATCTTATGCTGTAAATGCTTTAAGTTCAAGTTACACTTTTAATGCTACAAGTGCATCATATGCTTTAAATAGTACAAGCGCATCTTACGCGTTAAGTTCATCATACTCAAATACAGCTACATCAGCATCATATGCATTTAGTGCTACAAGTGCTTCTTTTGCTACAAATGCCTTAACAGCCTCTTATGTAGCTACAGCATCTTATATTCCTAATTTACAAGAAGTAACCAACCAAGGATCATCTACAACAAATGCTATTACTGCTTCAGGATTAGCAGTTAATGGTCCTGCATACATAAGTGGTAATTTAGATGTTAATGGTACTATAACTTATATTTCATCTTCAACTTTATTAATTGGAGATAATATTATAGAAATTAACGTTAATAAAGCAGCTGGAAACAGTGGAATGATAGTATATGATACTAATGCTCCATTTACTGCTTCTTTATTATGGGATGCTACAATAGACAGATGGATTGCTGGACCTTATGGTTCAGAGTCAGTAATCATATTAGCTAGTGATACTAGCTCAATGTCTGTAAATTTTGCTAGAACAGCATCTTACTCAACTACTTTAGGAGCTAGTTTAACTTCGTCAGCCCCAGATCAAGTAAGATTATTAGCAAGTGACGGAGGTACTTTATCTACAATTACAATAAATAATGTTGCTTCTGCTTCTTATGCTTTAAGTGCCTCATATGCATTTAATGCTACAACAGCTTCATTTGCATTAACTTCATCATATGTAAATCCTTTAAACCAAAATCTATTAGTAAATGGATATATAAGTGGCTCTACAGGATTCTATGATGGTACAGGAGCTGGAGTAATTCAATTTGCCTATTTAAATGCTTCAAAACAATTAGCTTATTTAACCCCATCTACAGCAGGTGATTTAATTCAATGGAATGGAACAGCAATGACTGCTTCAAACCTAATTGACGGAGGCACATTCTAAGTATATTTATATAAGACCTATATAGGTATTTTATAATTCATACATATGAGCCAAAAAGTTAAATTACGCAGAAGTGCAGTTCCAGGAAATAAGCCTACTACAACTCAATTAGATTTAGGAGAATTAGCCATCAACACTAATGATGGTAAAATTTATTTTGAGAAATCTTCATCCTTAGGAGAATCAATAGAAGAAGTTATTGTAACTAATGCTTGGAACACAGGCTCAGTAAATATTTCTGGCTCAGTAACTATAACAGGTTCATTTATTAATAATGGGTTAACTTATCCTTTAGCAGATAACGGAGAAAAATCATTTATTCAAAGTGATGGAGCAGGTAATCTAACACTTCAATATGTTAATACAATGTATGAAACTGTTAGAAACATGGAAGCCTCAACAATGCCTAAAGGTACTCCAATTTATATTTCAGGTTCTACAGGAGCTAACTCAAACGCATATTTTGGAGATGCTGGAAATCCTAACAGAATGCCTGTTGTTTATATAGCAGGAGAAGATTTAGCACCTAGTCAAACTGGTTTAGCTATTATATTAGGCTTAATAGAAGGTGTAGATACTTCGTTATATCCAGCAGGTACAGAAGTTTATGTGGCAGTAGGAGGGGGTTGGACAGCAACTCGTCCTACAGGCTCAGCAATTGTACAAACTTTAGGATATGTAACTAAACAAGGTAATGGTGGACAAGGAGTAGTATTAAATCCTGGTCCTTATAATTTACCTAATTTAAAATCAGGTTCAGTATGGGTTGGTAATTCATCTTCAACTCCAGTAGCAGTATCAACTTCTTCTTTATTAGTTAATAATGCAATATCAGCATCATATGCTACTCAAGCATTAAGTTCAAGTTATGCTGTTACAGCATCATTTGCCGCAACTCCTACAGTATCAGGTTTATCTGGTATAAGTGGTTTATCAGGTACTAATGGTGGTTCAGGAACAAGTGGAGCTTCAGGTATCTCAGGACTTTCAGGTCAAGTAGGTACTTCTGGTATAAGTGGTTTATCAGGAGCTTCAGGCGCTTCAGGGGCAAGTGGCGCTTCAGGCCAAATAGGTACTTCAGGTATCTCAGGACTTTCAGGAGTCTCAGGAATTTCAGGTTTAAGCGGTGCTTCAGGCCAAGTGGGAATAAGTGGTATAAGTGGTCTTTCAGGTAATTCTGGTATAAGTGGTTTATCAGGTCGCTCAGGTATTTCAGGTTTATCAGGCGCTTCGGGTGCAAGTGGTGCCTCAGGCGCAAGTGGAGCTTCAGGTATCTCTGGTTTATCAGGTGCTTCAGGAGCAAGTGGTATTTCAGGTTTATCAGCTGCAACTTCAATTACAAACAATGTAAACAACTATGTTGTTACAGCTACAGGAAATAGTGGTACTCCGTTTAATGGAGAAGCTAATTTAACATTTGATGGATCAGCTTTAACTGTTACCGGTAATAATAGTACATTCTATAATTCAGGAGGAACTTCAACTACTTTTGTTGTAGGTGGAGCTGCAAACTCTCAATACTCAGTATTAGTATTACAATCAGACAGTGGTGATTCACAAATGTGGAAAGGAGGAAGTGCGTATTCAAGTTGGGGAGGTGCTTTATCTACAAACATATATAATAGTAATGGACCTATAGCATTCCACCCTAATAACACAGCTAATGCTATGTTTATATCTACTACAAGTAATGTAGGTATTGGTACTACTTCTCCAAATAGAAAATTAGAAGTAACAACAGGTAATGGTTCTACTAATGGTATACGTTTAACCTATGGACCTGGAGTAACTACTGAAGGATTTGATATTACTTATAATAATTTAGGTGCTACAACTACTAATTTTGATAGTTTATATAATAGTGATGCTTCAGTTATAAACTTTAGAAGCAAAACAGCTGCTACTCCTGTTAATATAATGACTCTATTAGGGTCAGGTAATGTAGGTATAGGAATAACAAGCCCAACAGGTCGATTAACAATAGCACCATATGCAAATGCAAATTCTTCAAGTATAGAATTTACAAATGCTGATAATGCAGTTATTAGTTCATATTATAGCCAAACCTTTGCTGTAGATAATACAAATACCCAATCCGGAAGACAATTTACATTTGCTAAAGGTGGTAAAGGATATGGTACTCAAACTAAAACAATGATGGTTATTGATGCTGATAGTGGTTATGTAGGTATAGGAACAACATCTTTATCATCAATTTTAAATACATCAGGTTCTACTCAAGGTATAACTCATGATGATTCAGCAACTGGTAAAGGATACATCAGATTTAGAAACGGAGGAAATCAGTTAGCATTATTTGGTATAGCAGGTGCTTGGGAAGGAAGTACTTTACAAGACACAATGATTGCTGCTGAAACTGGATTAAATATTAGGTTCTATACTAATGGCTCAGCAACACCTAAAATGTATATCTCAGGTTCAGGTAATGTAGGTATTGGTACTACATCTCCAACTGCTAGACTAAGTTTAGGATCATCAACAAATGGGGAAAGAATAACTTGGTCAGATTTCAGCAACATATTTAGTGAATATAGTAGTGGTGAGTTATGGCTATCATCTAATTTTTATGGTAACTTAGGCTCAAGTGGATACAAAACATCTTTAACAGCAACTTATGGCGCTGCTGGTATTTCTGTAAGTGGTGTAGGTGCTGGAACAAATGGAGCACTTAAATTCTTTGTTGATAATGCCACCTCAAAAACAGCCGGAGATGCATTTACACCTACTGAACGAATGCGTATCACTGGAAATGGTAATGTTGGTATAGGAACGACATCTCCAAAGTCAATTTTAGATATTGTAGGTAACTTAACAGTAACTCATACAAATGCTTCAACAGGATACTCAGAAGTATTGTTCTATGAAAATAGTACTTTACAAGCTGATATATTTGTAAATGGTACAAGTAATGCAAATTATGCAGGTGCTAGCTCTATGAATATATGGCAAGGTAGTAACGCACCTATAGCCTTTTATACAAATGGTACTAATGAAAGAATGCGTATTACTGGTGGAGGTGATGTAGGTATAGGAACAACTAACCCAACAGTTAAATTACAAATAGAAGGTGGTAGCGTAAGATTTAATTGGGACAACCCCGCTGCTAATTATTATTTATATTTAAATCATGCTAATACTCAAGACGGTGGTATACTTTGGTCAAGAGATGCCTCGACGTTAGATTGGCAAATGAATAACGCAGCTTCTTCAGGAGACTTTTTCTTATATTCTTATGGAACATCAGGTACTCCATTTTACATAAAACGTTCAAATGGTTATGTAGGTATAAACACTACATCTCCTCAAAAAATATTAGATGTTAGAGGTACAGCTAATGATTTCACAACAGCTGGAGCTTATCAAATAAGTGTTGGTCAATGGTCAGGAATTCATTTTGGATATGCTGAACCCGGCAATACAAACTACAGAAAATCAGCAATTGTATTTGAAAGAACAGATAATTCAGGGGGTGGAGGAAATGCAGCGGGTAAGGTACATATTTTAAATGGACCAGCAGCAGGAGCAGGAAGTGCTACTTTAGCTGATGCTAGATTAACTATTGGAGAAACAGGAAACGTAGGTATAGGAACGACAGATCCAATAGGTAAACTTCAAATTGCGGGTACCTCAGGTAATTTATTAAGTGTTGGTACTTTAACAAATAACTGGGGAGGTAATGTAGCTATAGGTATAGAGAATGGAAATGGTATCATAGTGAGTAAAATAAATACTTCTAATGATACTAATAGAGTTTTAGTTATAGCAAGAAATGATACTGAAGGAGCTGCTGTTTATGGATATACACCAACAGGTACTTCAACAAGTATAGGATTTTTAATTAGAGCTAATGCGAATTCATATTTTAATGGAGGTAATGTGGGTATTGGTACAACAACACCTGGTGTTAGATTTGTAAATGCTTTTGCTACTAATGCTCCAGGTCCTATATTAGGATCAGGTACTGTAGGTTCTCAAGCTTTACTAGCTGCAAATGGATTATATGGTATGTACTCTGGTATTTCAGATACAGGAGATGTATGGCATCAAGTTCAAAGAAATGATAGTAACTCATCTGTATATAATTTACGATTAAATCCTTCAGGAGGATATGTTAATATAGGAAATAGTAAAGTAATACTAGGTGAAGATGGTACTTATGGTTCAACATATGGAATGGTGGGTTTTGGAGGTACTACTAATGGCTCAAATAGAATTATAGCTTCTACCACAACAGCTGACAGTATGTATTTTATGGCAGCTACAGGTAGAGGATTTTACTTTAGACCAAATGGAGGCACAACAGATACTTTTTATATAGATAGTGCTGGTGACGTGACATCATTACAAACCATATATATAAATGATTCATTACCCTTAGCATTCACTAATACAGGTACAGGTAATAATCAAACTTTAATATACGCTAATACAACTAATTATCTATTATTTGATATTGCTGCTAATGCTCCTTATGCTAATTTTAAGAAAAGAGGACAATCAACCTCAACAATGTTTTTAGATACTACTAATTTTAGAGTTGGTATTAATAATAAAACATCACCTGCTGTGTCATTAGATGTCACTGGTGATATAAACGCGACAGGAGATATAGTAGCTTACGCCTCAGATGAAAGATTAAAAACAAATTTACAACCTATAGAAAATGCTTTAGATAAAGTTAATACTTTAAGAGCAATTACTTATAATCAAAGTGAATTAGCTGATTTTCATATGGGACCTAAACCATATAGACAAGTAGGGGTTATAGCTCAAGATGTACAAAAAGTATTACCTGAAGTAATAAAATTAGCTCCATTTGATACTACTAGGGATGGAAATGATAATATAGTAAGTAAAACAGGAGAAAATTATTTAACAGTACAATATGATAAATTAGTGCCTTTATTAATTGCTTCAATTCAAGAATTAACTAGTAAAGTAAATAGTTTAGAAAAACAACTTAAAAATAAATAAGTATGACATTACCTGCTTCTGGTATAATAAAATTTAGTGATTTAAATGTTGAATTTGGAAGAAGTTCTACAACTTTAATATCTTTAACTAATGCTTACGCGGGAACTTATGCTCAATATGGTGATATAAATAGAAATACAAGTGCAGGGCAAAATATATATTATTATTACAATGTGTCACCTTTAAATAATTTTGCTATAAGTAATTTTTACGGATATAATGATACTGAAAATGTTCTTTGGGCTTATAATTTTGTAAATAATAGCTCAGTTGATATTACAATTGTAGTATATTATAACTCAACTACTATATATGGTAATATTGTAAATCAAGGAAATCAAGATCAAAGTGGAGATATCACTACTGGAGCCTCTAGTGGAGCTAGTTTAGGTAATATAGATTTAGATTTAACTACAGGAGATTACTCTAGATTTGTAGATATAAATTGTTATGATCCTGATACCGGAGCTACTATATATCAATCTTCTGGAGATGATCCCGCGTCTATTAGTACTATTGGTTCGATTTATGGTTATCAGCGTTTTGTATTAGAATTAACATTTTACGATTAAAAATAATATTTATAATAAAATAAAAATGGCAATAGAAATCTCAAATTTTAATCCGGTATGGAAGTACATATACCCACAAACTCCAATATTATCTAATTCTGTTTCTCAATTTTATGATGGAACTTATTTATTTGTTTTATGTTCTATAAATAATGGAACATCAATCTCAGTTACAGCTAATTTATATGACAAAAAACCAGGATATATTTCAGGTTCAGAATCAGGATCAGCTCCAGTTTATAATGGTGCTGTGATGATAGCAAATCTAAACTATGGAAGTATTGAAACAGATGTTCAAGGTAATATTTTATTAGCAGGACATGAATATATTGTATCTCAATCATTAATACAAAATCCAACAGTAGACTTTACTATAGTTGATCTTTCAGATTCTATATAATTTGGCTTTTTAAAGTTAATTTTATATATTACAACTAGTTATGAAACAAATTACAGTTATAATCCATACGGAAAGTGATCTGCTTTTAGATACATTAATTGATACTTTAAGAATAAGTAATATAAGGGAGAACATAACTAACCTTTTAATAAATGCTAAAGGATGTACTCCTTGGACTAATGATATATTATTTCAAAAAATAATTTCTTTACCTAAGAATTATTATGAAATAACTCCTACAGAAAAATCTTCTACAAACTCAATAGTAGAACTTTTAACTAAAGTTAAAACAGAACAAGTTTTAATATTGCATGAAAATATATTACCACTTATGCCATTTAAAGAATGGGATAAAACGACTAATACTTATTTATTAGCACCTACTAATGATTTATTACGCCTTAATTGGGACAATAAGTACAATTATATAAACGGGTTTATCGCGGATTTAATAACACAAAAAACAGGATATATCTTTGATATAAAAGATGAACGTTATTTTAAAAAAGTAAAACATCCTTTACTTAATGAAAGAATAATTCATATAGATGGTGGTTTAGGAGATCATGTTATGGCTTATCCTTTATTAGAAAAAATAGGAAAAGATGTTTATGTTTCTTGTGTTTATCCATTTGCTATAAGTCATATTAAAACTAAAGGGCAAATAGAATGGTCAGATGAATTATTTGGAGGTTATAATAGATTTGTTTATAATTATGGTTCTTCAAATAATACTTCTACTATAATAGATGCTTATTTTGAAATGTATGGAGAAAAAAGAGGAGAAACTGATATATTAAAATATACAGGTCCTGTAACTTCTTATGAAAAACATAAATCAATAGCTTTAATAAGTACAACAGCGGCAAAAATTGGAGGATTAGATTCAAATAAAGATTGGCCTGAAATTAGATGGTTTAAATTAATATATGAATTAAAACAATTAGGTTATCATGTGATACAAGTAGGTTCTCATAAAGATAACCAACTGCCTTTATCTCCAGCTCCTGGAGGAGTAGATGAAAAATTTTTAGACAAATCAATCCCAGAACTAGCAGGGTTAATAGAAGTATCAGATTTATGGTTAAGTGTAGATACATTCTTTCATCATTTTGCTTCATCAGTAAAACCAGAAGTAGGTATTTGTTTAACTCCGTTTTATAATGATCATGCTAAACATAAAGGAGTTACTTATATAGAAAAAGATTGTGGTAAAGATTATTATGATAGAAGGTGGTGGTTAGATTCACAACAACCAGAAAGAAAAGATTGTATGAATTTAATTACTGTAGATGATGTTTTAAAAAAGATTAATAAACCTAACTCTAAAAGAAAATATAAAGTAATATATTATAGTTTAGGTCCTAATGATAATTGTTCTAATTGGAGAGTATATATGCCATTTGATAGAACTTCAGAATCTATAGAATACAACATAATTGATTTAACTAAAGATAAGTTTGATTTAGAAAGAGATAAACAAGCTGACATTGTAATACTTAATAGACCAGTAGTAAACTTATTAGACTATATAAAAATATTACAATCACATGGAGTAAAAGTTATAGCAGATTATGATGATGTATTTCCTTATGTTGATTTAAGTGAGTCTGTTTTTATTTCTTCTTACACAGAAATGTTAAATATTCTTCATCAAGTAGATATGGTAATAACTACTAATGAAATTTTAAAATATTATTTCGAAAAACATACTAAAAAACCAGTAGTTATATTTCCTAATATAGTAAATCCTAATTATGTATCTATAAAAAATGATAGAAATGATGGTAGAATAGTTTTAGGATGGTATGGAAGTGGAGGACATTTACCCGGATTAAAATTAATAAATAAAGATGTTTTAAAAATATTAGATGAATTTGATAATATATATTTTAATTTATATACTGATAATCAAGAAATAATAAATTTATTTAATCATCCTAAAACTATAATATATCCTTATAATCATGATTTTAATGAATTTCAACGTTCATTAGATAGTATAGATATTAATTTGGCACCTTTAGAAGAAACTTATATTAATTTAGGAAAATCAGATATTAGAGTACAATTAGCAGCGTTTAAAGAAATAGTGAGTATAGCTAGTAATTTTGGAGAGTATAAAAATTTTGGTAAATTAAATAATGGAGCTATTTTAGTAGAAGATAATTGGTATGATTCTATTAAAGAATTAATATCAAATACTTCTAAATTAAAGAAAATTAAAGTTAATGCTTTAAAAACTATAGATGAATATTATAATTATAAAAATTGGTCTGATATAAAAGATCAAACCTTAATAAATTTAATAAATGACAAGATTTGATATAATAAATTCTTTAATTAAAAAACATAATTATAAAACTTATTTAGAAATAGGAGTAAGAAATCCTGATGATTGTTTTAATCACGTTAATTGTGAAATAAAACATGGTGTAGATCCTGGAGTAGAAGGTTCTTGGAAAGTTACATTTAATATGACTTCAGATGAATTTTTTAATTCTAATCCTCAAAAATATGATATTATTTTTATAGATGGTCTTCATATAGATGATCAAGTAGAAAGAGATATTATTAATAGTTTAAATTATTTAAGTAAAAATGGTTCTATAATATTACATGATTGTAATCCTCCTACAGTATATCACGCCAGAGAAAATTACTATGATGTATCTACTCCAGCATTAGGAGATTGGAATGGAACTGTATGGAAAGCTATAGTTAAAGTAAGATCTGAACTAGATAATATTTACACAAGTGTAGTTGATACAGATTGGGGAGTAGGAATTATACAAAAATCAGATAAGGGAAACAAAATTATAAATGATAATCCTTATTATACTTATGAAAAATTTTCATCTAATAGAAAATATTATTTAAATCTTATATCACCTGAAGAATTTTTAAATCAATATATAGGAGTTAAATTACAATCTATAAGTTCTAAACCTAATATCACTTGGTTAGCAAAGTATGATGATCATTCTTCAATGGGTATTTTATCTCAAAGAATATTAGAACAATTAGATACACGAAATTATAATTTAGCTTGTAAAGCTATAATTGGAGAAACTGAAACTAAAAATCCTTTAATACATAATTTATTAAATGAAACACCTAAAAAAGATATAGGTATTATGTTTTCATACCCTGACATGGTAGGATATTTAGATGAATTTAAAACTAAACTAATTTATACAGGTGTTGATACAACAGATGAACCTGGAAATTTTATAGAAAATTCTAATAAAGCAGATTATTTAATTACTCCTTCAAATTTATCTAAAAAAAGAATAGAAAATATGGGTGTTAAAAAACCTATATTTGTTTTACCTCATGGTATTGATCCTGAAACCTTTAAATATACTGAAAGAACTAAAACTGATATATTTAAATTTTTATATGTTGGTGAATGTTCAGATAGAAAAGGTATATTTCATTTATTAAAAGCATTTACAGACTTATTTAAAAATAATCCTAAAGTAGAATTACATATTAAATCAAATACTGATATGTTATTTTATAATAGTAAAGAAGTACAAGACATTATAAAAGATTATAAAAATATATTTTGGCACATTGGTAATGTGGGACATGATGAAGTAATTAAATTATATAAAGAATGTCATGCTTATGTTTATCCTTCAAGAGGTGATTCGTTTGGAATGACTTTATTAGAAGCAATGGCTTGTGGATTACCTATTATTACTACTAAATTACCAGGAGCAACAGATGTAGTAGATGGTAAAGTTACTTATATAAAATCAAAACTAGTTCCAGTACAAGGTCATCCATGGTTTAAAGGAGAATGGGGTGAACCCGATTTAGAAGATTTAAAATCTAAAATGAAATCTTTATATAAAAATTATGATACTTCTAAATTAAAAGAATATTCAGATTTTATTAAAGAAAATTATTCTTGGGAAAAAATAGCAGATAAATTTGAACAAGAAATATTACCTAGATTAGGTAAAAAAACTAAAGTATTAACATTACTTACTTCTTATAATAGACCTCATCATATTAAAAATGTGATTCAATCATTAAAAGATATTGAAGAACAAGATGTTATAAATGATATTTATATAGTTGAAAATTCAGATCCTGAATATAAAGAAGAATGTTTAAATATAATAAATAAAAATACTAACGGTAGATTTATATTATATAATTCTAAGTTTAATTTAGGACAACGTGGTTCATTACTTCAAATGTTAGATGATATAGACATAGATGAGTATGATTATATTCAATTTACAGATCAAGATAATATATTTATAGAACCTATTAGTACATATTGTAATATATTAGCTCAATACCCTAACTATAATGTATCAACAGGATATATGAGTAAAGAACATACTGAATTTGGTTGGGTAAATAGTCAGTGGGGTAAGTTATGTGAAAAAAGAACATGTAGAGCTGGTCATATGGTGTTTAGAGTTAGTGATATTAAAAATATGATGCCTATTTATTTAGATAGACAATATAATGAACCTAGAGTAAATTCATCATGGAACGCAGGTCTAGATTGGGAATTAACATATTGGAATCCTAAATCACCTGGTTTCCAAACTTCAGATAATTTTATTATATGTTTACCTGGTGGTGTTATTCATAAAGGTATAGATAGTACTATATATGAATGGCCAGTAGAAGAAAATGAATATACTTTAGAAGAATTAAAAAACTTACGAAATAAGTTTATTTAAATTTGGATATCTTAAAATATCTTTATATATTTATATATATAAAAATCATCTAAAATCATCATGTTTGAATTCACTATTGTAGCATTTGTAGCTATAGGCTTAACAGCCCTTATCGCGTACGCCGCGTCTAAACCATCTTTAAAAGAAATTGAAGAAGCGAGTAAAAAAGAGTCTCATACTTCAGATTTACCGTTTAACGAAGATTTTCCTGTTGTAACAGAAGAAGTTAAACCTAAAATGTCTGCTTCTAAAAAATCTACTAAGAAAAAAACACAACCTAAAAAATAATTATGCCTAGTATAAAACTAAAATTATACGAGTACTATCAACTTGATTCTGAAATCAATGGTTCAATTAATTCACAAACTGGTGATATAATTAGAAAAGGATTATTAACTGAAAAATTAAACTTAGTCACTAAATATTGGTTAACTGATTTATCTAAACATATAGCTGCTGAAAAAGCAATTATTGAAGATTTAAAAATTGAGTTAATTAAAAAATATGGTAAAGAAACTGAACAAGGTATAAGTTTACCTATTTACATCCCAGAAGAAAAAGATAAAGATGGTAAAGTAATTAAACCAGCCGAACTTAATCCTGATTATATTAAGTTTGAAGAAGAATTTAATGTTTTACTTCAAGAAGAAAAAGAATTAGATTACCATGACTTTAAATTAGAAGATTTTAAAAATATAGAAACCTCAGATAATTACACTGTATTTTATAAATTAATTCAAATAGATTAAAAATATTGCTGTTCGATTGAGCGCCAACTCATAGAATAATATCTCCAGCTGCTTATAGAAATATAGGCAGCCTTTCTTCATGTTTATATATATTTATAATAAAAATATTTAATGGCAAAAGTACTGTCTAATTCAGGTATTATTACCGGTGATATTGTTCAAGCGGCACATGTTACTCAATCCATAAACGCATTTACTGGTGTTGAAGCTTATGATATAACTATAAGTGGATCTTTAGATCTAATAGGACCTTTCACATCCACTGGTAATATTACTGCTCCTTCATTTACAGGAACCGCTTCATACGCTGGAGCCTCATTCACTGCTGTATCATCTTCATATGCATTAACAGCTTCATTTGCTGTTACTCCTACTGTATCAGGTTTATCTGGTATTAGTGGTATTTCAGGTATAAGTGGTATATCTGGAATTTCTGGTATCTCAGGAATAAGTGGAATTTCTGGTATCTCAGGAAGAAGTGGTATTTCAGGTATAAGTGGTTTATCAGGTATAAGTGGTATATCTGGTATCAGTGGAATTTCAGGCATATCAGGTCTTTCAGGAATCTCAGGTATAAGTGGTATAAGCGGATTATCAGGCACTTCAGGTATAAGTGGTATATCTGGTATAAGTGGTATATCTGGAATTTCAGGTATAAGCGGATTATCAGGTATTTCAGGTCTAAGTGGTCAATCAGGAATAAGTGGTTTATCTGGTACTTCTGGTTTACCAGGAATTTCTGGATTAAGTGGAACTTCAGGTCTATCAGGAATTTCAGGCCTATCAGGCACTTCAGGTTTATCAGGTATCTCAGGATTATCAGGTGCTTCAGGTTTAAGTGGTATCTCAGGTCTATCAGGAATTTCAGGTTTAAGTGGTGCTTCAGGTTTAAGTGGTATTAGTGGAATAAGTGGTCTTTCAGGTATTAGTGGTTTATCAGGTATAGTAGGTCCTGTAGCAGGAGCTGCTAACCAAGTAGTTTATAAGGATGGATCTAATAATCCAGCTGGTTCAAATAATTTTACATATGATGGAACCACAGTAACAATAACAGGAAATTTAACTGTTAATGGAACTGGTAGTATAACTTATTTAAACACAATATATGAAACAGCATCTGTAATTTATTCATCTGGTTCAAACCAATTAGGTGACGCTACAAATGACATTCAATTATTAATAGGAACAACTAAAATATCTGGTAGTTTAGAAGTTACAGGAAGTACTTCATTATCAGGTAGTTTACAAGTAATAAATGTACCTCAAGGTACTAACGAAACTAAAGTAGTGATGTTAGATTCATCTAATACTTTAGTATATAGAACAAATTTAAGCATATCAGGTATCTCAGGGTTATCCGGAGTAAGTGGTTTATCAGGAGTTAGTGGTTTATCAGGTTTATCTGGTACTTCAGGTTTAAGTGGTATATCAGGTTTATCGGGTGCATCAGGCTTATCAGGTATAAGTGGTTTATCAGGTACTTCAGGATTGTCAGGAATTTCAGGTTTATCAGGCACTTCAGGCTTATCAGGTATAAGTGGCTTATCGGGTGCATCCGGATTATCAGGAATTTCAGGTTTGTCAGGAACATCAGGTCTATCAGGTATTTCTGGATTATCAGGTACATCAGGCTTATCAGGTATCTCAGGTTTATCAGGTGTATCTGGTTTATCAGGAACATCAGGCTTGTCAGGTATCTCAGGATTATCAGGCATATCAGGAATTTCAGGTTTATCAGGAACAAGTGGTCTTTCAGGAATTTCAGGTTTAAGTGGTGCTTCAGGTTTATCAGGTATTTCAGGATTATCAGGTATTTCAGGCATCTCAGGTTTATCAGGTACTTCAGGTTTATCAGGTGCTTCAGGCATCTCAGGTTTATCAGGTACTTCAGGTACTTCTGGTCTAGATGGTACTTCAGGTATCTCAGGTCTTATAGGTACTCCTATATTTACACCTGTATTTTCAAATACATCTTATGGAGTTGATACATCAACATTTATAAACACAAGAGGTGGAGGTGGTAGTTTTGATGCTTATATGCATTCAGTACAAGGTTACATAAGAGGAGTATATGCGACATCTAAATTAACAAACGCTAATGTTTCATTAGCTTTTGGTTTATCTGAAACTACAGGTACATCTAATCCTTTAGATATAGATTTTGGATTTTATTTTTATACTAATAATGATTTAGCTATAGTTGAAGGTGGTTCAGTAGGATCTGTAATATCAACATACGGTGCAAATGATATATTTTATATAGTATATGATGGTTATAATATAAGATATTATGTTAATAGTACCTTAGTACAAACAACAGCAAGAGCAATAGGAAACCCATTGTATTTTAGTTCAGTTTATGAATCAACTAATGATGGATTTACTAATGTAGGTTTTGGACCTATGGGTGAACAAGGTACTTTAGGTATATCTGGTTTAAGTGGTCGTTCAGGTATAAGTGGTATTTCAGGAGCTAGTGGTGGTATAACATCTTATACTAACCAAGGTGATAATCGTGTTATAACATCAGTAAATGCATCTACAATAAATGCTGAATCTAATTTAACATTTGATGGTACTGTTTTAAATGTTAGTGGTCGAATAACAAGTAGTGGAGATATATTAATTAATGGTATTACAGTAGGTAACGGGCCTACTTCTGTAGATTCTAACACTGCTGTAGGTAGCCAAGCATTACAATCACAAACATCAGGAACTGCAAATACAGCTATAGGAGGAAATACATTATATGCTAATAGTGGTGGTTCAAATAATACAGCAGTAGGATTTGCGGCTGGACAAGATACAGAGGGTGAGGGTAATACAGCTATAGGTAGAGCAGCATTATCAGCAGTAAATTTTACAGGAAATTACAATATAGGAATAGGATATTTTGCTGGGTTAGCAGTCACTGGAGGAAGTGGTAATATATTAATAGGCTCAGGTTCTGGAAAATTAATTACTAACGGTGGTGATAATGTTATTATAGGTGGTCATCCCGGTTCAGCTAATTTAACTAAAACTATTGTTTTATCTGATGCTTCAGGTAGTGTTATTTTATGGGGTACAGGAAGTAAAGTGACTATAGGAGCTGTAGCTACACCAAATGCTACTTTAGATGTTAGAGGTGATACTGTGATCACAGGCTCATTAACAGTAACAGGACCTATAAGAAATATTGTAAATGATGGATTTGTAAGTTGTAGTTTATCAGTAAGTGGTTCTTCAACATCACAAAGAGCATTTATAGCTACATTCACTGAAGTAGACGGAACTGCTTTATCTAATCCTCGTCAATTAATACATTGGTGGACATCAACTACGCAATATGGAGCTGCGTCTATACCAGCTTTAAGCCCATTACCTACTTATACTATAGCATCAGGAAGTCAAGTTGTAGCTAATACAACCGGTTCAATTAATCACGCTGTGACTGATTCCTCAGGTATATTTGCTGTAAGATTAACAACAACAGCAGATGGAGGTTCTACAACTGTATGGTTCAATACAGAAGTACAAGGTATAATATATTCAATAAGTACTACAATGGCTAATATAACAACATAATTATATAAATAAAATTTATGAAAATAGAAAAATTAACAGAACAAGAACTTAATTCAATTAAAGAAGTTCAAAACAAAAGATCAGTTTTAGTAGAAAAATTTGGAGTTATAGAATTAAATATTCAAGATTTAACTATTAAAAAACAAGAAGTTTTAGAAGAATTAAAAAATTTATTAATAGACGAAACTACTATTAGCCAAGAATTACAAGCTAAATATGGTTTAGGAACTATTAATGTAGATAGTGGAGAGTTTATAGGGGCAGAATAGTTTTTAACCTCTTCTAATATATTTATGATAAACAATAATCTTATTTAACAAAAATAACATGGCAGAAACATTAATTTCCCCTGGTGTATTAGCAAGAGAAAATGATCAATCATTTATCAGACAACAACCAGTTAACGTAGGAGCAGCAATTATAGGTCCTACAGTTTACGGTCCCGTTGAAATCCCAACTCTTGTTACTTCATATAGTGACTACGTAAATAAATTTGGTGATGTATTAGAAAGCGGAAGTGATAATTATTCATTTTTAACTTCTATAGCAGCATATAATTACTTTAACAACGGTGGTACTTCATTATTAGTTGCTAGAGTAGTAAGTGGTTCTTACACTCCAGCTACAAGTACAACAATTGGAAGTATAGGAGCTACAGCTTCAGCAGCAATTGAATTAAAAACTATATCTGAAGGAACTATAATGAATAGTTCATCTTCTTTAGATGTAAGTGGTTCATTAGCTTCAGGTTCAGCTGATAATATCAGATGGCAAATCTTAAACGCTGATTCAGCGTCAGGAACATTTAGTTTATTAATCCGTCAAGGTGACGATAACACAAACAATCCAGTTGTATTAGAAACTTGGACTGGATTATCATTAGACCCATTCTCTCCAAATTTTGTTTCTAGAGTAATAGGTGATCAAGTACAAAATTACAACTCAGCTACAAATCAATTAGAAACATCAGGATCTTACTTTAATAACTCGCGTTATGTATATGTAAGCGCAGTTAATAATTTAACACCTCGTTATTTTGATAATAATGGTATAGCAAAATCACAATATACAGCTTCAATACCTCAAAATGCAAGTGGTTCATTTAGTGGCGCTACAGGTACTATAAAAGTAGGAGCTAATTTTTATAATGCAATTAATTCATCTAATACACAAGGATTAGTAGGTGATAACTATACTAATATGATTAACTTATTAGCTAATCAAGATGAATATAAATTTAATGTTATATTAACTCCAGGTTTAATAAATTCATTACATACTTCTCAATGTACTTCAATTATAACAAATACTCAAACAAGAGGTGATAGTTTATTTGTATTAGATTTAGTAGAATATGCTAAAACAGTAAATGATGTTACATCACAAGCTAATTCAAGAAATACTTCATACGCAGCTTCATACTGGCCTTGGGTTCAAATATTAGATCCAGGTACTGGTAAAAACGTTTGGGTACCAGCTTCAGCAGTAATAGGTGGTGTTTACGCATTTAACGATTCAGTAGCTGAACCTTGGTTTGCACCAGCAGGTATAAACAGAGGTGGATTACAAGTAATTAGAGCAGAACAAAAATTACCTCAATCTTCAAGAGATACTTTATACACAAACAAAGTAAATCCTATCGCTACATTCCCTGGAACAGGTACAGTAGTATATGGTCAGAAAACATTACAAACTCAAGCATCAGCTTTAGATAGAGTAAATGTTAGAAGATTATTAATTGCTCTTAAAAACTACATTTCTCAAGTTGCTAACACATTAGTATTTGAACAAAATACAATTGCAACAAGAAATGCATTCTTAAGTCAAGTTAATCCATACTTAGAATCAGTACAACAAAAACAAGGTCTATACGCGTTCAGAGTAATTATGGACGATTCAAATAATACAGCAGACGTAATTGATAGAAATCAATTAATTGGTCAGATTTATATCCAACCTACAAGAACAGCTGAATTTATTTACTTAGACTTTAATATATTGCCGACAGGCGCCACTTTTAGTTAATATTTAATTAATTAGCTCTTTTAAGTAAAATATTAAACTTTATGCCCTCTTGTAATATTTATAATAAAACAAGAGGGCATTTTTATGATAATATACATTATAAAGAATTTAATTAATGGTAAAAAATATATAGGTAAAGATTCACATAATAATCCTAATTATTTAGGTAGTGGTACTTTACTTTTAGAAGATATTAAAAAATATGGTAAAGAAAATTTTAAAAAAGAAATCCTAGAACATTGCAATAAAGATAATTTAGGTGAACGAGAAGAATATTGGATTAATTTTTTTAACGCTGTAAAATCTAAAGATTTTTATAATATAAGAAGCCAAACATCAGGTTGGTATAATAAAGAATTAAATAATGAAAAATATAATTATGTAATAAATAAAATATCAAACTCTAATAAAGGAAAAAAAAGATCACAAGAATTTAAAGATAAATTATCTAATAATAATGAACGTAAAGAAAAATTAAGACAAGCTAATAAAGGTAAGTCAAAACCCGCTGATTTTAGTGATAAAATAAGTAAATTAAAAACAGGTATAAAATTATCTAAAGAACATTGTCTTAAAATATCACAAGGTAAATTAGGTAAAAAACAATCTCAATCTTTTTTAGATAAAAAATATAAACCTATAATACAATTAGATAAAGAAAATAATATTATTCAAGAATTTAAAAGTATAGAAGAAGCAGAACATAGTAATCCAGTATTTAAACGTTCTAATATAAGTTGTTGTTTAACTGGTTTTTCTAAAACAGCATATGGTTTTAAGTGGTTTTATAAATAATATGCATTTTCCTTTTTCTTAACATATTTATAAGAAACAAATAAAAAATAAATAAAACATGGCAATTTTAGATCCAAACGAAATATTTTTCACAGCATTTGAACCAAAACAGCAAAATCGTTTTGTAATGTATGTAGATGGTATTCCCGCTTATATGATAAAAGGTGTTAGTGCTGTAAATGTAACAAATGATACAGTAGTATTAAACCATATCAACGTTCAACGTTTTGTTAAAGGAAAAAGTAAATGGGGTCCTATTACAATGACATTATTCGATCCTATCACTCCTTCAGGTGCTCAAGCTACAATGGAATGGTTCCGTTTACATCACGAATCAGTAACAGGTAGAGATGGTTACTCAGATTTTTATAAAAAAGATTTAACATTTGATGTTATTGGTCCAGTAGGTGATATTGTTTCTGAATGGATTGTTAAAGGTGCTTTAATTACTGAATTAAACTTTGGTGATTATAATTACGATAATGAATCAGCAGCACAGGAAATAACATTAATTGTCCAACCTGATTATTGTATACTCAATTTTTAGGCTATCAAGTGGTACCTTAAATCCTCTCGTAATATTTATAATAAAACGAGAGGATTTTTTTATGATACAATGCTTATTATGTGATTATAAAACAGAGAATAAAATTAAATTTTCTAAACATATTCTTCATACCCATAAACTTAATAAACCTAATTATTTAATTCAAACTAAATATAATAATATACCTCCTGTATGTAAATGCGGTTGTGGTACTTTAATGAAGTATAATGCGGTTTTAAGCGATTTTCCTACATATATTAAAAAACATCTTCATATTATTCAAAAAGGTAAAACCCAAGAAGAAATATTTGGAGATATGAATTCTCCTAAAAGAATTAAAGCTATATCAGATGCTCGTAAAGCCAAGTTCGAGTCAGGAGAATATAATCATATAAAAGAGGCTATAAATAAATCAAGAAAAGATCCTAATTTAGGTGAAAAAATATCTAAAGGAAGTAAAGGTAAACCTAAACCTAAACCAGAAGGATTTGGTATAGGTAGAAAACATTCAAATAAAACTAAAGAAAAAATGAGTGATTCTGCTATACAACGTATTTTTAACTCCCCCGAAAAATATCATACATCAATATTAGAAGAAAAATTTAAAATAATATTAGATATATTAGATATAAAATATCAACATTTCTTTTTTGTTAAAAGTATAAAAAAAATATATGATTTTTATCTTCCAGATTATAATATATTAATAGAAGTAGATGGAGATTTTTATCATTGTAATCCATATATTTACACTAGTGGACCTATATGTGAAACTCAAAAACATAATATAGAAAACGATAAAATAAAAAATGAATGGGCTTTAAATAATGGTTATAAATTGTTAAGATTTTGGGAAGATGATATAAATAATAATATACAACAAGTTAAAAAAA